>CXWF01019336.1_pt1 | contig 37907 bp, 35 predicted proteins | sample 468421 | NCBI WGS metagenome assembly CXWF01 (sample SAMEA2620812, study PRJEB7988) | marine metagenome | biome: marine biome (ENVO:00000447); feature: surface water layer (ENVO:00002042); material: "saline water (ENVO:00002010), including plankton (ENVO:xxxxxxxx)" | depth 5 m
AGGCGGGGCTGGTTGCGGACCGGGCGGGCGCTGCCCGTGCCGATCTGCCGGAGAAGGTCGAGGCCTTCGCCCTGCGCGGCATGATGGGGGCCACACCGGGGACGGCGGCGCACCTCACGCAATCGGCCGAGATGCAGCGCAACCCCGGCGATGACTGGATGGCGCTGTCGGCGCGGCAAGTCATCGGGACCGGGGTGACGGGCTTCGCCTGGACCGCCGTGATGCGGGCCGGTCCCGTGCCGGTGGTGCGCGTCCTCGACAGCTACGCGGCCGGCCACGGTATTCTCGATGTCCGGCTCTTCGGCGCGTGGCGCATGGATGCCTTCAAAGGGCCGGCGGCGGATGTGGCCGAGGCTGCACGCTACCTTGCCGAAATACCATGGTCGCCCGACGCAATCCTGCTCAACCGCGACCTCGTCTGGACGTCAGCGGGTGATGCGGTCGAGGTCGCGCTCGACACGCCGGGCGGGACCGCGCGTGTGACGCTCTATTTCGATGATCGCGGCGACGTCGCGCGTATGACGGCGCAGGACCGCCCGGCTATTCAGCCGGATGGAACGATGCGCTCGATGGTCTGGGAAGGGCGCTATTCCAACTATCGCGAGATCGGCGGACGGCGCATCCCGCTGGAAAGCGAGGTCGGCTATGTCCGCGACACCGGATTTGCGCCCTATTTCCGGGGGCGGACCCTGACCTACAGCGTCTCGGCCAGCGCGCCCAACTGATCGATTGCGGTGCCCCAGCCGCCGAAAAAGCCCATGTCCTCGTGCTGCTTCTGCGCGGCTTGGTCCGCGTGCAGCGCGCGGGCGGTGAGCTTGGTTCCCGCCTCGGTCGGCTCCAGCATGTAAACGCCGGTCATGAAGGCCGAGCCCTTTGGATGGAACCCCGGCGTCATGGCGTCGGTGAAGGCCAGCACGCGCGCCTCGTCGGCGATCAGGATGCAGCCCGCCCCCTCATCCATCACTTCGCCGTCGGGTCCGTACATCGGGGTGTGAAAGGCGCCGCCCGGTCGCGGCTCGATCACGGCGTTCTTCACCTGCCACGGCTTGGGGCAGAACCATTGGGCGAGCAGCTCCGCATCCGTCATGCAGCGCCAGACGGTCGCGGGGCTTGCCGCGATAGTGCGGGAAAATTCGAGGTCGGTGTCGGGATTGAAGGCGAAGATGTCCATTGTGCGGGATCCTTGAGAACGTGGGGTCGTGGTTGTTTGTTCGGTGTGGTCGGCCCTTTAGGGGTCGTCGCCCGGAAAGGTATTCGTTTCGGCCTCGATCTTCCGCGCGAGCGCTTCCAGCCGGTCGAGGCGGCCCTCCCAAACCTGTTTCTGTCGGTCGAGCCATGTTTCCGCCGGGCCGAAAGCCCCGGGCGTGAGGGCAACGATGCGCTGGCGGCCCACCTTGCGGGTGGACACAACGCCCGCCTCTTCCAGCCGGTCGATGTGCTTCATGAAGCTGGGCAGCGCCATGTCGTGCGGCGCGGCCAGTTCCTTGACCGGCGCTTCGCCACGCGTCAGGCGCTCCACCACGTCGCGGCGGGTCTGGTCGGCGAGGGCCGAGAAGAGGGAGTCCATTTGGTTAGCCATTAAGCTAACTATTGCGAGTCCAGCGCATCGGTCAAGAAAAAAGTTATCCCAGAGGCTAACTGTTTTGGGTCATGTCCGCAGCGAGGGAATCGAGCCGCGCCACCCCGTCGTCCCAGCTCGCCAACGGGCCGGGGCGCGCACCATCCGTCTGGATCAGGCTCGCTTCCAGCCGGGTGCCCGAAGCGATCTCATGCAGGTCGAGGATGAGCGTCGCGGGATTGTGGACGCCCGTGGGGCGATACCCAGCGCCGAGCGCCGTGGTGATCACGATCCGCGCCCCCGACCGCGCCTCGATCACGCAGGCCGGGTAGGTCTCGAGCGATGCACCCGCCTGCGCCCGCGTCAGGTCGAAGGCTCCGCCCGGCTGCGGCTCGACCGTGGCACCGGCGAGGTCTTCGCCGAAGAGCTTGAACCACTCCACCAGCAGCCGACCGTCGGTCAGCCCGCGATAGAGCGCGCCGGGCGTGGATTTGAGATAGCGGGTCGTGCGGACATCCTGCGTGGGTCCGGGAATCATGTCTGCCTCATTCGTTGTTTTGGGGCAGTCTGGCGTGGCTGCCCGAACAGCGTCCATCACAATTGCGACCGGGTGACGTTCCCGGCTTGCCCCCGCCGACCGTGGGCCTAGTCTGGGCGCATGGCTGCTGATCCCCGATTCATTCACCTGCGCGTTCACACGGAATACTCGCTGCTCGAAGGCGCGGTTCCGGTGAAGAAACTCCCCGGTCTGTGCGAGGCGATGGGCATGCCTGCCGTTGCTGTGACGGACACGGATAACATGTTCTGCGCGCTGGAATTTTCCGTGACCGCGAGCGGAGCGGGCGTGCAGCCGATCATCGGCTGTCAGGTCACCCTGGCCTACGAAAAACCGGCACCGGGGGAGCAGCCGAAGCCCGGCGCGCCGGTGGTTCTACTGGCCCAGAACGAGGGCGGGTACGAGAACCTGATGAAGCTCAACTCCTGCCTGTACCTCGACAAGCACGGGGCGCTGCCGGAGGTGATGCTGGAAGAGCTGGAGAGATACTCGGCGGGCCTTATCTGCCTCACCGGCGGGGCCGAGGGTCCGGTGGGTCAGCGGCTCCAGCAAGGCAACCGCGCCAAGGCGCAGGAACTGATGTCATGGTTCCACCGCGTGTTCGGCGACCGGCTTTATGTCGAGCTGCAACGGCATCCGGGCGAGGGCGGCCAACTGACCGAACCCGAGCAGAAGACCGAACGCGGCTTTGTCGAGATGGCCTATGAGATGGGCATCCCTCTGGTCGCCACGAACGACGTCTATTTCCCCAAGACCGGGCTTTATGAGGCGCATGACGCGCTGATCTGTATCGCGGACGGGGCCTATGTCGACCAGCAGGAGCCGCGCCGGCACCTGACGCCGCAACACTATTTCAAATCGCCGCAGGAGATGGTGACGCTGTTCGCGGACCTGCCCGAAGCGACACAGAACACCGTCGAGATCGCCAAGCGCTGCGCCTTCATGGCCTATCGGCGCGACCCGATCCTGCCGCGCTTCGCGGATGACGAGGTGGACGAATTGCGCCGGCAGGCCAAGGACGGGCTGAAGGCACGGCTGGCCGTGATTCCTCATGCCGCCCCGGTCGAGGACTACGAGGCGCGGCTGGAATTCGAGCTGGGCATCATCGAGGGCATGGGGTTTCCCGGCTACTTCCTGATCGTTGCCGACTTCATCAAGTGGTCCAAGGATCAGAATATCCCGGTCGGGCCGGGCCGGGGGTCGGGTGCAGGCTCGCTCGTGGCCTATGCGCTGACCATCACCGACCTCGACCCGCTGCGCTACTCCCTGCTGTTCGAACGCTTCCTGAACCCGGAACGGGTGTCGATGCCGGACTTCGACATCGACTTCTGCATGGACCGGCGGGAAGAGACGATCCGCTACGTGCAGGAGAAATACGGGCGCGACAAGGTGGGCCAGATCATCACCTTCGGCGCGCTGCTGTCCAAGGCCGCCGTGCGCGACGTGGGCCGGGTGCTGCAAATGCCCTATGGTCAGGTGGACCGGCTGTCCAAGCTGATCCCGGTCGAGGGCGTGAAGCCCGTGTCGATCACGCAGGCGTTGAAAGACGAGCCGCGCCTGCGCGAAGAAGCGCGCTCGGAAGAAGTGGTCGAGCGGCTTTTGCGTTATGCCGAGCAGGTCGAGGGGCTTTTGCGGAACGCTTCGACCCACGCGGCGGGTGTCGTGATCGGGGACCGGCCGCTGGACGAACTGGTGCCGCTTTATCAAGACCCGCGCTCGGACATGCCCGCCACCCAGTTCAACATGAAATGGGTCGAGCAGGCGGGGCTGGTGAAGTTCGACTTTCTGGGCCTGAAAACGCTCACCGTCATTCAGAACGCCATCGACCTGATCCACGGGCAGGGGCGCGATCTGCATATCGGGCCGGACGGGGCCGAGATCTACACCCCGGCGGAGGGTGGTGAGAACCAGATCAACCTGATCCCGCTGGACGATGAAAAGACCTACCGCCTTTATGCCAGCGCCAAGACGGTCGCCGTGTTCCAGGTGGAATCCACGGGCATGATGGATGCGCTTAGGCGCATGAAGCCGACCTGTATCGAGGACATCGTGGCGCTCGTCGCACTCTACCGTCCCGGCCCGATGGAAAACATCCCGACCTATTGCGAGGTCAAGAACGGCCAGCGCGAGATCGAGAGCGTTCACCCGCTGATCGACCATATCCTCGAGGAAACGCAGGGCATCATCGTCTATCAGGAACAGGTGATGCAGATCGCGCAAGAGATGGCGGGCTACAGCCTTGGCGGCGCCGACCTGCTGCGCCGCGCGATGGGCAAGAAGATCAAGGAGGCGATGGACGCCGAGCGCCCGAAGTTCGAGACCGGCGCGGCCGAGAAGGGCGTGGACAAGAAGAAGGCGAGCGAGGTGTTCGACCTTCTGGAGAAGTTCGCCAACTACGGCTTCAACAAGTCCCACGCGGCCGCCTATGCTGTGGTGAGTTACCAGACCGCGTGGCTCAAGGCGAACCACCCGGTCGAGTTCATGGCGGGCGTCATGAACTGCGATATCCACCTGACCGACAAGCTGGGCGTCTATGCCGAAGAGGTGCGCCGGGGGCTGGGCATCGAGATTGTGCCGCCCTGCGTGAACCGGTCCGACGCGATGTTCAGCGTGTCCGAGGGGCGGGTGGTTTACGGCCTCGGCGCATTGAAGAACGTGGGCGTCGAGGCGATGAAGCTGATCGTCGAGGCGCGCAAGGTGGACGGGCGTGAAAAGCCATACGTCAACCTCTATGACGTGGCGCGGCGCGTGGACCTCAAGCGCGTGGGCAAGCGTCCGATGGAAATGCTGGCGCGGGCCGGCGCCTTCGACGCGCTCGACGCGAACCGGCGGCGGGTGTTCGAAAGCCTCGACGCGCTGGTGAGTTACTCCGGCGCGATCCACGAACAACGCGCAAGCGCGCAGGTGTCGCTCTTCGGCGAGGCGGGCGACGACCTGCCGGAACCGCGGCTGTCGAACGTGCCCGACTGGCTGCCCAACGAGCGGCTGACCGAGGAGCACAAGGCGATCGGCTTCTACCTCTCCGGCCATCCGCTTGACGATTACATGGCCGGGCTGAAGCGCAAGCAGGTGGTGACGCTGGAAGAGCTGACGAAAAAGGCCGAGCGCGCGCCCTGCGTGGCCAAGCTCGCAGGGGCCGTGTCGTCGAAGCAGGAGCGCAAGTCGGCCCGGGGCAATCGTTTCGCCTTCGTCGGCCTGTCGGACCCCACCGGGCTTTACGAGGTGACGGTGTTTTCAGACACGTTGGAAGCCTGCCGCGAATACCTCGAAGTCGGGCAGAACGTGGTCGTCACGGTCGAGGCGAACATGGAATCGGAGCAGTTGAAGCTGCTCGCGCGGTCCGTCGCGCCGGTCGATACCATCGTGGCGGACGCGGGGGGCATGGCGCTCAAGGTCTATGTCTCGAGCCCCGGCGTGGTGGCAACGGTGGCGGACCTGCTGGAGACCGCGCGTGAGCAGGCCAAGGGGGCCCGGCCCGGTCCCGTGAGTTTCTGCCTGATGGACCCGGCGCTGCCGGGTGAGGTGGAGATGGACCTTGGCACTGAGTACCCGCTTAACCCGCAGATCAAGGGCGCTTTGAAGTCGCTCTCGGGCGTCGTGGACGTCGAGGACGTCTGAGTTTTCAGGCGGTGCGGGCGTGCCGCCCGCGCTTGGCGAGCCATGCCCCGGCTGTGCCGGGACATGGCGGGAAGGGGGCCAGCCCCCTTGGATGCCTTCGCAAGGCGAATGCATCCCACCCCCGAGGTTTCCTGAAACGAAGAAGCGGGAGCCGGGCGGTGTCTAGCCCTCGATGCTTTCGGCAGAGGCCATACCGGGGGCTTTCGATTCGCCGCCGAGTTCGTCGCGCACCTGCTTTTCGATTTCCGCTCCGACCTCCTCGTCGATGTTCTTCCAGTAGTCGAAGGCGCGCTGGAGGACCTTTTCGCTTACGCCGTCGAGGAGGTGGCCTGTGACGTTTGTGACGAGGCGCTCGCGCGCCGCGTCGTCCATGACGTCGCGCACCAGCGCATGGGCCTGCGACCAGTCGTCGTCATCCTCGCGCAGCGTGTATGCGGACCGCATCAGGTCACCATCGGCGTGCCAGAGCCCGGCCTCCGGCACGTCGGATTGCGCGGCAGGGCCGCCATAGGAGTTGGGCGCATAGACCGGGTCGGTGACCGGGACCGTGCGTCCGTGGCCGTCCTTGGTGTAGCTGTGCGTTTCGACCTTCGGGGCGTTCACCGGGATTTCCTTGTAGTTCACGCCGAGCCGGGCCCGGTGGGCGTCGGCATAAGAGAAGCCGCGCGCCATCAGCATCTTGTCCGGCGACAGCCCGATCCCCGGCACCATGTTGTTGGGCTCGAACGCTGCCTGTTCGATCTGGGTGTGAAAGTCGGTCGGGTTGCGATCGAGCGTCATTTTCCCGACTTCGATCAGCGGGTAGTCCGCGTGCGGCCAGACCTTCGTCAGGTCGAAGGGGTTGATGTGGTAGGTCTTGGCATCCTCGTAAGGCATCACCTGAAGTTTCAGGGTCCAGCTCGGGTGGTCGCCCCCGGCGATGGCGCCGAAGAGGTCGCGGCGGTGGTAGTCGCCGTCGGCGCCCGCAAGCCGGTCGGCCTCATCCTGGCTGAGATAGGCGTTCCCGTCGCCCTGAACGGTGTGAAAGTGGAACTTGACCCAGAACCGTTCGCCCGCGGCATTGACCATCGAATAGGTGTGGCTCGAGTAGCCGTTCATCTCGCGCCAGCTGCGCGGGATGCCGCGGTCGCCCATGAGATAGGCGACCTGATGCGCGCTTTCGGGCGACAGGGTCCAGAAGTCCCACTGCATGTCGTGGTCGCGCATGTCGTTGTCGGCGCGTCGTTTCTGGCTGCGGATGAACTGCTGGAACTTCATCGGGTCGCGGACGAAGAAGACGGGCGTGTTGTTGCCCACCATGTCGAAGTTGCCGTCCTCGGTGTAGAGCTTGACCGAGAAGCCGCGCGGGTCGCGCCATGTGTCGGGGCTGCCACGCTCGCCCGCGACGGTGGAGAAGCGGACCACGAGGTCGGTCTTCGCGCCCGGCTGGAACACCTTGGCATGGGTGTATTTGGAAATGTCTCCGGTCACTTCGAAATGCCCGAAAGCGCCGCCGCCCTTGGCGTGGGGTTGGCGCTCGGGGATGCGCTCCCGGTTGAAGTTGGCCATCTGTTCGATGAGGTAGTGATCGTTCAGCACGATCGGACCATCGGGGCCCACGGTGAGGGAGTGTTCGTCACTTTGAACCGGGATGCCTGCATCGGTGGTGGTGGGGGGCGACTTTTTGCCGTTGGACATGGGAATTCCTCCGTCTTGCCTTGGCAGACGGAACGAGCCTGCGGGGCGGAAGGTTCCTGTCGGTCTCGCGGCCGTGGGGCCGGCGCGGTCGCGTGTGTCTTGCGCGGGCCCGGACGATGTGGTCAGGGCGGGGCATCCGCGTTATCCCTTTTTGTATCTGAACCAATCCGGTCGCTCCGCCGTTACCGGTGGGTAACGAAGGGAAAGCGCGTGCCAGTGCATGACCACTTGAGCAGGTCCAAGAGACCGGACGGCCATGAGCTCGGCCGACAGGAAGAACAGGAAGAAATCAAGGAAGCGAGCAAGCTCTCGCCCGTCACGATCTACGAGGTGATCCGCCTCGACGGGGAAGAGGAACTCAGCCGCAACAAGCTCTCGCTCATGTGGTCGGGGATTTCCGCGGGTCTGCTCATGAGCCTGTCCGTACTGGGCGAGGCGATTTTCCGCACCTACCTGCCCGAGAGCCCTGCAAGTTACCTGATCGAGAACCTCGGGTACTCGCTGGGGTTTCTTGTCGTGATCGTGGGGCGGATGCAGCTTTTCACCGAGAACACGATGACGACCGTCCTGCCGGTGCTGGACCGGCCCGGCTGGCGGGTGCTCGGCCAGACGGCGACGCTTTGGAGTATCGTGCTCGTCGCCAACGTCATCGGGGCTTTCGTCGTGGCGTGGTTCATCGCCTACAGCGGTGCGATCGACGACCGGTTTATGGGCGCGCTCATGCACCTGTCACGTCACGCGGTTGAAAACCCCGCGGCGCTGGGCTTTGCCAAGGGCATCCCGGCAGGCGTGCTGGTGGCGGGCATCGTGTGGATGTTGCCGCAGGCGAAGGACGCCTCCGTAATGATCATCATCATCTTCACATGGCTCATCGCGGCGGGCGATTTCACCCATATCATCGCCGGGTCGGTGGAGATGGCGCTCCTGCTGGTCACCGGCAACCTTGCGGTTCAGCCCGCCGTTTTCTCGTTCTTCCTGCCTGTTCTGGCGGGCAACGTGATCGGTGGTACCGCCATCTTCACCATGCTGATTTACGGCCAGACCCGACGCGACCGTGAGCACTAGCGTCTACCAGTGCGGGGGCTTCTGATCGGCAAGCGGCACGGTGCCGCCCGCCTCCAGCTCCTGCTCGGCAGAGCGCTCCATGAGCAGGTGGAGCCGGCGCGTCACGGTGTCGAGCGTCCGGTCCTGCCTGGCAATGACCTCGGACAGCTCGTCGACGGTCCGGGTGAGGTAGGCCACCTGTTCTTCGAGATCGGTGATGCGGTCGGTCATGTCCATCTCCCTTTGATCGGTGTCATAGCGAGAGACGCGCAGAAGCGCGACACTTTCCCGTGGCACAGGAGGTAGAGATGAGACGTGTGTTTGCAACCGTCGCAGCGATGCTGATCGCGGGGACGGCCACCGCCTATGACGGCGAGGTCTATGTGACCTGCCACCTCGATCCGAACGGCGACAACTGGCTCGCGCTGAAGGCCGCGCCCGATATCGGAGCGCAAAGGCTCGCCCGACTCGGTCCGGGCACGTTCCTTCTGACCCACGAGCCTGAGGCCGTCGGCGTGTGGCGCGAGGTCTCGGTCATCGACACGCCGGATGCGTTCTGGCCCGACGCCGGTCCTTCGGGCTGGGTTCATACCGACTATATCTGCTACGTCGACATGACGATGCGCTGACCCTCGCTTGCCCCGTGGCCGGAACCGGGATATTCCGCCCGCGAACAAGCACGGGACCGAACATGGCCAAGCAGAAGAAACAGCCCAGACCCAAGGCCGAGACGCCCAAGGGTTTTCGCGACTATTTCGGTGCGGATGTCGAGGAGCGTCGCCAGATGCTCGACGCCATCGCGGGCGTGTATCATCGCTATGGGTTCGACGCGTTGGAGTCCTCGGGCGTGGAGACCGTCGAGGCGCTGGGCAAGTTCCTGCCCGACGTGGACCGCCCGAACGAGGGTGTGTTCGCCTGGCAGGACGAGGACGACACCTGGATGGCGCTGCGCTATGACCTGACCGCGCCTTTGGCCCGTGTTTATGCGCAGCATCGAAACGACCTGCCGACGCCCTATCGCCGCTACGCGATGGGGCCGGTCTGGCGCAATGAAAAGCCGGGGCCGGGGCGCTATCGGCAGTTCTATCAATGCGACGCGGATACGGTGGGCACGGCCAGCATGGCGGCGGATGCCGAGATCTGCGCAATGCTGTCGGACGCGCTCGAAGTGGTCGGCATACCGCGCGGCGACTACGTTGTGCGGATCAACAATCGCAAGGTGCTGAACGGGGTGCTTGAGTCGATCGGCCTTAGCGAGGATTTGCTCTTAAACCCTAGGGATATGTCTGTCAGCGAAGCTGCTGAAGCGCTTTATTCCGAGATGGTTCGAAAAAATATCGAGAAGATCTCGCGTGAGGATGTCCTACGGCAAGTCGACAAGTTCGACAAAGCCGGAGAGGCTGGCGTCCGTGAATTGTTGACCGACGGGCGGCAAGACGCATCTGGAGCATTTATTGACGGGGTTGGTCTAACCGTGGAAGCCGCGGATCGGATCATCCAGTTCCTCACCTCCAAGGGCGACACCACTGCGGCGACGCTCGACAACCTTGCCGCCGCCGTGGGCGACAGCCTTAGCGGACAGGAGGGCGTGAACGAACTGCGCCAGATCGCCAACCTGCTCGCCGCCCAAGGCTACGGCCCCGAACGCATTGTTATTGACCCTTCGGTCGTGCGCGGCCTCGGCTACTACACCGGCCCGGTCTTCGAAGCCGAGCTCACCTTCGAAATCCTCGACGACAAGGGCCGCCCGCGCCAGTTTGGCTCCGTCGCCGGCGGAGGCCGCTACGACGACCTCGTCGCGCGCTTCACCGGCCAGACCGTGCCGGCCGTTGGTGTCTCGATCGGTGTCGACCGCCTGCTGGCAGCACTTCGCGAAAAGGGCCGGATGGGCGGCATCGCCCAAGGTCCCGTCGTCGTCACCGTCATGGACCGCGACCGCATGGCCGACTACCAGTCGATGGTGGCGGAACTGCGCAACGCGGGCATCCGGGCCGAGGTCTATCTGGGCAACCCCAAGAACTTCGGGAACCAGATGAAATACGCCGACCGTCGCGGGTCGCCCATCGCCGTCATTGAGGGCGGCGACGAAAAGGAAAAGGGCGTCGTCCAACTCAAGGACCTGATCCTCGGGGCCAAGATCGCCGAGAGCGCGACCTTGGAAGAGTGGAAGGACCGCCCCTCGCAAATCGAAGTTTCGCGGGCGGATCTCGTCGCCGAGGTTCGAAAAATGCTGGACGATCAGAATGCCTGAAACCCTGCCAAAGGCTGCGGTCCGGGCCGAGGCGGCGCGCCTGCTCGCCGTGTTCGAAGGCCACGGCGCCCGGACGGTCGAGACTCCCGTCCTGCAACCGGCCGAAACGCTCCTCGACCTCTATGGCGAGGATATCCGAGCCCGCGCCTACGTCACATCCGACCCGATGATGGGCGAGGCGATGCTGCGCCCCGACTTCACAGTACCCGTGGTGCAGGCCCACATGGCCGAGGGCGCCGAACCCGCCCGTTACACCTATGCGGGCGAGGTCTTTCGCAAGCAGGAGGACGACCCGGAGCGCGCGCCGGAATACATGCAGGTGGGCTACGAGGTGTTCGACCGCACCGATCCCGCCGCGTCCGACGCCGAGGTCTTCGCGATCTTCTCCGATATTCTCGCCCCCCACGGCCTGCGTGCCGCGACGGGCGACCTCGGACTGCTGCTCGCCGCCGTGCGCGGGCTGACCACGACCGAGCGGCGGCGCAACGCGCTCCTGCGCCACCTCTGGCGGCCGCGCCGGTTTCGTACCCTGCTCGACCGGTTCGCAGGCCGCGCGCCCAACCCGGAGGGCCGTAACGCGCTCGCCGATGGCGACCCCTTCGCGGGGCTCGACGCGCCCGACATCGGCCTTCGCGCGCGCGCCGAGGTCGAGGACCGGATCGCCGCGTTGCGCGAAGACATGGCCACGCCCCCGATCCCCGAAGGCGAAGTGGCGCTCCTGAACGATCTGATGTCCCTGCGTGAAACGCTCACCAACGTCGCCGAGAACCTGCGTGACCTCGCCGTCGACATGCCGTCCATCGGGGCCGCGGTCGACCGGTTCTGTGCCCGCACGGACGCGCTCGCCGCGCGGGGTGTGGACATCGAAAACCTCGACTTCGAAGGCTCCTTCGGGCGCACGACGCTGGAATATTACGACGGTTTCGTCTTCGGCTTCTACGCCGCCGCGCGCCCCGACCTGCCCCCCGTGGCAACCGGCGGGCGCTACGACGCGCTCACCCGGCAACTGGGCCGGGGGCGCGAGATTCCGGCGGTGGGCGGCGTGATCCGCCCCGAACTGCTCTTGGCGGCAGGAGGCGGCGCATGACGATCAAGCTCGGTGTGCCCTCCAAGGGCCGGCTCATGGAAAAGACCTTCGACTGGTTCGCCGAGCGCGGCATCACGCTCTCGCGCACCGGATCGGACCGCGAATACGCGGGCGCCGTGACCGGGATCGACGGTGTCGAGCTCGTGCTCTTGTCGGCGGGAGAGATCCCGCGCGAGCTCGCGACGGGGCGCATCCACCTCGGCGTGACCGGATCCGACCTCGTGCGCGAAAAGCTCGGGATGTGGGAGGAGAAGGTGCGCGAGCTTGCCCAGATGGGCTTCGGCCATGCCGACCTCGTGATCGCCGTTCCGCGTGCCTGGGTCGACGTCACCACGCTCGACGACCTCGACGCGGTCGCGGCGGCCTTTCGCCGCCACCACGGCTTCCGCCTGCGCATCGCAACCAAGTATCACCGCCTGATCCGCGACTACCTGCGCGACAACGGCGTGGCCGACTACCAACTCGTCGACAGCCAGGGCGCGACCGAAGGCACGGTGAAAAACGAAACCGCGGAAGCCATCGCAGACATCACCTCCACGGGCGAAACGCTGCGCGCGAACCACCTCAAGGTGCTGTCGGGCGGCCCCGTCCACCGGTCGCAGGCCACGCTGTTCAAAAGTCGGCAGGCCCCGTGGGACAAGGCCGAGCGCGAAACGCTCACTGCCTTGATCGCGCGCCTCGATATCGGCGACTGATCTTCTTCGGTCCTCAAATACCTCGGGGGTGCGGGGGCAGCGCCCCCGCCTCTGCCTTCGCAACCCTCCAATCCGACGGCGCTGTGCGCCCGCACCGCGACGCACGGGGCGCAGCCCGGTGCGGCGCAAAACCTGCGCGGGCGTCAGCCCGCACCGATAGATAACGCCTCCCCACTGGCAGCGGCGGGGCCTGCCCCCTATGTTTGGCCAAACGAAAGGGATTGCGGTTGATTTTCAACGATATCGCGGATGGCATCGTCCGGCAGGTCGAAGCTGTCGGAAACGGCGTGAACGAGGCGCTGTTCGAGCCGGTGATCCGGCTCGGCGTCACGGGTCTGAGCCGGGCTGGCAAGACCGTGTTCATCACCTCGCTGGTCGCCAACCTGATGAACCGTGAGCGGATGCCGGGCTTCCTCCCCGCCGCAGACGGGCGCATCCTCACCGCCTTTCTCCAGCCGCAGCCCGACGACCACGTCCCGCGGTTCGACTATGAATCCCACCTCTCGGCCATGACGGGCCCCGCGCCTGCCTGGCCCGAGTCTACGCGGGCGGTGAGCGAGCTTCGCCTGTCGTTCCGGGTCAAGCCGGGCGGGCTGCTTTCGGGCCTGCGTGCGCCGCGCACGGTGCATCTCGACATCGTGGACTATCCCGGTGAGTGGCTACTCGACCTCGGGCTGCTCGACCTCGATTATTCGAGCTGGTCGCAGGATGCGCTGAAGCGGGCGGAGCCGCGCAAGATGGGGGGCGATTTCCTCGCCGCTGTCCATGCCGCCGATCCCACGGCGGGATATGACGAGGCGGGCGCGCGCACGCTTGCCGACAGTTTCACCACCTACCTGCGCGCGGCCCGCGAGGCCGGGTTCTCCGACTGCACGCCGGGGCGCTTCCTGCTGCCCGGCGAGATGGAGGGCTCGCCCGCGCTCACCTTCGCGCCGTTGCCCACCCCCGACCGCGCCCCGCGCGGCTCGCTCCATCGCGAATTCGAGCGGCGGTTCGAAGCCTACAAGTCGCGCGTCGTCAAACCCTTTTTCCGCGATCACTTCGCCCGGATCGACCGGCAGGTGGTGCTGGTCGACGTGCTGGGCGCGATCCATTCCGGCCCCGCCGCGCTCGAGGATCTGCGCCGCGCGATGGCCGAAATTCTTTCGGCCTTTCGCCCCGGTCGCAACGCCTGGCTCACATCGCTGTTCGTCGGACGCCGGGTGGAGAAGATCCTATTCGCCGCGACCAAGGCCGACCACCTGCACCATAGCCAGCACCCGCAGCTCACCGCGATCATGTCCGCCCTCATGCGCGAGGCCAAGGATCGCGCCGACTTCGCCGGGGCTGACACGGCGGCCATGTCCGTCGCCAGTTTGCGCACCACGACCGAAGAAACACTGGATCACGGGGGCGAAAAGCTCGACTGCGTGCGCGGGACGCTCCTCGACACCGGCAAACGCGCGGCTTTCTACCCCGGTGCGCTGCCCGAAGACCCCGCACGTCTCCTGAAACCCGCGCGGGACAGGGCCGGAAGCTGGCTCGACGCGGACTATTCGATCATGCGCTTCGCCCCGGCTGAAATCACGCTCGCCCCGAACGAAGGGCCGCCGCACATCCGGCTCGACCGTGCGGCCGAGTTCCTGATCGGGGATCGGCTGTGAACGCTGTTCGGATCACCCGGGCGCGGGTCTGGGACGCGCCGGCCCTGTCGCGCATCCTGTGGGAGTTCGGGGACGAAAGCCCGTGGCTTCCGCGCGCCCGAACCCGGCGCGAGGATATGCGCACCCTGCGCGGCCTCATCGCGCGCGGCTGGGTCCGCGTGGCCCGGCGTGGGCCAAAGGTCGTGGGCTTCATCGCGGTCGGGGAGGGGGAGGTGCATGGCCTCTACCTCACGACCGGGGCGCGGGGGCAAGGCGTGGGCCGTGCCCTCATCGCCCGCGCCCAATCCGACAGCGCACGCCTTGGCCTGTGGGCCCATGCCGCCAACCACCCGGCGCGCCGGTTCTATGCCGCCACGGGCTTCCGCCCGGTGGCCGTTGGCGCCAACAATGACGAGCGGCTGACCGAAGTGCGTTATGAATGGGAGAAGGCGGTATGACCAAGGGCCCCGTGCTGATCGACCTCGAGGGCGATAGGCCGCCGAAGGAAACTCCGGCCTCGGCCCCCCCTGTGCCCGAGCCGGAACCCGCGCTTCCCGAGCCACGGGCGATGGAAATGGCCGCGCGCATTGCCGCGCGAAAACCCTCGCGGCTGTCACGGTGGTTCTGGTCGCTGGCCCTGTCCATCGTCGGGTTCGCTGTTTCGGTGGCCGCGTGGGATTTCGTGACCCGCCTGCTCGAGCGCAACCCGGTGCTTGGCCTGATTGCCACCGTGCTCGTTGTGGCCTTCGTCGTTGTGCTCCTGATCCTCGCCATCCGCGAACTGGCGGCCTTCGCGCGACTGCGGCGTGTGGATGACATCCATGCCGCCGCCGAAGCCGCGATCACGCATACGGATCTGGCCGAGGCCAAGACGGTCGTGGGCCAGCTGCGCAAGCTTTTCCGGGGGCGCGAAGAACTGCGCTGGGGCTTTGACCGGCTGGCTGAGCGCGAGGGCGACGTGTTCGATGCCGATGGCCTGTTGCACCTCGCCGAAACCGAGCTTCTGGTGCCGCTCGACGCCGCCGCCCGGCGCGAGATCGAGGCAGCCGCCCGGCAGGTGGCCACGGTCACGGCCATTGTGCCGCTGGCTCTGGCCGACGTGGTGACGGCGCTCACCTCCAACATCCGCATGATCCGCCGGATCGCCGAGATTTATGGCGGTCGGGCCGGTGCGTTGGGAGCGTGGCGCCTAACCCGCGCGGTGATGACGCATCTCGTGGCGACCGGCGCCGTGGCGGTGGGCGATGACCTTATCGGCTCGGTTGCCGGCGGCACGGCGCTTTCGCGCATCTCGCGCCGCTTCGGCGAGGGCGTCGTCAACGGTGCGCTGACCGCCCGCGTGGGCGTCGCTGCTATGGAGGTCTGCCGCCCGCTGCCCTTCATGCGGGCGAAAAAACCCTCGGTCACGAGCCTGGTGCAGCGGGCGCTCACGGGATTGTTCGGCTCGAAGGGCAGCTGATCCGCCCGCGCAACGTGCCTTGTCGCGCCCATACGGCCACGCTATACCCGCGCCCATGATGCATTGGGCGATCATCATTCGAATTACGAACCCGGCTCTCTGATACGAGACGCCGGGACAAGGCGTATGGACCCCGCGCCGCCCTTCCCCTACACACCACGCGACCAGAATTCGAAGGACACATGACATGTGCGCCGACACGCCTGACTACAAAGACACCCTGAACCTTCCCGAAACCGATTTCCCCATGCGCGCGGGACTGCCCAAGCGCGAGCCGGAATGGCTGGCCCGGTGGGAGAAGATCGGGGTCTACGACCGCCTGCGCGAAACCGCCGGGGACCGCCCGCCGTTCACGCTGCACGACGGCCCGCCCTATGCCAACGGCCACCTTCACATCGGTCACGCGCTGAACAAGACGCTCAAGGACATGGTGGTGCGCTCGCATCAGATGATGGGCCACGATGCGCGCTATGTGCCCGGGTGGGACTGCCACGGCCTGCCGATCGAATGGAAGATCGAGGAACGGTATCGCGCCAAGGGGCTCGACAAGGACGAGGTGCCGGTCGTCGATTTCCGCCGCGAATGCCGGGCCTTCGCCGACGAGTGGGTCGACGTCCAGCGCGAGGAGTTCAAGCGGATCGGCGTGACCGGCAAGTGGGACGCGCCCTATCTCACGATGGATTACCACGCCGAGGCGGTGATCGCGGACGAGTTCATGAAGTTTCTCATGAACGGCACGCTCTATCAGGGCTCCAAGCCCGTCATGTGGTCGCCGATCGAGAAGACCGCGCTGGCCGAGGCCGAGGTCGAGTATCACGACAAGGAAAGCTTCACGATCTGGGTGAAGTTCAAGGTGACCGACTTCACCTCGCCCGAAGAGGACCGCTCGTCGGAGGAGGAAAGCTCCGACATGCGCAAGGCCGTGGCGCAGACCGTGGCCGAGACGCGTGAGAAATTCGTGGGCGCGAGCGTCGTGATCTGGACGACGACGCCCTGGACCATCCCCTCGAACAAGGCGGTCGTCTTCGGCGCGGACTATGCCTATGGGCTTTACGAAGTGACCGAGACGCCGGGTGAATGCTGGGCCGAGGTGGGCGAACGTTTCATCCTCGCCGACAAACTCGCGGCGCAGACCTTCGCGAGGGCGCGGCTCGAGGAAGGCCAGTGGAAACGCGTCTGCGACGTCACCTCTCACCAGCTTGCCGCGATGACGCTGGCCCACCCGCTCGCGGGCGCCGAAGGGTCCGAAGGCGAATGGGACGACCCGCGCGACTTCCGTGCCGCCGATTTCGTGACGGACGAGGAGGGGACGGGCTTCGTCCACTGCGCGCCGTCGCACGGGATGGAGGAATATGAGCTCTACCGCGACCTCGGAATGCTCAAAGAGGTCATCACCTACAACGTGATGGATGACGGCGGCTTCCGCGCGGACCTGCCGTTCTTCGGCGGGACCTATATCCTCAGCCGCAAGGGCGGCGAGGGCAACGCGAACAAGGCGGTGATCGACAAGCTGGTGGAGGTCGGCGGCCTCCTCGCCCGTGGCAAGATCAAGCACAGCTACCCGCATTCGTGGCGCTCCAAGGCGCCGATCATCTATCGCAACACGCCGCAATGGTTCGCGGGGATCGACATCACGCTCGACGACGGAATGGGCGAATACGGCGATACGATCCGTAAACGCGCCCTGACCTCGATCGACAAGCTGGTGAAGTGGTGGCCGCAGAGCGGGCGCAACCGGCTGTATTCCATGGTCGAATCCCGCCCTGACTGGGTGCTGAGCCGCCAGCGCGCCTGGGGCGTGCCGCTCACCTGCTTCACGAAGAAGGGCGCGCTGCCGACCGACGACGACTACCTCCTGCGCGACGCGACCGTGAACGCGCGCATCGTCGCGGCTTTCGACGCGAACGGCGCGGACGTGTGGTACGAGGACGGTTTCAAGGAGAAGATGCTCGACGGCATCGCGAACCCTGACGACTACGAGCAGGTGTTCGACGTGCTCGACGTGTGGTTCGATTCCGGCTCCACCCACGCCTTCGTGCTGCGTGACCGCGCGGACGGGACGGATGACGGAATCGCCGACGTTTACCTTGAAGGCACCGATCAGCACCGCGGCTGGTTCCATTCCTCGCTCCTGCAAGGGTCGGGCACGCTGGGCCGTGCGCCTTATCGCAACGTGGTGACGGCGGGCTTCACGCTGGACGAGAAGGGCATGAAGATGTCCAAATCGCTCGGAAATACCATCGTGCCCGAGACGGTCATCAAACAATACGGCGCGGACATCCTGCGGCTTTGGGTGGCGCAGACGGATTACACGGTCGATCAGCGGATCGGGCCGGAAATCCTCAAGGGCGTAGCCGACAGCTACCGCCGCTTGCGCAATACGATGCGTTTCATCCTCGGTAATCTGTCAGGCTTCGAGGAGAGCGAGCGGGTGGACCCGGCGGACATGCCGGAACTGGAGCGCTGGGTGCTGCACCGGCTTGCCGAACTGGATGCGCAGGTGCGCGAAGGCTATCGGACCTTCGACTTCCAGGACGTGTTTCAGAAGGTCTTCACCTTCGCGACCGTGGACCTCTCGTCGGTCTACTTCGACATCCGCAAGGACGCGCTTTACTGCGATGCCGACGACAGCCTGCGCCGCCGCGCCGCGCGCACGGTGCTGGACCTGTTGTTCCACCGCCTGACCACATGGCTCGCCCCGATCCTCGTCTTCACGATGGAGGAGGTGTGGCTGGAACGGTTCCCGGGCGACGACAGCTCGATCCACCTCGTCGATATGCCCCAGACTCCGGAGGACTGGCGCGATGCCGGGCTTGCCGACAAGTGGGCGGGCATCCGGCGTGTCCGCCGCGTGGTGACGGCGGCGTTGGAAATCCAGCGGCGCGACAAGGTGATCGGCGCCTCGCTCGAAGCGGCGCCAGTGGTCCATATCGAGGATGCCGGGCTTGCAGCCATGCTGGGCACGGTGGATTTCGCGGATCTCTGCATCTGCTCGGACATCTCGGTCACGACCGACCCGGCGCCTGCGGAGGCGTTCCGCCTGCCCGAGGTCGAAGGTGTCGCCGTGGTGTTCGAAACGGCGGACGGCGAGAAATGCCATCGCTGCTGGAAGATCCTGCCGGACGTCGGCACCCATGCGCACGCAGGCGTCTGCGGACGCTGCGACGAGGCGCTGGGGTGACGACGCTCCGCGTCGAGAGCCCCGTCGGCCCGCTGTTCATCAGCGAGGAAGGCGGGGCGATCACGCGGGTGAGTTGGCGCGGAGACGGTGCGGGCGAGGAGACGGAGCTGCTTGTCGAGGCGCGCCGTCAGCTTCGGGCCTATTTCGACGGGACGCGGCAGGACTTTGACCTGCCGCTTTCTGTTTCCGGGTCGGCCTTCCAACGGCAGGTGTGCGATGCAATGGCGGCCATCCCGTTTGGCGAGACGCGCAGCTATGGCGACATCGCCGCCGAGCTTGGTGTACCTGCGCAGGCGGTCGGTCAGGCCTGCGGCGGCAATCCGATCCCGGTCATCATTCCCTGCCATCGGGTTCTTGGAGCGACCAATCTCGGCGGTTTTTCCGGAGAAGGGGGCGTGGAAACGAAGGTCGCGCTCCTGCGCCACGAAGGCGCGGCCGGGCTTCTGATCTAGGCGCTGCGCGGGCTGCCGCGCGGGGGGACGATCTGCTGCACGATCCCCGCGAACAGCAGGTAGACGCTCGTGATGACCAGCCCCCAATGCGCCCAGAGCCCCGGGGCGAAATCGAACCAGGCCGCCCAGCCTGCGAAGCCGGTCCAGGCGACTGCCACGGGCAGCGACAGGGTGCGCCAGCGCACGGTGCGGGCCGGGTGGATGAACTTGAGCGGCGTGAACATGGCGATGGCCAGCGCGATGACGAGCACCAGCGTGATCCAGAAATTCGGCGCGGTCGCGAAGAGCACGACGACCACCATGTTCCAGCAGCCCGGAAACCCGGCGAAGGAGTTGTCCTTCGTCTTCATCCGGCTGTCTGCAAAATAGACCGCCGAGGCATAGGTGATGACGATTATCGCGATCCAGCCGGTCCAGCCCGGCAGCAGCCCGGACTTGAACAGCGCATAGGCCGGGATGAAAACGTAGGTGAGATAGTCGATGATGAGGTCCATCAGGACCCCGTCGATCTGTTTCGCATATCGTTTCACGTCGTAGCGCCGCGCGAGCGGCCCGTCGATTCCGTCGACGACGAAGGCCACGACGAGCCAGACATACATCAGGCCCCATTCCTCCTGGACCGCCGCCAGCATTGCGAGCATGGCGAAGATGGCACCGGTGGCGGTGAACAGGTGGACGGCGAGAGCCTTCAAATCACGGGTCATGCCCGCCTTCTTGGACGATGCATCGGGCTATCACAAGCCCCCCGGGATCATCGCATCGCGCGCAACGTGGCGTAGAGGTCGTGGATGCCCTCGACGGTCGGCGGGATCGGCGTCTGGCTGACCGCTGGCGGCGGGGGCAGGGGCGCCGAAGCCTGCGAGTCGACCGGCACCACCCCTCGGCGTGAGGCGCCGGTTCCCGGCGGCCCGTCGCCGGTCACGCCGATCTCGTCAAGCTGTGCGCTCAGCTTCTCGACCGTGTTCTGAAAATCCCTTGCTTTCCCTTCGGCGGCGAGGGTCGCGACCGTCGAGATCGCCTTGCCGGCGAGGGCGAGGGGCGCGACGGCGCCCAATGCGGCTGGAAACATGGCTTTTCCTTTCTGGACAAGCGGTATCGCCCGCCAGATTGGCATGAAGCCCTGAAGATTCGCCTAACGGGCGCGGGGATGGGCGCGGTCGTAGACTTCCATCAGCCGCTGGGTGTCCACGGCAGTATAGGCCTGCGTCGTCGAGAGCGAGGCGTGGCCCAGCAATTCCTGTATCGCGCGCAGGTCGCCACCGGCATTGAGCAGATGGGTCGCGAAGCTGTGGCGCATCGCATGTGGCGTGGCCGTCGCGGGCAAGCCCAGTTGCAACCGCGCGCTTTCCATCGCCTTCTGCACCACGCGCGGGCCCAGGGCCTTGCCGCGTGCGCCATAAAACAGCGGTGTCTCCGCCGTGATCGGATAGGGGCAGAGGCGCACATAGCTTTCCACGGCGTCCCGCGCGGCGGGGAGCACCGGCACCACCCGCTCCTTCCCGCCCTTGCCGATGATGCGAAGCACCTCGGGCAGGGGGTGGGCTGCGCCCGTAAGGCCCAAAGCCTCGGAAATCCGCAATCCGCATCCGTACAGCAACGTCACCACGGCGGCGTCGCGCGCCCCGATCCAGCCATCGCGCGCCTGCGTGGCGGCGGTCGAGATCACGTCCTGCGCGGCGTCTGCCGACACCGGGCGCGGCAACTTCGCGGTGAACTTGGGCGCGCGGACAGAGAGAACCGTACTCGCGTCGAAATCGTCGTGGTCCGACAGCCAGCGGTAGAAGGATTTGACGGCGGACAGGGCCCGGGCGAGGGACCGCGCCGACAACCCGCCGGCCCGTTCGCTGGCCATCCACGCCCGCATGTCCGACAGCGTCACAGTGGCGAGCGCACGGCGGCCATGCGACGTGCCGTGATGTGCTGACAGGAAGGCGAGGAACCCGACGACATCCTTGCGATATGCCTCGAGCGTGTTGTGCGATGCGCCATCCAGCGCCCGCAGGTGGTCGAGCCAGCCGGACAGCGCGTCGCGCGCACCTTCGGAAATGGTGATGCCGTCGCTCATCGGGTCAGGCGTGGGTGTTTCGCGTGGCCCGGATCACCCGAGCCAGCGGCGCATGGTGCGCTCGAACACGCCACCGAAGTAGGACAGCAGGTCCGTGCCTTGCCCCGGCTTGAACTGGTGCGGATCTTCGGCGCCCATGACGAGCATCGCAGGCAGCCGTCCCTCGCCGAGGTCGAGCCGGATGATCGCTTCGGACCGGATCCAGTAGCCCGAGTCGCCGAACAGCCGCTTGTCCTGCTCCTGCACCTGCCGGAGCACCACGGCCGGGCCGCCGACATCACGGGGGCGACCGACGTAGGTATCCGAGAACCCGACCGGCGCGGTGACGAGCACATCGCCCATCTTCCGGATCGCCTCGTTCTCTTCCTCCTGCACCGTTTCCAGCACGAGCCGGAGGCAATCGACCCGCAGGATGTCTGCGATGTCGGTGCCGAGTTCGCGCAGGAACGCCTCGAAATCTTCCTGTTCAAGGATGCGCAGCGTCGCGCGGTGGATGAGGTTCATGCCCGCGAGGTTCTCGTAGGCCGCCGCGATGACCGAGCGGTGGGTGTCTTCGAGCCGGTCCAGCCGGGCCTCGAGCCGTTCCATCGCGATCCCGCGCAGGTCCACGATATTGGCCCCCATCGCGCGTTCGTTCGCCGCAATGAGCGCCCGCATCATGTCCTGATCTTCCAGGATCGCCTCGGGCTTGGTGAGGAGTTCTTCGCGCACATCGTCGCTGATCGGAGCGTTGCTCGTCATTCGCCTGTCCTACTGCCACTTGTTCGTGTTCTTGACAGCGAGTCTAGCAGGTCGCGAATCGGATTTCTGCAACTTTTTTGCGAAAAATCGGGGTATTCCGGGTCCGGTATGGCGCAAAAGTCATATCCGGACCCGGAAGTGGCGGTCTCAGAGGATCGAGATGCCGCCGGATTTGATGTCGGCGAGGAACGCGTCGAGCCCCTTGTCGGTCAGCGGATGGTTGGCCATCGCCTTGATCACGGCGGGCGGCGCGGTAATCACGTCGGCACCGATCAACGCGGCGTCCTTGATGTGGTTGACGGTCCGGATCGAGGCGGCGAGGATTTGCGTCTCGTAGCCGTAGTTGTCATAGATCGTGCGGATCTCGGAGATCAGTTCCATGCCGTCCATGTTGATGTCGTCCAGTCGCCCGATGAAGGGCGAGATGAAGGTCGCGCCCGCCTTGGCGGCGAGAAGCGCCTGGTTGGCGGAAAAGCACAGCGTCACGTTCACCATGTTGCCCTCGCCCGACAGAACCTTGCAGGCCTTGAGGCCGTCCAGTGTCAGCGGCACCTTGACGGCGATGTTGCCGGCGATCTCGGCAAGCTTGCGGCCTTCCGCGATCATCTGGTCGGCCTCGATGGCGGTGACTTCGGCAGAGACGGGACCATCGACGATCTCGCAGATCTCCTTGGTCACCTCGAGGATGTTGCGCCCCGATTTCTTGATGAGAGACGGATTGGTCGTCACCCCGTCGAGAAGCCCCAGGTCGTTGAGGTCCCGGATGGCATCGACGTCGGCGGTATCGGCAAAGAATTTCATGGCAGCGTCCCTGGCTCGGATGGTCGGAAGTGTTAGCGGTGTCATACAGGAGGTCACCCGTCGCAGAAAGCCCCCGATTTTCCCCCCGCGCATGGATGCCGGGCAGGTGGCGCATGGCTGAATTCTTTGACGAAGGGGCGCGGGTCGCGGTTCTCACGACCCAGCCGCTCGACCGGCTCCTGACCTACCGCGCGCCCGAGGGCGGCTGCTGGGAAGGCGCTTTCGTCGAGGCGCCGCTGGGCCCGCGTCGCGTGATGGGCGTGGTCTGGGGTCCGGGCGAGCAGGGGTTCGACGCCTCCAAGCTGCGCGCCCTTGTCCGCGTGCTCGACGTGCCGCCGATGCGCGCCGAAATGGCCGAGTTCCTCACCCGCGTCGGGGATTACACGCTTACACCGATGAGCTTCATGCTGCGCCTCGCCACCCGCGCGCCGGGGCTGACCAACCCGCCCTCGATGCGGAAGATCTACCGTCTGGGCCACCGCGAACCGGACCGGATGACCGAGGCGCGCGAACGGGTGCTTGAGGTGCTGGAATCGCAGGCCCAATCCGCCTTCACGCTCAAGGAACTGGCGGAGGAGGCGGGCGTCACCTCGTCTGTGGTGAAGGGTCTCGTGAAACAAGGCGCGGTGGAGGAGGAGGAAAGCCCCCGCGACCTCCCGTTCGCGCATCTCGATTACACGGCGAAAGGCAAGGACCTTACCGGCGATCAGGCAACGGCATCCGAGGCGCTGCGGGCGGGCGTGCGCTCCGGCGACTTCGGCGCGACGCTCCTGCGCGGCGTCACCGGGTCGGGGAAGACCGAGGTTTATCTCGAGGCGGTGGCGGAATGCCTGTCGCAGGGGCGGCAGGCGCTCGTCCTCCTGCCCGAAATCGCGCTGACCTCGGAGTTTCTGAAACGGGTCGAGGAGCGCTTCGGCGCAAAGCCCGCCGAATGGCACTCGGGCGTCACCATGACCGAACGGCGACGCGTCTGGCGCATGGTGGCCGAGGGCGGGGCGCAGATGGTGATCGGCGCGCGCTCGGCGCTGTATCTGCCGTTCCGTGACATCGGCCTCATCGTCGTCGACGAGGAACACGACAGTTCCTACAAGCAGGAGGACGGGGTGCTCTACTCCGCCCGCGACATGGCGGTGCTGCGCGGTTCGATCAACGGCGCGCAGGTGGTGCTCGCCTCGGCCACACCGTCGCTCGAAACATGGGCCAACGCCGAAGCCGGGAAATACAAGCGCCTCGACCTGACCAGCCGGTTCGGCGAGGCGGTCCTGCCCGAAATGCGGGCCATCGACATGCGGAACGAGAGCCTGCCCGGCAACCGCTGGATCTCACCCACGCTGGCCACGGCGGTCCGGGGCCGGATCGAGGAAGGGGAGCAGGCGCTCATCTTCCTCAACCGGCGCGGTTATGCCCCGGTCACGGTCTGCCGCGCCTGCGGTCACCAGATCGGCTGCGACCACTGCGACGCGCGGATGGTCGAGCACCGCTTCCTCAAACGGCTCGTCTGCCACCAATGCGGTGAGTCCAAACCGATGCCGGAGGCCTGCCCGACCTGTGAGGCGGTCGACAAGCTCGCGCCCGTCGGGCCGGGGGTGGAGCGCATGGCCGAAGAGGTGGCGGAAGTCTTCCCCGACGCCCGCGTGGCGGTCCTGTCGTCCGATCTCTTCGCCTCGGCCCGCGCGCTCAAGGCGCAGATCGAACTGATCGCGGCGGGCGGGGCCGACATCATCATCGGCACGCAGATCGTGGCCAAGGGTCACAACTTCCCGAAACTGACGCTGGTGGGCGTAATCGACGCGGATCTCGGCCTGCAAGGCTCGGACCTGCGCGCGGCCGAACGCACGTTCCAGCTCATCCGGCAGGTGGCCGGCCGGGCGGGGCGCGGCGACGTAGCGGGGCTCGCCCTTCTCCAGACGTTTCAGCCTGAACACCCGGTCATCCGTGCTATCCTGTCGGGCGACGAGGAGTCGTTCTGGAGATCGGAAGCGTCCGAGCGGCAGGCGGCCGGCGTGCCGCCCTATGGTCGCCTTGCCGGCGTCGTGATCTCGTCGCCCGAGATCGACCCGGCGATGTCCCTGGGCACCGCGCTCGCCCGCGCCGACGCCCCGATCCGCAAGATCGGCGGCCAGGTCTTCGGCCCCGCCCCCGCACCCATCGCCCGCATCCGCGGCCGCCACCGCGTGCGCCTGCTCGTCAAAGCCCCCAAGTCAGCGCCCCTGCAAAGCGCCCTGCGCGCTTGGCTCGCCCCGTTCGATCTCAAGGGCGACATCCGCCTCTCCGTCGATATCGACCCCCAGAGCTTCTACTGACCCCACGCTTCCAGACGGAGCGGGCTGACGCCCGCACAGGTCTTGCACGTCCCTGCCTGAGGCAGGCACGCGCGGCGGGCGCGGGCCCCTCGGTCTCGACCGAACCCAACCCACTTCTTCGGTCCAAAATACCTCGGGGGTGCGGGGGCAGCGCCCCCGCCCTGGTCGGCTTGCGCCCTGCGCAAGTCGAAACGCCTCAGGCGGGCTGCGCCATCGGCCCACGCTGATCGACGAGCAGGTCCGTGGCCATCGCCCCGATCCACATGGAAAACAGGGCGAGCCATGCGGTGGCCACGAAGATCGACCCGCCGGACACGCCTGCGCCGATCGCGCAGCCGCCCGCTAGCATCCCGCCGAAGCCCATGAGGGCGGCGCCCGTGAAGGACCGGCGCATGTTCTGCTCGTCCTCGAAACCCTGGAACCGGAACTCCCCCTTGATCCAGCTTGCAAGGAAGGCCCCGATCACGACCCCGGGGACGAGGCCGATGTCGAACTCGAGCACGGGGTTGGGTTCGAGAAAGAACATCAGCGTGTTGGCCGAGGGGCCGGTGAAGGTCGCCGAGGTGACCGTGACCGGGTCGAACGCGACCTGGCTCAACGTCGCGGTCAGCACCCAGCCGAGCGCGACCGCGAAGCCGACGCCGGAGGCGAAGACCAGCCGCGCGCCGCCGATCCGGTTGCGCCGGGCCACGACCAGCGCGAGCACCGCGAGCGCAAGGCCGAGCGCGAGGCCGAACCAGTCGGGCAGGTGCAGCGCGTGCAGCAGGTTCACGTTCGACCCGCCTTCCGTGGTCCAGAGCCGGGCCAGCCGGTCACGCAGCGGCGCGAGCCAGCCATGCAGCGACATCTGCGCGACCACGGCAAAGATCAGGCCGGAGACCACCGAGCGCAGGTTTCCCGTAGCCGCCAGCACGAGCAGGCGGCCCGAGCAGCCACGCGCGAGAACCATGCCCACACCGAACATCAGCCCGCCGATGATCGCGCCCGACCACGTCCCGGTCACCGCCATCATCCGCGCGTCCTCGGGCCGCATCAGGCCCGAAAGGGATGCGGCCTGCACCCAGGCCATCGCGGTCGAAAAGGTGAGGAGCCAGACCGCGACGGAAGCCCCCATGCGCCGACGTGCGAACTCGACCGTCGCCGCCCGCAGGCAGAAGCGCGAACGCTGGGCGGCCACGCCGAAAACGATCCCGGTCAGAAGCCCGAACAGGGCCCCCACGCGGGCCTCCCCGATCCAGTCCAGCAGCGGTACGATATCCATGACGCGTCCTCCGTTCCCTGCCTGCTAAGGGCCGAATAGCTGACGCGCCTTGACATGGATCAGAGGCATTTAATTTCCTGAATATGTGTGACTGTGCGCCCCCACGCGTGCGGATGCGCTATTGTGCGCCCGTGAACACTTCAGGCCTCTCGCCTTGGCGAATTTGGCGGCGTATGGGAGGGGATGCCGCTCCGCAAGCTCACTCTCGATGAGGCGCGCCGCCTCCCGCTCTGGCGTCAGCCGGTTGCACTGCTCGCGCTGATGGCGGCGGCAATGCCCATCGCTTTCGCGACCTGGAACGCGCTGCTCAACAATTTCGTCATCGAGGCTGCGGGCTTTACGGGGGTCGAGATCGGCTGGCTCCATTCCGTGCGCGAAGTGCCGGGGTTCCTCGCCATCGGGGTGATCGTGCTCATCATGTTCATCCGCGAGCAGGTGCTGGCCCTGGTGGCGCTGGTGATGCTGGGTGTGGCGACCGCGCTGACCGGGTGGTTTCCGTCGCTGGGAGGCATCCTCACGATCACGATGCTCTCGTCCATCGGCTTTCACTACTACGAGACGGTGAACCAGTCGCTCCAGCTCCAGTGGATCGACAGGGCGCGTGCGCCGCAGGTGCTGGGCTGGCTGATCGCCATCGGGTCGGCGGCGTCTCTCACGTCCTACGGGCTGCTCGTGGTGACGTGGAAGGCCTTCGACCTGAGCTACAACTTCGTTTACATGGCCGCCGGCGGCGTGGCCACGGCGCTCACCCTCGCGGCCTTCCTGCTGTATCCGCAGTTCGAAAGCCCCGAGCCGCAGCTCAAGACCTTCGTGCTGCGCCGCCGCTACTGGCTGTACTACGCGCTGCAAGCCATGTCGGGCGCGCGGCGCCAGATCTTCGTCGTCTTCGCGGCCTTCATGATGGTCGAGCGCTTCGGCTTCGAGGTCCACGAAGTCACTGCGCTCTTCATCATCAACTTCGTGGCCAACATGCTCTTCGCCCCACTGATGGGGAAGGCGGTCATGCGCTGGGGCGAGAGGCGGGCGCTCATCTTCGAATACGGCGGGCTGATCATCGTGTTCCTCGCCTATGGCGGGATCTATTATTTCGGCTGGGGCGTGGTGCTGGCCGGTGCGCTCTATGTCATCGACCACCTGTTCTTCTCATTGGCCTTCGCGATGAAGACCTATTTCCAGAAGATCGCCGATGTGCCTGACATCGCGCCCACGGCTGCTGTCGCCTTCACGATCAACCACATCGCGGCGGTGTTCCTCCCGGCGCTTCTGGGCTATCTCTGGGTGCAGTCGCCGGGGGCGGTCTTCGGACTGGCGGCAGGCATGGCGGCGGCGTCGCTCATGCTCGCCATGCTGATCCCGCGCCACCCGGAAAAGGGTCACGAGACCGTGTTGTCCGGCACCGCCGTCTCGCCCGCCGAATGATCCGCACCTATATCGGGTGCAAAGGAGGACCGCATGTTTTCATTCTTCAAAGACCCCGAAACGGTCACGGCCAAGGACGCGCTTCCGGGCCGTGAGACGACGATCCCGACCGCCGACGAACACGCCGTGTTCCAGCGCCCGCTGACGATGGACGTGCCCGAGGGCATGGAGGTCGCGATCTTCGCGATGGGCTGCTACTGGGGCGTCGAGCGAATTTTCTGGCAGGTGCCGGGCGTCTGGATGACGATGGTCGGCAACGCGGGCGGCCACACGCCGAACCCGACGTATGAGGAAGTCTGCACCGGCCGCACCGGCCATGCCGAAGCGGTGCGCGTGGCCTATGACCCCAAGCAGGTCAGCTACGAGGATCTACTTCGGGTGTTCTGGGAAGGTCACGACCCGACCCAGGGGATGCGCCAGGGCAACGACCGGGGGACGCAGTATCGCTCAGCGATCTACGCGACCACGCCGGAACAGCTCGAAGCCGCCAAGGCGGCGCGCGAGGCGTTCCAGCCAAAGCTTGCCAAGGCGGGCTATGGCAAGATCACGACCGAGATCGAGATGGCCGGGCCGTTCTACTGGGCCGAGGATTATCACCAGCAATACCTGCACAAGCACCCGAACGGCTACTGCGGGCTGGGCGGGACGGGCGTGAGCTGTCCCATCGGCACCGGCGTCTAAGCGCGCCGGGCGCCCGACCCCACTTACAGGATTCCGATCTCCGCGAGGGCGTTTTCCAGTTCTCGCGGCAGATCGCTGTCACCTTCCCGACCTTTGGACAGATCGCGCGGCGCGTCCTCGGGGGCGAGGTAGCGCCAGCCCTGGAACGGGCGGCGCGGGGCCGGGTTGGTGCGGACCACCTCCCTGTCGAGCACGAGGCCGCAGCGGCGGATGCCGTCCTCCCGGATCACCTCGTCCAGCCGCATGACACGCTGGCGGGCGAGGATGACGCCCTTGAACACCCAGTAGAGCGACCCGCCGTTCAGTAACTCGTCCTCACGCTTGGGCCACATGCGGGTGACATGGCGCGGCTCGTAATCCGGGTCGCCGCCCGCGCGCATCTTCTGCCACGCGGTGAGGTCTTCGACCCCTTCCGCGCCCACGCAGAGTTTCACGAGATTCACATGGCTCAACGGGCCACCCCCAAATCAAATATGTCACCGCCCCATATCTTTGGGTTCCCCTGCGTGACTCATCTAGATGTTCGGGTTATGTTAGGCCTCCCCGGCAAGCCGATTCAACCGGGGTTTGGCGCGGTAGCTCAAACGGAAGAGCCCGGGGATTCGAACTTCATGGTGTGTCACGACTCCAGAGTATGCCCCGATGGTTGCCGGTTCAAGTCCGGTCCGCGTCCCCAAAACCAGCTACCTCGATGTTTCAAGGACGTGCCATGACCCGTTTTGCCGCCCCGATTGCCGAACAGATCTGGGATATGAAATACCGGCTGAAAGAGGCCGACGGCACAGCACTCGACAAGACCATCGAGGATACCTGGACGCGGATCGCAACGGCCCTGTCCGAAAGCGAACCGGACCGGCAGGGCGAATTCTACGCGGCACTTGAGGACTTCAAATTCCTGCCCGCAGGCCGGATCACGGCGGGCGCGGGCACGGCGCGCAACGTGACGTTGTTCAACTGCTTCGTCATGGGCACGATCCCCGACAGCATGGCGGGCATCTTCGACATGCTGAAGGAGGCCGCGCTGACCATGCAGCAGGGCGGCGGGATCGGCTATGATTTCTCGACGATCCGGCCCAAGGGGGCAGGGGTCAAAGGCGTGGCCGCCGATGCCTCCGGCCCACTGAGCTTCATGGATGTGTGGGACGCGATGTGCCGCACGATCATGTCGGCGGGCAGCCGTCGCGGCGCGATGATGGCCACCATGCGCTGCGATCACCCGGATATCGAGGATTTCATCACCGCCAAATCCGACGCCGCCCGCCTGCGCATGTTCAACATGTCCGTGCTGGTGACCGACCCGTTCATGCAGGCGGTCAAGGACGGCACGCCGTGGGACCTCGTGTTCGACGGCACCACGTATCGCACGGTCGATGCCCGCGAGCTGTGGAACAAGATCATGCAGGCGACATACGATTACGCCGAGCCGGGCGTGATCTTCATCGACCGCATCAACCAGATGAACAACCTTGCGTATTGCGAGACGATCGCGGCCACCAACCCCTGTGGCGAGCAGCCGCTGCCGCCCTATGGTGCCTGTCTGCTGGGGTCGGTCAACCTCGCCCGCCTCGTCGATCAGCCGTTCGAGGATGGGGCTTCGCTCGACTACGCCGCGCTCGACGATCTCGTGGCGACCGCCGTGCGCATGATGGACAACGTGGTCGACGAATCCCGCTTTCCGCTGGAGCAACAGGCCGCCGAGGCGCGGGCCAAGCGCCGGATCGGGCTGGGGGTCACGGGCCTTGCCGACGCGCTCCTCATGCTCGGGCTGCGCTACGGATCGGACGAGGCCGCCGAACAGACCGAACGCTGGATGAAGGCCATCGCGCGGGCCGCCTACCTCGCCTCCGTGGACCTCGCGAAGGAAAAGGGGCCATTCCCGCTGTTCGATGCCGAGGCCTTCCTCGCCTCTGGATCGCTTCAGCACATGGACGACGACGTGCGCGCGGCCATCCGCGAACACGGCATCCGCAACGCGCTCCTGACGTCCATCGCGCCCACCGGGACGATCAGCCTTTACGCGGGCAACGTGTCGTCAGGGATCGAGCCGGTCTTTGCTTATGCCTACACCCGCAAGGTGCTGCAAAAGGACGGCACGCGCACCGAGGAAGAGGTGGTCGATTACGCCGTGCAGATGTGGCGCGAGAAGTTCGGGGATGCGGACCTGCCGGAGTATTTCGTGAACGCCCAGACGCTCGCCCCTCTCGATCACGTCAAGATGCAGGCGGCGGCACAGAAGTGGGTCGACAGCTCGATTTCCAAGACGATCAACTGCCCTGAGGACATCTCGTTCGAGGGGTTCAAGGACGTCTACATGCAGGCCTGGGAGACGGGCTGCAAAGGCTGCACCACCTACCGCCCGAACGATGTTACCGGGTCGGTTTTGAGTGTGACCACACCGGACGTGGTCTCTCGGCCGTTTGGAGATGCATTGAAGCAGGAGATGGCTTCGACCGGCATGTCGGTTGCTGCACTCGCCAAGAAATCAAGCGTTTCTCGAGACGTCATTAACAAGCTTCTTGCTCGAGATGGCGCTTCAACAAGTGCCGAAAACGCGCTCAAGATCGCTGCCGCTTTTGGAAAAACGTTAGAACAATTCGCGGGGAGCGAACCCGCCCCCGAAGTCATCGCCACCAACGACGACGAACCGCGTCAGCCCCACGGCGACGTTGTCTACATCACCGAGCCGCTCGACCGGCCGCAGGAGCTGGACGGTTCGACCTACAAGCTCAAGTGGCCCGACAGCGAACACGCGATCTACATCACGATCAACGACCTCGTGGTCGGCGGCCATCGTCGGCCCTTCGAGGTGTTCATCAACTCCAAGAACATGGAGCATTTCGCCTGGACCGTGGCGCTCACCCGCATGATCTCGGCGGTGTTCCGGCGCGGGGGCGACGTGACCTTCGTGGTCGAAGAACTCAAGGCCGTGTTCGACCCGCGCGGCGGCGCGTGGATGCAGGGCAAATACATCCCCTCGATCCTCGCGGCCATCGGCGGCACCATCGAAAAGCACATGATCGCCACAGGCTTCCTCGCCGGTGAAGGCATGGGGTTGAAGTCCGACCCGACGGCGGATGTCGTGAACCTCGGCACCCGCCCCGGCCCGGCCTGTCCGTCCTGCGGGCAATACACGCTTCAGATGATCGAAGGCTGCATGACATGCGCCTCCTGCGGCCACTCGAAATGCGGCTGATCTGGCCCTAAGCGTCTTCTAGATAGGCCGCCAGGGCGGCCATTTCCGCGTCGCCGTCAACGTGGGAGGGCCGCGCCCTCCCGCACCCGTTACTGTTCGAGGTAACCGCGCGAAACCGCCTCCTCCTGCAAGGCCGCGAAAACCTCGGGTGACAGGGTCATACGTTGCATCGCCGCGTCCGTCGCGTTGCAGGCCTGCATCATGGATGCAAGGTCCTGCGACGGCTGGAAGCCCTCGATTTCCTCCATGACGCCGCCGAACACCACGTCGACATAGTCGAGCGCAGGGTCCGCCTCGATCATCTCGTCCAGCCGCGCGACCATCGCCAGTTGCAGGCCAAGCTGCTCCTTTTTCGCATCGCTGTCGGCGGCGTCGTAAAGGCAGCCGGCGACGGCGCGCTCGGCCTCGTTGACGGGCGCCTCCGCATCCACGTTCCCGGCAAACGCCGGATCGACCCGGCGAAACGCCTCCTTGGTCCAGTCGAGCTGCTCTTCGTAGGACGTGACATACCGCTCGACGAACGCCTCCCGGGACATGGCGCCCACGTCGAGCGGCGTGAGGTCCTGCGCGGTCGCGACGGTGGTGACGCAGAGGGCAGCGGCGGAGATCAGGGAAACGCGGTAGGGCATGGGGTCCTTTCGGTGCGGCACTCCCTGCAAGCAGCGACGGTGCCGTGGGATTTCATGTGACGTTCGACCGGACCCTACCGGTCCCGCCACGCCCACGCAAACGGTCGGTTCGCGCCTTTTCCGGCGTTATTTCCGATCCGAACAGCCGCGCACTTGTCGCGCCGCAGGGGCCGCGCTAGGGATGCACGACCACTGACCAAGAGGGTTCCATGCGCCTGTCCCGCTATTTCCTGCCCGTTCTGAAAGAGACGCCGTCCGAGGCGCAGATCGTGAGCCACCGGCTCATGCTGCGCGCCGGGATGATCAAGCAGGCCTCCGCCGGCAACTATTCCTGGCTGCCGCTGGGATACAAGGTTCTGCGCAATATCGAGCGGATCGTGCATGAGGAGCAGCAGCGCGCGGGGCATATCCCGATCCTGATGCCGACCCTCCAGTCGGCGGACCTCTGGCGCGAATCCGGGCGCTATGACGCCTATGGGCCCGAGATGCTCAGGATGCAGGACCGGCACGGGCGCGACATGCTCTACGGCCCGACGAACGAGGAGATGGTGACTGACATCTTCCGCTCCCACGTCGGCAGCTACAAGGACCTCCCGCTGACGCTCTACCACATCCAGTGGAAGTTCCGGGATGAGATCCGTCCGCGCTTCGGCGTGATGCGGGGCCGGGAGTTCTACATGAAGGACGGCTACAACTTCGACCTCACGAAGGAAGACGCGCTGCACGCCTACAACCGCCATCTGGTGAGCTATCTGCGCACCTATGAACGCATGGGGCTTCAGGCGATCCCGATGCGCGCGGACTCGGGCCCGATCGGCGGCGACGACACGCACGAGTTCCTCGTTCTGGCCGAAACCGGCGAGTCCGAGGTGTTCTACGATTCCGAGATCACGGACCTGAAATTCGGCAACCGCGAAATCGACTACGACAGCCATGACCAGTGCCGCGCCGTGCTCGAGGAGTTCACCTCCCGCTATGCACGCACGGACGAAACCCATGACGAGGCGTTGTTCAACCAGATCCCCGAAGAGCGTCGCCGCGTGGCGCGCGGGATCGAGGTTGGGCAGATCTTCTACTTCGGCACGAAGTATTCCGAGCCGATGGGGGCGACCGTGCAGGACAAGGACGGCAACAAGGTGCCCGTCCACATGGGGTCCCACGGGATCGGGGTGAGCCGTCTGGTGGGTGCGCTGATCGAGGCGAACCACGACGACAACGGCATCATCTGGCCCGAGGGCGTGACACCGTTCCACTGCGGGATCGTCAACCTGCGTCAGGGCGACGCCGAGGCGGATGCAGCCTGCGAGGATCTTTACGCGGCCCTCACCGCCGCCGGGCTCGAGCCGCTCTATGACGACCGCGAAGAGCGGGCGGGCGGCAAATTCGCGACGATGGACCTGATCGGTCTGCCCTGGCGGATCACCGTCGGTCCGCGCGGGCTTAAAAACGGTGTGGTCGAACTGACCTCGCGCCGCACGGGTGAGAGCGAGGAACTGGCCCCGGACACCGCCGTCGCGCGGGTCAAAGAGATCTACGGGGTGTGATCCGCCGGCGCGAGGTGACCGAGCCGCAGGGGCTGTTTCACCCCTGCCGGGCCTATTCCTACGCCGCGCTCGCCTTTCTGGCCCACACCGTCGAACTGATGTCCGGTTTGCCGGGATGGCTCGCATCGCGGCAGGCGTCGGTCGCAATCACCGAAGCGCAGATTTCGCAGGCTTCCATCTGGATCGCTCTGGGCGCGATGGCCGTGTTCATGGTCGGGCGCACGGTAACCAACCGCCCCGTGCAGATCGCCGTTGCGGTCGTGACGGGTTTCGTTCTTGCCCGGGTCGTCACGCTCACCGCGCTGAGCCTTGCGACATGGAGCTATGTGCCGGGCACCGCAACGGCGCTCGCCCTAGTTCTGCCGGCGGGGCTGTGGCTCTACCGCAATCTCCCGCTGGCCGACCCGGCCCGGCTGGCGGCCGCGGGTGCAGGTGTTCTGGCCTTCGCGCCGCTCACATGGGCCGCGCTGTGGGTCGCGTCCTGAGCGGGCGACTCCCGCTGCGCCTTGACGCCCCGCCTCGCGCCCCGCAGACTCACTGAAAAAAAGGAGTAGAGCAGATGCGGGTTCTGGCCTTGGCGGGCGGACTGGCGGGGGCGGTGAGCCTGTCGCAGTTTCCCGAGTTTTCCCAGCAATACGTCCAGCGGCTTTCTGGCGCGGTGGATGAGCTGCGTGCGGTCACGGTCGTTTTCGACGGGGCGGCGAGCGCGGCGGGCCTTACCCGCGAAGAGGCGCTGCGCGAAATGCAGTCGGGCAATTCCGGGCTGGTCGCGAGCGTGGGCAGCGGGATCGGCGACCGCATCGGGCGCTATGAGCGCCTGAGCGCCGATTACGAGGCGCTGGCCCCGGTCACGCCTGTGAAACGCCTCGCGAACTTCTGGCGCTTTCGTGACCGGGAGCTTGTGGAGCGGACGTGGTCGCATTATCAACCCGCCGTGCCGGTCACGGTCGACGGGGCACTGACGGCCGGGATCGGATTCGTTGCCGGCTGGTCGATCATCGCGGGGCTTCTCGCGCTCCTCCTGCGGCCGTTTCGCCGGCGCCGCACCGCCTGAAAGGAAAGCCCATGCCCATCCAGATGCGTTTCGCGCTCGCTTCCGCCGGTCTTTTGTTCCTGATGCCGCTGCTCGCGGGCATCCTGAAGGCCAGCGTGTTCTGGTGCCTTGCGATTTACGCGATTTTCATCCTGAACGCGGCCATCGGTGCCGCGCGGGTCGGGCGTGAAGGCGGGCTCATGTCGATGCGCGGCATCCTGATCACCCAGGGCGTGCTGATTGTCGTCTTCTACCTTCTGGGCCGGTTCATCAATCTGCTCGCCATGTCCGGCGACCGGGTGGAGCTGACACCCACGCTTTATGCTGTCTTCGTGGTGATCGCGCTCGCCGCCATCGGCGCTGGGCTGGTCGCGTCCAAGAAGCCCGCGAACTCCACCGACGCCAAGGACGCCTGAGCCGGGCCGACGCCCGCCGCCCTCACAGAAAGTTCGCCCGTGGCCAATCGCACGCCCCCGTTTGCCCGTTTCGAATGGATGATCGCCTGGCGCTACCTGCGCGCGCGGCGCGCCGAGGGGGGCGTGTCCACGATGACGTGGATTTCGCTCATCGGCATCACGCTCGCCGTCGCCGCGCTCATCATCACGCTGGCGGTGCGCACCGGTTTTCGCTCGGAATTCGTCGGCACGATCCTGGGCGCCAACGCCCATGTGACCGTCTACAGCCAGGGCGAAGTCACGGCGCAGGGCAACATCGACCGCACCATCGCCGATTTCGCAGGCTGGGCCGACCGGATCGGCGCGGTCGAGGGCGTCACCCGTGCGGCCCCGCTGGTCAAAGGGCAGGTGATGGCCAACAACGTCGACCGCAACATCGGCGTCCAGATCTTCGGCATCCGGTCACAGGATTTGCGCACCATCCCCGGGATCGTGAATGACGAGACGGCGACGGGCGACATCGACGATTTCGAGGACGGGGTGGCCATCGGGCTCGGCGTCGCGCGGGAGCTGGGCCTTGGACTGGGCGACAAGATCAAGCTGATCTCGCCCAACGGGGTCAAGACCGCCTTCGGCACCAGCCCGCGCGTGAACGTCTATGACGTCACCTACATCTTCTCGGTCGGGCGTTACGACATCGACGCGACCCGCGTCTACCTGCCTTTTGCCGAGGCCCAGAGCTTTTTCAACAAGGAGGGTTCTGCGGACGAGATCGAGGTGATGGTCGAGGACCCGGAGAAGATCAACGCTTACGTCGGGCCCGCGCTTGTCGCCGCGGGGGAGGGCGCACTCGCCTGGACGTGGGAGGACAGCGCGGGGTCGTTCCTGCGTGCGCTCGAAATCGAGGACAACGTGATGTTCATCATCCTCTCCGTGCTCGTCCTCATCGCGTCGATGAACATCGTCTCGGGCCTCATCATGCTGGTCAAGAACAAGGGCCGCGACATCGGCATCCTGCGTACGATGGGGCTGACCGAAGGGTCGGTTCTGCGGGTGTTCTTCCTTTGTGGTTCCATGACCGGGCTGGTGGGCACGGCGCTGGGCGTCATCCTCGGGTGCCTGTTCGCGATCTACATCGACCCGATCTTCGGGCTCGTGAACTACCTCTCCGGCGGGGGCGTCTGGGACCCGTCGATCCGGGGCATCTACGCGCTGCCCGCCGAACTGCAACTGGGCGACGTGCTCTCTGCCGTGGGCATGTCGCTGGGCCTGAGCTTCATCGTGACCATCTTCCCGGCCCGGCGCGCGGCCCGGATGAACCCGGTGGAGGCGTTGCGTTATGAGTGAGGTGCTGAAACTCGAAAAGATCGAAAAGGTCTATAACCGGGGCGAACCGGGCGAGGTTTCGGTGCTGAAAGGTGCGGAAATTGCAATCGAGCCGGGGGAAGTGGTGGCGATGGTCGCGCCCTCCGGCGCGGGCAAGTCGACGCTCCTGCACATTGCCGGGCTGCTCGACACGCCGTCTTCGGGCCGGGTGTTCATCGGTGGCGAGGACGTGACCGAACTCGGCGACCGGCGGCGCACGGCGCTGCGCCGCTCGCGCATCGGCTTCATCTACCAGTTCCACCACCTGCTGCCGGAATTCTCGGCGGTCGAGAATATCATCCTGCCCCAGCTTGCCAACGGCGCGGGCCAGACCGAGGCGCGGGAGCGGGCGGAGATGCTGCTCGACCGCGTGGGCGTGGCGCACCGGGCCGACCACCGCCCGGCCGAGCTGTCGGGCGGCGAGCAGCAGCGCGTAGCTTTCTGCCGGGCGCTCGCCAATGCGCCGGACCTGCTTCTGGCCGACGAGCCGACCGGCAACCTCGACCCCGACACCTCGGACCGTGTGTTCGGGGCGCTGATGGAGCTGGTGCGTGACACCGGCCTTTCGGCCCTGATCGCGACCCACAACATCGCCCTGGCGAACCGGATGGACCGGGTCGTCGCGCTCGATGCCGGAGTTGTCACACTCGGCAAGTGATGCCTCACATCCCTCTTGCCGAATCGACAACAGCCCCCAATCATTGCGGCGTGTTCAGGGGGATACACTAAATGTTGAAAAAATGCTTTCGTCTTGCCGGATCCATCGCGGGTGCGGCCCTTTTCATGTCCATTGCGGTGCCTGCCAGCGCCGACGAGGTGATCTCGACGTCCAACCGGTCCACCAATCCGATGATCGTCGTGCGGGTCGATGTGTCCGAGCAGAAGATGACCGTCATCCAGGGCGGCAAGCGGCTTTACCAGTGGGACGTCTCGACGGCGCGCACGGGCAAGATCACACCGCGCGGCACGTTCCAGCCGCAGTTCTTTTCACCGCATCACCGCTCGTCGAAATACGGCGGCGCGCCGATGCCTTGGTCGGTCTTTTATGACGGCGACTACGCGATCCACGGGACCGACGCGATCAGCCGCCTCGGGGCGCCCGCGTCCGCAGGCTGCGTGCGCCTGCACCCGGACAATGCGGAGGTTCTTTATTCGATGATCTTCGAGACCGGGAAGAGCGACACCTATATCATCGTTCAGGATTGACGATGCGGTCGGGACATCGTGCGGGCTGACGCCCGCGCAGGTCTTGCGCCGTCCCGTGCTGCGCACGGGTC
>CXWF01006585.1_pt1 | contig 37646 bp, 36 predicted proteins | sample 468421 | NCBI WGS metagenome assembly CXWF01 (sample SAMEA2620812, study PRJEB7988) | marine metagenome | biome: marine biome (ENVO:00000447); feature: surface water layer (ENVO:00002042); material: "saline water (ENVO:00002010), including plankton (ENVO:xxxxxxxx)" | depth 5 m
GGTCGAAGCTGTTGAGGACGGTATATTTCGAGTCGATCGGGCATTCATCGCAGATCCCGTTCGCGCAGCATTGCGCCCGTGGTCCGCCATTGGCCCGCGCGGTCGGCTGGGCCCACCACATGTCGGAATGGGCGCGCAGGAGTTTGTCGGAGCGCGTGGGCAGGTGGGCCGGGTAGGGAAAAGGTTTGTCGCGCGGCAGGACGTGGTCGGAGCCGCCGCCGTTCACATCCATCGCCTCCTCGACTTCCTGATAGAAGGGCGCGAGGTCGTCGTAGGTCAGCGGCCAGTCCTCGCCCACGCCATAAAGCGACTGCATCCTGAAATCGGAGGGGTGGAAGCGCGGGGTGCAGGCCCACCAGCAGTTGGAATTGCCGCCTAGGAGCGTGTGGAGCACCCATTCCTTTTGATGCGGCGAGGTGTTCACCATCGGCACGTCTTCGAGGTTGCGAAAGCCGGTAGTGATCTGTTCCTCGTGGGTCATATGGCGACCCTTTTCGATCACGAGGACCGAAAGCCCCTTGGGCAGACCCTGAAGAAAGAACATCGCGGAGAAGGAACTCCCCGCGATGATCATGTCCCACTGGCGGCCCTTGGCCTCGGTCAGGGTGAGCGTCGGAAACATCGGGCCGCCTGTTCAGCGACCGGAAGGACGGCCGGGGCGGATCACGCCTCGGTCGCCTCTTCTTCCTCTTCGGCCGCCTCAGCGATCCAGGCCACCGACACGACGCTCTCGCCCTTGCCGGTGTTGAACACCTTCACCCCACCGGCGCTGCGCGAGCGGAACGAGATGCCGCCGACCGGGCAGCGGATCGACTGACCCTTGGACGTCGCGAGCATCACCTGATCCTCGCCACCCACCGGGAAGGACGCGACAAGATCGCCACCCGGCATCGCCTTGGCGAAGGCCGTGACGCCCTGGCCGCCGCGCCCGCGCACGGGGTAGTCGTGCGACGAGGACAGTTTGCCCAGACCGGCTTCGGTAATGGTCAGGATGAGCTCTTCCGCCCCCTGCATCTCCTCGAACCGTTCGGGCGAGATTGCGCCTTCCACTTGCGGCTCATCATCATCGTCGGCTTCGCTATCATCCAGCCCGGCCATCTGACGGCGCATCTTGAGATAGGCTGTGCGTTCCTCGGACGACGCGTCGAAGTGGCGGATCACCGACATGGACACTACCTCGGCGTCGTCGGACAGGAGCTTGATCCCCCGCACGCCGGTGGAGGAGCGGGAGTTGAACACGCGCACGTCGGTCACGGGGAAGCGGATCGCGCGGCCCTTGTTCGTCACCAGCATGACATCGTCGTTCTCGTCGCAGATACGGGCGTTGATGAGGCGTGTGCCCTTGTCGTCACCCTCGAACTTCATCGCGATCTTGCCGTTGCGCATGACGTTGGTGAAATCCGACAGGCGGTTGCGGCGCACCGAGCCCTTGGATGTGGCGAAGACGATCTGGAGGTCGTCCCAGTCCGCCTCGTCCCGGTCCACCGGCATGATGGCGGCGATGCCCACGCCCTGCGGAATCGGCAGGATGTTGATGATCGCTTTGCCCCGCGATGTGCGCCCGCCCATCGGCAAACGCCAGGTCTTGAGCTTGTAGACCATGCCGTCGGTGGTGAAGAACAGAAGCTGCGTGTGGGTATTGGCGACGAAAAGCGTGGTGATGACGTCGTCATCCTTGGTCGCCATGCCCGAGAGGCCCTTACCGCCGCGCTTTTGCTCGCGGTATTCGGCAAGCGGCGTGCGTTTGGCCCAGCCGGACTGCGTGATCGTGACCACCATGTCCTCGCGCTCGATCAGGTCCTCGTCGTCCATGTCGCCGGACCAGTCGACGATCTCGGTGCGGCGCGGAACGGCGAATTCGTCCTTCACCGCGTTCAGTTCGTCCGAAATTATCCCCATGATCCGGTCGCGCGAGCGCAGGATGTCGAGGTATTCGCGGATTTTGCCGGCCAGTTCCTGCAACTCGTCCGTGACTTCCTTGACCCCGATCTGGGTCAGGCGTTGCAGGCGGAGATCGAGGATCGCGCGGGCCTGTGTCTCGGACAGGTAATAGGTCCCGTCGTCATTCATCTTGTGGGTCGGATCGTCGATCAGCCGGATGTAGTCGGCGATGTCCGCAGCGGGCCACCGGCGCGTCATCAGTTTTTCGCGTGCTTCGGCACCGTCGGCAGACGAGCGGATCGTGGCGACGACCTCGTCCACGTTGGACACCGCCACGGCCAGACCGCAGAGGACATGGCTGCGCTCGCGGGCCTTGCGCAGAAGGTGGGCGGTGCGCCGGGCCACCACTTCCTCGCGGAAGGTGATGAAATGGCGCAGGAAATCGCGCAGCGTGAGCTGCTCGGGCCTGCCACCGTTCAGCGCCAGCATATTGCAGCCGAAATAGGTCTGAAGCTGGGTGAAGCGAAAGAGCTGGTTCAGCACGACTTCCGCCGTCGCATCCCGCTTCAACTCGATCACCACGCGCACGCCGAAGCGGTCGCTCTCGTCCTGGATGGCCGAGATCCCCTCGAGCTTCTTGTCGCGCACGAGGTCCGCGATCTTCTCGATCATCATGGCCTTGTTGACCTGAAACGGCACCTCGTCGACGACGATGGCGTAACGGTCCTTGCGGATTTCCTCGACACGGGTCTTGGCGCGCAGGATCACGCTGCCGCGCCCCTCCAGATACGCCTTGCGCGCGCCGGTGCGCCCGAGGATCACGCCGCCGGTCGGGAAGTCCGGGCCGGGAATGATCTCCATCAGCCGCTCGTCCGAGATGTCCGGGTTCTCGATCATCTCTAGCGTCGCGTCCACGACTTCACCGAGGTTGTGCGGGGGGATGTTCGTGGCCATGCCGACGGCAATCCCGCCGGCGCCGTTGACGAGCATGTTGGGGAAGCGGGCGGGGAGGACCGTCGGCTCTTTTTGCTTGCCGTCGTAGTTGTCCTGAAAATCGACGGTTTCCTTGTCGATATCCTCAAGCAGCGCCTGCGCCGCTTTCTCCATCCGCACTTCGGTGTAACGGAAGGCCGCGGGCTTGTCCCCGTCCATCGAGCCGAAGTTGCCCTGACCGTCGAGAAGCGGCAGCGACATCGAGAAGTCCTGCGTCATCCGGGCGAGCGCGTCATAGATCGCGGCGTCGCCATGCGGGTGATACTGGCCCATCGTGTCCGCCACCGGACGCGACGATTTCCGGTAGGGTTTGTCGTGCGTGTTGCCGACCTCGTGCATGGCGTAAAGGATGCGCCGGTGCACGGGTTTCAGCCCGTCTCGCAGGTCCGGAATCGCCCGGCTCACGATCACGCTCATCGCGTAGTCGAGATAGGAGGTGCGCATTTCCTCCTCGATCGTGATCGAGGGACCCGAATAGGTGGGGCGTTCAGGCGGCAATTCGCCTTCGTTCTCAGGTGGTTCCGGGGTATCGTTCAAGTCGTCCGCCGTTTCTTTTTTCTGGATCGTTCGCCTGTGATGCGTTCACCACATTTTGTTTGTCTCTCTATACCAACAACCAGCTATGGGGTGCAATCGGAAGCGTCCAATTGTCGCCCGGAAAACCGGCATATCGGGTTGGCATTTTTCGCGGCTTCCCCGATAGTCCCGCGAAACAAGCGCAGAGGATACCGATGGCCAAGCCAGGTCGCAGCATTTTCGAAGAAGTGAACGAGGGTGCGCAGCCGCGCAAGGCGGTGACCACCGGAATGATCGAGAAGGGCGGCGGACGCGGCGCCCGGCGCGCGATCCGGGCCTGGCTGATAGGTCTGTTCGCCTTGGTGACCGTGATGGTGCTGGTGGGCGGCCTGACCCGGCTGACCGACAGCGGGTTGTCGATCACCGAGTGGAACCTCGTCTCCGGCACGCTGCCGCCGATGACTGCCGAGGACTGGGCAGGCGAGTTCGAGAAGTATCAGGCCTCTCCCGAATACCGTCTCCAGAACGAAGGTATGAGCCTGTCGTCGTTCAAGACGATCTATTGGTGGGAATGGGGCCATCGCCAGCTTGGCCGGTTTATCGGGCTTTACTGGATCGTGGGTTTCCTTGCCTTCTTCCTGTCCCGGCGTATCCCGGGCGGATGGAACGGGCGCCTTCTGACCATCGGCGTGATGATCGGCGTGCAAGGCGCGGTCGGCTGGTGGATGGTCCATTCCGGGCTTCAGGGCGACAGGGTGGATGTGGCCTCCTATCGGCTGGCGACCCATCTGGGGCTCGCCTTCGCGATACTTGGGCTGATCCTGTGGTGCATCCTGCTTCTCAGTCGGTCCGAGGCCGATGTGATGCAAGCGCGGCGCCTGCGTGAACGCGGCCTGTTCGGGATGGGGACCGGCCTCATGCACCTGGCGTTCCTGCAAATCCTGCTGGGCGCTCTGGTCGCGGGGATCGACGCCGGGCGGACCTTCGTGGACTGGCCGCTGATGGCGGGGCAGTTTTTCCCGCCCGAGGCCTTCTCGCTCACCCCCGGATGGCGCAACTTCTTCGAGAACCCGGGGATCGTGCAGTTCATGCACCGGATCGTGGGCTACCTTCTTGTCCTGTTTGCGATCGGAGCGTTCTTTCGCGGACGGCGCGCTGCGGCGGCGTCTACGCGGACGGCGTTCATGCTGGCCTCCGGCATGATAGTGGTGCAGATGGTGATCGGTATCTACACGGTGCTCACCGCGGCACCGCTGCACATTGCAATCGTGCATCAGGCGGGGGCAATCCTGACCTTCGCTCTCATCATCACAGCGCGCTATCGTGCCGGTTATCCGAAGCCGCAATCCGTCAGGGGCTGAACATGTCGCATTACGAAGACCTCATGGCGTTCGAGCGCCAGACGCAGGCGTTGGGGCAGGTGGCCGGGCGTCTGGGCTGGGACCAGGAGACGGTCATGCCGCGCGGGGCTGGCCCACAGCGTGCCGAGGAGAGCGAGGCGCTGGAGCATGTTCTTCACGCCCGCCGCACGGACCCGCGCGTGGGCGAGTGGCTTGCCGGGATCGATCCCGAGACGCTGGACGCAACCGGGCAGGCCAACCTGCGTCACATCCAACGCCGGTTCGACCGCACCAACCGTGTGCCGGTAAAGCTGGCGGGCGAGATTGCACGGGTGACATCCTCGTCACAGAGAATCTGGGCGGATGCCCGGGCAGATAACGATTTCAAGGCGTTCGCGCCGGTTCTTGAGAAAGTGGTTGCGCTTAAACAGGCCGAGGCAGAGGCGCTCGCCATGGGTGGCGATCCTTATGACGCTTTGCTCGACGATTACGAGCCGAACGCGACGGCGGCCGAGCTGGAGGCGATGTTCGACGCCCTGCGCCCGCGCCTCGTGGACCTGCGTGACCGGATCATGGGGGCGGACCATCAGCCTGCGCCGCTCACCGGCACGTTCGATGAGCAGGCGCAGATGAAGCTCACCCGTGAGATTGCCAAGGCCTTCGGCTACGACATGGCACACGGGCGGATCGACAAGGCGGTGCATCCGTTCTCCTCCGGGTCCGGGCTGGATGTGCGGATCACCACGCGCACTTCGGCCACCGACCCGTTCGGATCGATCTATTCAACCGTGCATGAAGTAGGGCACGCCTGTTACGAACAGCACATCGACCGCGACTACCTCCTCACGCCGTTGGGGCAGGGTGTGTCGATGGGCGTGCATGAAAGCCAGAGCCGGATCTACGAAAACCAGATGGGCCGCTCGCGCGCCTTCACCGGGTGGCTCTACAACCGGATGCGCGAGGTCTTCGGAGATGTTTCCGTGACCGATGCCGAGGCGTTCTATGGCGCCGTGAACCGGGTCACGCCGGGCTACATCCGGACCGAATCCGACGAGGTGCAATACAACCTGCACGTCCTGCTGCGCTTCGATCTGGAACGGGACCTGATTTCCGGAAAGCTCGCGGCGCGCGACCTTGAGGAGGCTTGGAACGCACGGTTCGAGAAGGATTTCGGCGTCGCGGTGGATCAGCCGGCGAACGGCTGCTTGCAGGATGTGCACTGGTCGGTGGGGCTGTTCGGCTATTTCCCGACCTACTCGCTGGGCAATGTCTATGCCGGCTGCCTGATGAAGGCGCTGCGCGCGCAGGTGCCGGAAGTGGATGCGCATCTTGCGAAGGGGGAACCGGCGGAGGCGACGCGGTGGCTTGCGGACAACCTCCAGCGCCACGGCGGATTGTTCGAGCCGCGCGAGGTCGTCACACGGGCCTGCGGGGGCGAGGCACCCAGCGAAGGGCCGCTTCTCGACTACCTCGAAGCGAAATTCTCGGACGTCTACAAATTGTAGTCCGGTGCGGGGCCTCTGCGCGCCCCGCGCAGAATGTGCGCAGCCCCGGCGCGACGCGGCTGTTGGGGACCCGTCCCTGAACCCCTGACGTGTTTTCGCAACTGAGAAGTGGCAGGGTCAGCCGAGTCCAGCGACCAGGTTGCCAGCCCCGTAGGCCAGCGCCGCGCAGAGCGCGCCGAGGAGGAGCGTTTCACCGATGGCGCGCGTGGCTGTCTCGCCGGTCGCCCGTTGGCGCAAAGCGCCGAGGGCCGCGAGGGCGAGCAGGGTGGCTCCCGCCGAAACGAGCGTCGTGGCCGGGTGATCCGGGGCGACGAAAAACGGCAGAATCGGGATCAGGCCGAACGTCGAAAAGCTGAGGAAGGTCACGAGACCACGCAGGATCGGGCGCGCGCCGTCCTGCGCGTCTGCCTTGTCGCGGTAGCGCAATGTGAGGTCGGTCGTGAGATGCGGGGAGGTGGCGAGCGCGGCTGCGGCGGTCTGTGCTTCGGCAGGGTCGAGCCCCTGTTCCGTAAGAATTTCGGCGAGGTCCGAACGGGTGCGAGCCGTGCCCAGTGTCCGGATGCGCGCGGCGCGGCTTCGGTAAAGGGCCTGCGTGGATCGGCTCGACAGCACTTCGCCCAGTCCCATGGAGACGCCGTCCGAGATCAGGTTCGCCATCCCGAAGACCAGCACCGCCACCGCACCGATCCCTGCGACCCCGTCGGCCTGCGCGCCCGCGAAGCCCGCAACGATGGCGAATGTCGTGATGATGCCGTCGTTGCCGCCGTAGGTGATCTGCCGCAGATACGTCTGGATCAGCGGGCGGTCACGCGCCACCGTTCTGGGCCCTGAGGGTGCCGATCAGCTCCATCGCGCGGGCTTCGGCCCGGCGGACGCGGATGGCCGTCATGTAGGCCTCTTCCAGAGTCTGGGACGAGGTGCCGATGACCTTTTTCACGTCTTCGACGATGTCCAGGTTCCCGGTCTCGTCCACGAGTTTGAGGACCTCGATGGCCACACGGTCCGCCACATCGTCGATAAGTTGCATGGATCAGTCTCCGGTCAGCGGGTCGTCTCGGTTAGCCGGCGGCGGACGTATTCATCGACCGCGCCCAGCATGGTCTGCATGTGGTCGCCTTCGTAAAAATGCCCGGCCCCCTCGACCTCGGTATGGGTGATGGTGATGCCTTTCTGCTCATGCAGCTTGTCCACCAGCGAATGGGTGTCGGCGGGCGGTGCCACGCGGTCGCCGGTGCCGTTGATGACCAAACCAGAGGACGGGCAGGGAGCGAGGAACGAGAAGTCGTACATGTTGGCGGGGGGCGACACGCTCACGAACCCCGTGATTTCGGGGCGGCGCATGAGAAGTTGCATCCCGATCCACGCGCCGAAGCTGAACCCTGCGACCCAGCAGTGCTTGGCGTTCTGGTTCATCGACTGGAGGTAGTCGAGCGCAGAGGCGGCGTCGGACAGTTCGCCCACGCCTTGATCGTACTCGCCCTGCGAGCGGCCCACGCCACGGAAGTTGAAGCGCAGGACGGTGAACCCCATCTTGTAGAATGAGTAATGGAGGTTGTAGACGACCTTGTTGTTCATCGTCCCGCCGAACTGCGGGTGCGGATGGAGCACGATTGCGATCGGGGCGTCGCGGTCCTTCTGCGGGTGGTAGCGGCCTTCGAGCCGGCCTTCGGGGCCGGGAAAAATCACCTCGGGCATGTGGGTTCGTGTCTCCCTCGGAGCCGGATTTCTTGACGGAGGAATCCGGACTAATTACAAGCGGTGCGGTTCCCGTGCTGACGGCTGCGCGGGTTTCAAGTCACCTAAAGCCGCCGGGCGGTTTCGTCAATGTTTCGAGGGGCTCCATGAAGCTTTCGACCAAAGGCCGGTATGCGATGGTCGCATTGGCAGAACTCGCGCTTCAGCCGGAAGGCACGCGGCTGTCGCTGACGGAACTGTCCGAACGGCAAAGAATCTCGCTGCCATATCTTGAGCAGCTCTTCGTGAAACTGCGTCGCGCCGACCTTGTGCATTCGGTGCGCGGACCCGGCGGCGGCTACAGGCTTGCCCGGCCGTCGAGCGAAATCCGGGTGGTCGAAATCCTGGCGGCCGTGGACGAAACGGTAAGCGCGATGCACACGGGCGCGGGGGCCACTGGCGGGCTGTCCGGGACGCGGGCGCAGTCGATGACCAATCGGTTGTGGGAGAGCCTCTCGGCCAACGTCTATGTCTTTCTCCACCAGACACGGCTGTCGGACGTGGTGCATAACGAGCTTGCACCCTGTCCGGCCGTCCCATCCCTTTTCGAAGTGGTCGACGAAGAGTAAGACCGGCACGCCAAACCGTCCGATCCGGACGGGTGTCTGAAAGACGAAAGGCTGGCCGTGGCTCGTATTTACCTTGATTACAACGCGACGACGCCGCTGCGCCCCGAAGCGCGGGCGGCGATGATCGATGCGATGGATGCGGTGGGGAACCCTTCGTCGGTGCATACCGAGGGGCGCGCCGCCAAGGGGCTGATCGAGCGCGCGCGCCGTCAGGTGTCGCAGGCGCTGGGGGCGGAAGGCGCAGATGTCGTCTTCGTGTCCTCCGCGACCGAGGCGGCGGCGCTGGCCCTTGCAGGTCGGGGTCTGACCTGTGCCGATGTGGAGCATGAGGCTGTCTCGGCCTGGTGCGATCCGGTCCTGCCAGTCGATGGTGACGGGCGGGTGACGGTGAGCGACCCGGCCAACGCTACGCTTCAGGTCGCCAATTCTGAGACCGGCGTCATACAGACATTGCCCGAGGGGCTGGCGGTCACCGATGCCACACAGGCGTTCGGTAAACTGCCCTTCGCTTTCAATTGGTCCAACGCGGATATGGCCTTCGTATCGGCTCACAAGATCGGTGGTCCGAAAGGAATCGGGGCGCTTGTGATGAAGCGCGGGTTGAACGTCGAAGCGCGCATCAAGGGCGGCGGGCAGGAGATGGGGCGGCGTTCGGGCACGGAAAACGTGATTGGCATCGCGGGATTCGGGGCAGCGGCGCAGGCTGCAGCACGAGATCTGGACGCGGGCCGGTGGGGGCAGGTGGAACAACTTAGAAATATTCTAGAGAAAAGACTTTCAGAATCTTCAAGAACGACTATTTTTGTCGGGAAAGACGCGAACAGGCTCCCCAACACGTCCTGTTTCATTACGCCGGGCTGGAAAGGGGAAACGCAGGTGATGGTGATGGACCTTGCTGGGGTCGCCGTTTCTGCGGGTTCCGCTTGCTCTTCGGGCAAGGTCCGGGCCAGCCGTGTGCTTCGCGCGATGGGATATGACGACGAACAGGCAGCCTCGGCGCTGCGGGTGTCGTTGGGTCCGGACACAACAGAGGGGGACATCTCGGCATTTGCCGAGGCATGGCTCCGCGAATACGAGAAATTCCGCGCCCGGCGCGGGGATTGAGAGGCGAAGATGGCTGACGATACGATGGTCGCCAAAGAGGGCGTCGAGAAGGAAACGGTCGCTGCGGTCAAATCGCTTGGCGACAAATACAAGTATGGCTGGGAAACCGACGTCGAGATGGACTATGCCCCCAAGGGGCTGACCGAAGACATCGTCCGGCTCATCAGCCAGAAGAACGAAGAGCCGGAATGGATGACCGACTGGCGTCTGTCGGCCTATCGCCGCTGGCTTCAGATGGAAGAGCCCGAGTGGGCGATGGTCGAGTATCCCGAAATCGACTTCCAGAACCAGTATTACTATGCCCGCCCGAAAAGCTTCGAGACCAAGCCCAAGTCGCTGGACGAAGTCGATCCCAAGCTGCTCGCCACCTATGAAAAACTGGGGATCCCGCTCAAGGAACAAATGATCCTCGCCGGTGTCGAAGGCGCGGGCGAAGTCCCTGCCGATGGCGACAATTCCGAGCGCAAGGTTGCGGTGGACGCGGTGTTCGACTCCGTGTCCGTGGGCACGACGTTCCAGAAGGAACTCAGGGAAGCGGGCGTCATCTTCTGCTCGATTTCCGAAGCGATCCGCGAGCATCCGGAGCTGGTCAAGAAATACCTTGGCTCGGTGGTTCCGCCGACCGACAACTTTTACGCTACATTGAACAGCGCGGTCTTCTCGGACGGCTCCTTCGTCTACATCCCGCCCGGGGTGCGCTGCCCGATGGAGTTGTCGACCTATTTCCGCATCAACGCTGAAAACACCGGCCAGTTCGAGCGCACGCTCATCATCGCGGACAAGGAGGCTTACGTCTCCTACCTCGAAGGCTGCACAGCGCCGCAACGCGACACCGCGCAGCTTCACGCCGCCGTGGTGGAAATCGTCATTCTCGACGATGCCGAGGTGAAATATTCGACGGTCCAGAACTGGTATCCGGGCGATGAAGAGGGCAAAGGCGGCATCTACAACTTCGTGACCAAGCGCGCCGATTGCCGGGGCGACCGGTCCAAGGTGATGTGGACGCAAGTCGAGACCGGCTCGGCGGTGACGTGGAAGTATCCTTCCTGCGTGTTGCGCGGCGACGACAGCCAGGGCGAGTTCTACTCGATCGCCATCACCAACAACATGCAGCAGGCCGACACCGGCACCAAAATGACCCACCTGGGCAAGAACACGCGCTCGCGCATCGTGTCCAAGGGCATTTCGGCGGGCAAGTCGAACAACACCTACCGGGGCCTCGTGTCGATGCACCCGAAGGCCAAGAACAGTCGCAACTACACGCAGTGTGACTCGCTGCTCATCGGCGACCAGTGCGGGGCGCATACGGTGCCTTATATCGAGGTGAAGAACCAATCCTCGCGGGTCGAGCATGAGGCGACGACATCGAAGGTCGACGACGACCAGATGTTTTACTGCCGCCAGCGCGGCATGGACGAGGAAGAGGCGGTGGCGCTCATCGTCAACGGCTTTGCCAAGGAAGTGCTTCAGGCCCTGCCAATGGAATTCGCGATGGAAGCGCAACAGCTCGTCGCCATCTCGCTGGAAGGCAGCGTCGGTTAAGACCGGACGCGCCGCGAAAAGGAATACGCAAATGCTTAAGATCGAAAACCTGCACGTCAAACTCGAAGAAGAGGACAAGCAGATACTAAAGGGCGTCACGCTGGAAGTGCCAGCGGGCGAGGTCCACGCAATCATGGGGCCGAACGGGTCGGGCAAATCGACCCTGTCCTATGTCCTGTCGGGCCGCGATGGATATGAGGTGACCGAAGGCTCGGCCTCGCTTCTGGGCGAAGACCTGCTTGCCCTCGAAACCGAGGAACGCGCGGCCGCTGGCCTGTTCCTGGCCTTCCAGTACCCGGTGGAGATCCCCGGCGTCGGCAACATGACGTTTCTGCGGACCGCGGTGAACGCGCAGCGCAAGGCGCGCGGGCAGGAAGAAATGTCGGCCACGGATTTTCTCAAGGAAATCCGCGCGAAGGCGAAAGAGCTCAAGATCGACGCCGACATGCTCAAGCGCCCTGTGAACGTGGGCTTCTCGGGCGGTGAAAAGAAGCGTAACGAAATCCTTCAGATGGCGATGCTCGAGCCCAAGATGTGCATCCTCGACGAGACCGATTCCGGCCTCGACGTGGACGCGATGAAGCTTGTCTCCGACGGTGTGAACGCGCTGCGAGACCCGAACCGCGGGTTCCTTGTCATCACCCATTACCAGCGTCTGCTGGATCACATCGTGCCGGATGTCGTGCACATCATGGCCGGAGGCCGCATCATCAAGTCCGGTGGCCCCGACCTCGCCCTTGAAGTCGAGAAGAACGGCTATGCCGACCTGATGGAGAATGCGTGATGGCGGTCGCCAAGGAAAAACTCCTCGCCCGCAAGCGTGACGCGCTGGCCGAGCGCCTTGGTGCGCTCACGATGCCCGAAGGCGGCGCATGGATCACCGAGGCGCGCAAGGCGGCTTTGTCCCGGCTGGAGGCGACTGGATTGCCGGCGCCGCGTGACGAATACTGGCGCTTCACGCCGCCCGGCGCCCTCAATGCCGCCGAGGCCGCGCCTGCCGCACTGTTCGACCATGGTGGCGAAATGCCGGTCTTCGACGCGGTCGACCGGGTGCGGATCGTATTCGTGGACGGCGTCTTCGATGCCGACGCCTCTGACGATCTCAGCCTCGCCGGTGTCGAGATCGAGCGCCTTTCGGATGCCGCGACCAAGGACATTCACTGGGCCAAGGGCCTTTATGGCGTGATCGAGGAACTGGGGCAGACCCCGGTGGAACGTCCGCTCGCCGCGCTGAATACGGCCTTTGCGACCGATGGCGTGCTGATCCGGGTGACCGGTAAGGCGGAAAAACCCGTCTCGCTGATCTATCGGCACGAAAGCGAAACCTCGGATGCCTACCTGCACAACGTGGTGAAGCTGGAGGCCGGAGCGGAGATGACGCTGCTCGAGAATGGCCCCGCTGCCGCGCGGTTCAACAAGTGCCTTGAAGTCGACGTGGGCAAGGGTGCGCGGTTCCACCATATCCGCGCTCAGGGGCGCGATCATGAACGGCAGGCCGTGACGAGCATGTTCGTGCGCCAAGACGCCGAGAGCCTGTTCAAATCCTTCACGCTGACCGCAAACGGTCGGCTGACGCGCAACGAGGCGTTCATCCTGCTTCAGGGGCGCGATGCATCGGCCCATATCGCGGGTGCGGCGCTGGGTCATGGTGACTTCCACCATGATGATACGGTCTTCATCACCCATGATGCAGAGAATTGCGAAAGCCGGCAGGTGTTCAAGAAGGTGCTTCAGAAGGGCGCCGTGGGCACGTTTCAGGGCAAGATCCTTGTCCAGCGCGGCGCGCAGAAAACCGACGGCTACCAGAAGTCGCAGTCGCTGCTGCTCGACGATGACGCACAATTCCTTGCCAAGCCCGAGTTGGAAATCTATGCCGACGATGTGGCTTGTTCGCATGGCTCCACATCGGGTGCCATCGACGAGGACATGCTGTTCTACCTGCGCGCGCGCGGGATCGACAGGGAGACGTCGATGGACCTCCTCGTCATCGCTTTCGTGGCCGAGGCGATGGAAGAGATCGAGGACGAAGGATTCCGCGATGAGATCATCGGACGGCTGGAGGCCTGGCTCCTGCGCCGACGGAGCTGACGATGTCGGTCGTGGGTGATGTGCTCGGCGCATACCGCGCGCCCCGCTCCGTGTTCGCACGGCGTCTGGGTGACACGGTGCGCGAAGACCGGGCACTGGCCGTCCTCATGGTCGCCTGCATCCTTATCTTCGTTGCACAGGCCCCGCGCTTGCAACGGGTGTCGATCGAAACCGGGCAGGAGCTCAATCCGCTTCTGGGCGGCGCGCTTTTTGCCTGGCTGTTCATCGTGCCGCTGGCTGCCTATGCCATATCCGGGATCAGCCATCTTGCCCTTCGCCTGATGGGCGGAAAAGGGAGTTATTTCAGGGCCCGCTTCGCGCTTTTCTGGGCGATGCTCGTGGCCGCACCGATGTGGCTCCTGTGGGGGCTGACGGTGGGTTTTGTCGGGCCGGGAACCGCCGAGACGCTGGTGGGAGCCATTGCGCTCGCCGCGTTCGTGATCCATTGGGTGCTCAACCTGATCGTGGCCGAAAGCGGAGGCAGGGCAGAGGCGTGAAAATGGAACCGGGATACCTCTTCGGCATGGCGCTTCAGACCATCCCGGAACCGCGCAAGATCGCGCGTGAACTCTTCGCGCTCGGTCTCGACCGCGGCACGCTTTGGCAAGCGCTTCTCTTGCTGCTGGTCATCGGCGCGATGCTGGGGGTCGGCTCGTCCGTCATTTTCCCGCCTGCACCGGAACTGGCGGGCACCGTTTTCGGAATGCCGCTGATGGTGTCGCTGGCCGAGGGGTCCATCGCCGTGATCTCGGTCTTCCTGATCTTCTGGCTCGGACGCGCCGCAGGTGGCACCGGTCGGTTCGAAGACGCCATCGTCACCGTGGCATGGCTCAACTTCGTGCTGCTGATCGTGCAGATCGTGGTGCTGGTCCTGAGCCTTTTCGCCCCCAGCCTCGCCGCGCTCTTGTGGCTCGCCGGCGGTTTCGCGGGGTTCTGGATCCTTAGCCATTTCATCGCCGAAATGCACAGTTTCTCCTCGGCCATGCGAGTGTTCCTCGCGATCCTGCTCACGAGTTTCGTAGCGGTCGCTGTGCTGTCGATCGTTCTGGCCATCGCGGGCGTCGGTGCGGCGATCACTTCGGGAGAGCTTGGTAATGTATGATGTGAATGCGATCCGCGCACAGTTTCCGATCCTGTCGCGTGAGGTGAACGGGAAGCCGCTCACCTATCTCGACAATGGGGCTTCGGCGCAGAAACCGCAGGTCGTCATAGATGCGATCACGCGCGGCTATGCGGAGGAATATTCCAACGTCCACCGCGGCCTTCACTACCTCTCGAACCTGTCGACAGAGCGGTACGAAGCCGTGCGCGGCACCATCGCCCGCTTCCTTGGTGCGCCGTCGGAGCGAGAGATCGTCTTCACCTCCGGCACGACCGAGGGCATCAACCTCGTCGCCTACGGCTGGGCCGCGCCGCGCATGGGCGAGGGGGACGAGATCGTTCTGACCGTGGCCGAGCACCACGCCAACATCGTGCCCTGGCACTTCCTGCGCGAACGTCAGGGGGTCAAGCTGGTCTGGGTCGAGCCGGACGAGGACGGGTCGATTCCGGCGGACAAGGTTCTGGCGGCTGTGACGGAGCGCACCAAGCTGATCGCTGTGACCCAGTGCTCCAACGTGTTGGGCAGCGTGGTCGACGTGAAGGCGATCAAGGCCGGGGCTGGTGACGTGCCGGTGCTGGTCGACGGCTCGCAGGGCGCGGTGCATATGCCGGTGGACGTGGCCGACCTCGGCGTCGACTTCTACGCAATCACCGGCCACAAGCTCTACGGCCCCTCCGGGTCCGGTGCGATCTATATCACGCAGGCGCGGATGGACGAGATGCGGCCGTTCATGGGCGGCGGCGACATGATCCGGGAAGTGATGCGCGACGCGGTCACCTACAACGATCCGCCGATGAAGTTCGAGGCGGGGACGCCGGGGATCGTGCAGACGATCGGGCTTGGCGCGGCGCTGGAGTACCTCATGGAGATCGGGATGGAGAACATCGCGGCGCATGAGGCGGAGCTTGCTAGGTACACGGCGGAACGCTTCGAAGGGCTGAATTGGCTGCACGTTCAGGGCCACGCGCCGGGCAAGGCGGCGATTTTCTCGCTCACCGTCGAGGGCGGTGCTCATGCCCATGACATTTCCACTATCCTCGACAAGAAGGGGATCGCGGTGCGTGCGGGGCACCACTGCGCCCAGCCATTGATGGATCATCTGGGCGTACCGGCCACAGCGCGTGCGAGCTTCGGGATGTACAATACGCGCGACGAGGTGGATACGCTCGTCGAGGGTCTGGAACTCTGTCACCGCCTGTTCGGCTGAGGTATGTCGCGGCAGCAAGCTGCCCCGACCCGTTGGGAGGGCGCTGCCCTCCCAAACCCTCCCGAGGTATTTCCGGACCGAAGAAGAGGACCAGGGTCAGCTGTCGGCCTTGATGAGGCCCAGTCCCCGCAGGTAGACGCCGATGCCCGTCTCGAGCAAGTCCTCGGGCGGAAACGGCGACTTCGTGCCGGGAGAGCCGCGCCCGAAGAGTTCGACGACCCCGTGGCACATCGCCCAGATATGGGCGGAGACCATGCGAGCGGGCGGGCGTTGTTCGGGGGGGATATCGCGCAGGAGTTCGTTCGCGGCCATGTCCAGAACGCCGAGCGCGCGGTTGGCGACATGGGCGAGGTCGGAGGAGCGGTTGATCGAGACGCCGCTTTCGAACATCGCGATGTAGTGGCCTGGGAAACGGCGGGAAAAGGCAAGGTAGGCGCGGCCCGTCGCCTCGAATGACGCGAGCGCGGACGGTTTGCCCTTGTCGTAGGCGTGCTCCATCAGATCTGCGAAGATCTCATACCCCTGCCGTGCCGCTTCGGCGATGAGGTCCTCGCGACCGTCGAAATGGCGGTAGACAGCAGCGGGCGTGACGCCTGCCTGCTTGGCCGCCTCGGAGAGGGTGAAGCCGGTGGGCCCCTTCTCCTCGATCAGGATCAGGGCCGCGTCGACCAGAGCCTGGCGCAGGTTGCCGTGGTGGTATCCGCGTTTTTTGGTGGGCACCGCGTCAGGTTTCCCAAATATCCAGCCCGCCCGCAATACTGGGGTCGGGAGGGCAAGCCACGTCGCTGTCTTTGCCTTTGTAGTCAAGACCTTGCAGGACAGTCCTGATGGCCGCGATCCGCGCGCGGCGTTTGTCGTCGGAGCGGACGATGGTCCAGGGGGCGTAGTCGAAATGTGAACTTGCGAAGGTCTCGGCGATCGCCTGGGTATAGGCATCCCAGCGGTTCAGGCCTTCCACGTCGATCCACGAGAGTTTCCAGTGCTTTAGCGGGTCCTGTTCACGTGACAAGAAGCGGCGCAGTTGCTCGGCGCGGCCGACATTGAGCCAGATTTTCACGAAGTGGATGCCTTCGTCGACGAGCATGTGTTCGAACTCGGGAAGTTGTCGGAAGAAGGCCGCGCGTTCCCCGTCCTCGCAAAAGCCGAAGACCTTTTCGACGACGCCGCGGTTATACCAGGAGCGGTCGAACAGGACCATTTCACCTTCGGTCGGCAAGTGCCTGACATATCTTTGGAAATACCATTCTCCCGCTTCCCGGTCCGAGGGTTTCGGGAGGGCCACGACGCGGGCGACGCGTGGGTTCAGGTTTTCGCGGATGCGCTTGATCGTGCCGCCCTTGCCGGCCGCATCGCGCCCTTCGAAGACCACAACCACGCGCTTGCCAGTGGCCTTCACGTCTGCTTGCAGCTTGACCAGCTCCATCTGGAGCGCTTCGAGTGTCTCCTCGTAGTCGTCCTTGTCCATGCGCGCGCGGTAGGGATAACCGGGAGCGATAACATCGTCCTTGCCCGCCGCTTCAATGGCTTCGCGAATGTCTTTCGGTGCGCTCTGCTCGAAGAATTTCGAGATCGCCCCGCCATGCGGAAGCTCCATGCTTTCCTCCGGTCTGTCTGGGGCCAGTATGGCTATTTGACCCCGGCGCGCAACGCCGCGCGGTCGATGGCGTCGATGGTTTCGTCCGGGCGGATGTGATGGGGCATGTGGCCCACACCCTCAAGCACGGTGAGGTTGCCGTTCTGCACCTCCTCCACCAGAGGTTCGGAGTGGATCTGCAGGCCGACAGTGGTGTCTGCGGTGCCGTGAATGACCTCGACCGGGATCTCGACCTCTTTGTAGCGGGGCTGTTGCGCTTCAAGGTGGGTCAGGAGTTCGTGCCGTTGCTGGGCGTTGGCCTTGAACTGTTCAGGCAGCAGGATGATGCCGGGGCCGATGTAGTCGGCATAGCCGGGCAGGGGATCGTTCGGCGCGAACACGCTTTCGATCTGTGTCTCAAGGTAGTCCTGCGGCAGCCACGCCGAGATGAGATGCGCGAGTACCGGACCGATGACCGGTTGCGCCAGCAGCGCATAGAGCGTGTCGCGTCCGCCCGGCCACGGATGGGTGGCACCCGCGATGGAGACAGCGGCAGCAATATCGTTCGGGTGGTAGACGGCCCAGTTCATCACCAGCGCGCCGCCGAAACTCTGCCCCGCGACCACCGGGTTCTCGACCCCGAGCGCGCGGGCCGTTTCGACCATGAGGGTCGTCTGCTCGGACAGCGTCACGCCGTTGGCAGCGAGCGGCGGGGTGTAGCCCAATCCGGGGCGATCCATGATCGTGACACGGTAGTCTTCGGCCAGCCGCGGCGCGATGTCGAACATCCAGTCACGGGTAGACCCGGACGCGCCGTGGAGGAGCACGAGATCGGGGCCTTCGCCGATCTGCACATAATGCACCGGATGCCCGTTCACTTCGATGAACCGACCCTGCGGCGGATGCTCACGATAGGCCGCGAGACGCCGCTGCTCGACCCGGATCATCGTGGCCAGCGCGACGAGTGCAAGAATGAGGAGGAGGCTAAGAACCAATTTCATCGGGATTGTAGTGGGTTGTCTGATAGATATCGTTGATCCAGTTGCCGTAGAGCAGGTGGGCATGGCTGCGCCACCGGTTCTTTGGCTTCTGGCTCGGGTCGTCGTCCGGGTAGTAGTTGCGCGGCACGTCGATGGGCGTGCCTTCGGCCACGTCCCGGTCGTATTCCTGCTTCAACGTGTCCGAGTCGTATTCGAAGTGATTGAAGATGTAGAGCGCCCGGTGGCCGGGGTCTTCCACGAGGCAGGGCCCCGTTTCGGGCGACCCCAACAGGGTCGTCAGGCCCGAGGCCCCGTCAATCTCATCCTGTTTCATTTCGGTCCACCGGCTTACGGGAATGATGAAGCTGTCGGAGAAACCACGCAGAAAGGGCGAGGTTGGTTTCAGATTATCCTGCGGAAAGCAGCCGAAAGACTTTTCCGGCAGCATGTGTTTTTGCACTCCGTGGAAGTGATAGATCATCGCCATGCCACCCCAGCAGACGCCGAAGGTGGAATGCACGTTGGTCTGGGTCCAGTCCATCACCTCGGTCATTTCGTCCCAATAAGTGACCTCCTCGAATGGAAGGTGTTCGATCGGCGCGCCGGTGATGAGGAGACCGTCGAACTTCTGGTCCTTCACCTCCTGAAACGTGCGGTAGAAGGTGCCCAGGTGCTCTTCCGGCGTATTGCGGGAGGCGTGTTCGGTCATCCGTATGAGGGTGAGCTCGATCTGGAGCGGCGTGGCCCCGATCAGCCGGGCGAACTGCGTCTCGGTCTGGATCTTCTTGGGCATCAGGTTCAAAAGCCCGATCTTCAGCGGGCGGATGTCCTGCCGCGCGGCCTGATGCTCCGGCATGACCATGACGCCCTCGCGCGCGAGCACGTCGGCGGCAGGCAGGTCGGCAGGAATCTTGATCGGCATTGTGGGATGCTCCGCAAAAGGTTCGGGTGAGATAAGCCTTTGATCACCGGGCCTCAAGGGCCGTGGCGATCAGGTCGTCGAAGTCTTCGGGGGACCTAACGCGCGCCACGTCGTCGGCTGCGACCGTGATGCCCCAGTTGCGCGCCATGGCCTGATAGAGCGGCTGGCGATGGTGGAGCGCCTTCGCGTAAGTCGCGCGCATGAAGTCGTCTGGGTCGACCTTGTCGGGTGCCACGTCATTCTTGGCGAGGTAGTCCCTCCAGTAGGACTGAAGCGTCTCGGGCTGGTAATACATCGGCTTGGGCGCGCGCACGAACCGGCGCACCAGTTCCTCGGTATGCGCTTCGGATCCTTCGATCCAGACCATCAGGAGGTTTTCCGACAGCGCGGTCAGAAGCGGATCCTCGCGGTCCTCGGGATCGACCACCTCGCAGATCGAGCCGCCGGAGTCGCAAACGAAATTGTCATAGTTGTAAAGGGATTTGGCGCGCGTGATGTAGCGCACCGTGTCGTAAAGCGCGGCGATTTCGGCATCGCGGTGCTGTTCCTGCCGCTCTAGGTATTCCTCGAAGGGTAGGCCGCCCTTGGCCGGGTCGCCCGGTTTGCCGAGATAGGTCGAAAGCGGTGCCAGGTTCTCGAACGTGATGTTGGAGGCGATATAGACACTGTCGGTCAGCAGAAGCTCCCTCAGAAACGGGTTCTTCATCGCCTCGCGTTTGAAATTGTCCGAGATGAGCTCGCCCATGTAACGGGTGCCGATGCGGTAATCGACGGAATAGTGAAACCACTCGCCCTCGTCGCGCAGCATGTTGGAAACATGTGTCTTGCCCAACCCGGACATGCCGAACAGAAGCACCTTCTTCGCCTTGGCGTCGCGCCACGCCTGCGCGGTCTCATAGATCATGGCCGTCCCTCTTGCCCTCGCGTTCCGCTTGGTAGCGGGCGAGCCGGGTCAGGGCAAGCCGGGGGCACGGGCCGGGACACGCGCCTCGCGCACGCTGGCGCGGATGTTGATCCAGTTGGCGGTGAGAATGAGGGCACCGCCGAGGATCACGGCCAGCTCCAGGCGCTCCTGGTAGAGAACCCAGCCGATGAGCGCGATGACCGGAAGGCGGGCGAAATCCACGGGCATGATGACAGTGGCAGGCGCCAGTTTGAGCGCTGTGGTCAGACAGAAATGCGCGGCAAGGCCGGCGATGCCGATGATCACGAGCCAGGGGGCGGACTGCGCCGACGGCAAGGCCATTTCGCCGTCGACGGTAGCGAGGACGAGGCCGAAGACCGCCTGCATCGTCGTCAGGAAAAACAGGATGCAGGCGAGGGTCTGTGTGCGCGTGAGTTTGCGGGTGAAGACTGCGGAGCCCGCGAATCCGATGGCTGCCCCGAGGGCCGCGAGCACGCCCGGCCCCAATTCAACGGCGAAAGGGCGCGTGACGACGAGGATCCCCACGAACCCGACGAACGCCGCGAAGGCACGCGGGGGCGTGATGCGCTCGCCCAGAAAGATGGGCGACATGAGGAGGACCCAGAGGGGAGCGGTGAATTCCAGCGCAAAGACCTGTGCCAGCGGGATCACCCCGACGGCATAGAACCACAGGTTCTGACCGGTGAAATGAGACACGTTGCGCACAAAATGCAGGCCGAGTTGTGCGGGACCGATTTCCCCCCAGCGGCGGGTCGCGGTCACGACCGAGACGACGATCAGGATGCCGACGCAGGACCGGTAGAACATGACCTCGAACGTGTCGTGATCGAGGCTCACTTCGCGTCCCGCTACGGCCATCGTCGAGAAACAGGTGATCGCGCCCAGCATCCAGAGCGCCGCGCGGAAAATCGGGTTCATCGGGCCGGTTCGCCCGACCTACGGGCGCCATGTCGCGTCATGGCCGCATGATTGCCCTCAACCCGGGTCGGCGGCAAGCAAGATGAAGGCGAAGAAGGCGACAAAAACCGCGATCGGTACTGTGACGATTGTGAAGAGAGTAGCGGGCTTCTGCCATGTCGGCTTTTCGGCGTAACACGCCCCGCATTCGCTATGCGCCAGCCGCATACGGTGACCGCATGACCGGCATTTGAAAACTCTGATCGGCATCCCGTCCCCACGGTTCGCACAAAATAAGTCGGCGGCGCACAATGAAAACAAATCTGCCTGCGCCGTATGTGAAATCGCGATCACGGGTCTGATCTCCTGTGAAAGAGGAGACCTGAACTATTTCTGCATTTCAAAAAAAAGGATTGTCCCAGCGCCCAAATAGGTGGCGACCTTCTGTCATACTCGGCCACTGGTCGTCAGGCGAGGAAGGCCCGCTCACTCCCACTCGATGGTGCCCGGAGGTTTCGACGTGATATCGTAGGTCACGCGGTTGATCCCCTGCACCTCGTTGATGATCCGGGTGGCGGTTTCGCCCAGAAAGTCATGGCTGAACGGGTAGTAATCCGCCGTCATGCCGTCGACGCTTGTGACGGCGCGCAGCGCGCAGGCATAGTCATAGGTGCGCCCGTCGCCCATCACGCCCACCGTGCGCACCGGCAAGATCGCCACAAAGGCCTGCCAGATCTCGTCATAAAGCCCGTGCTTGCGGATCTGGTCGATATAGACGGCGTCCGCCTTGCGCAGGATGTCGAGCTTGTCCCGCGTGATTTCGCCCGGGCAGCGAATGGCGAGGCCGGGGCCGGGGAAGGGGTGGCGAGCGATAAAGCTCGCGGGCAGGCCGAGTTCGTGACCCAGCGCGCGCACTTCGTCCTTGAAAAGTTCGCGCAGGGGTTCGACCAGTTTTAGACCCATTTTCTCCGGCAGACCGCCGACATTGTGGTGGCTCTTGATCGTGACCGAGGGCCCGCCCGAGAACGACACGGATTCGATCACGTCTGGGTAGAGTGTGCCCTGGGCCAGATAATCCGCATCGTCGATCTCGCTCGCGTATTTCTGGAACACGTCGATGAACAGGCGTCCGATGGTCTTGCGCTTTTCTTCGGGGTCCGAGATCCCTTCGAGTTCGCCAAGGAACAGGTCGACCTCATCCGCATGGATCAGCTTCATGTTGTAGTGGTCGCGGAACATCGTGACCACTTCCTCGGCCTCGTTGTGGCGCAGGAGGCCGTGGTCCACAAAAACACAGGTAAGCTGGTCGCCGATCGCTTCGTGAAGCAGAACTGCCGTGACCGATGAATCGACGCCACCGGACAGACCGCAGATCACATGGGCATCGCCCACCTCCTCGCGGATCTTCATGATCGCCTCCTCGCGGTAGGTGTCCATCGTCCAGTCGCCCTTGAACCCGGCGAGACGCACGAAGTTTTCGTACAGCGTCTTGCCATTGGGCGTGTGGTGGACCTCGGGGTGGAACTGAACCGCAAAGAAGTTGCGGCCGAGATCCGCCGTGATGGCGAAAGGCGCATTGGGCGAGGTGCCGTAGACCTTGAAGCCCGGCGCGATCCGGGAGACGTGGTCGCCGTGGCTCATCCACACCTGCTCGCGCCCGGTGCCATCCATGAACCAGCCGGTCAGAACATCGACGCGCTCTTCGGTCGGCGTGACCCAGGCGCGTCCGAATTCGGCCGTGCCGTGACCGCGAAGCACTTCGCCGCCGAGCATGTGCATCATGACCTGCTGGCCATAGCAGATTCCGAGGATCGGCACGCCGAGATCGAACACCTTTTCCGGCGGACGGGGTGAACCGTCGTCGATGACGCTGGCGGGGCCGCCCGAGAAGATCACCGCCTTGGGCGCGAAATCCTCAAGAAAGGCGTCAGTCACGTTCTGATATGGGTGGATTTCGCAATAGACGTTCAGCTCCCGCAGGCGTCGCGCGATGAGCTGCGTCACCTGGCTGCCGAAGTCGATGATGAGGAGGCGGTCGTGTTCGGATGTCTCGATCATAGCCGCTGATTAGGCCCCGTCCGCTTTGCTGGCAAGCGTGAAACACATCGGGCTGCGCGCTGACCGTGAAATCCTTGCGGAGTCGCCCGCAGGTCACGAAGGTAGCGCAAAACCGATGAAGGAGTGAGCGATGAGCGATGATGTCTATCTGGTGCCCGCCGAGGAGATCGCTGAGATGGAAGGGCTGGCCAAGACCCATTTCCTCAATCCCGACGCAAAGAGGGTGAACAAGTCGCTGGGCGACCTTGCAGGTCTCACTGGCCTTGGCTTTCACATCATCGACGTGGCGCCGGGCCACGCGACCACCGAGCATCACGTTCACTACCATGAAGATGAGTGCGTCTATGTGCTCGAGGGTGAAGCGACAGCGCATATCGGCGACACGGCGCTCCCAATCAAGGCCGGGGACTTCATCGGCTATCGCAAGGGCGGTCTGGCCCATTCGATCGTGAACACCGGCGACGTTCTCCTGCGGTGTATTGTCGTGGGCGAACGGCGCGATCACGACGTCGGCGACTACCCGAAACTGGGCAAGCGCATCTACCGGCAGGTCGGGCTGCCTTGGAACGTGGTCGATCACGCCGACATCGTCACCCCTACGGGCACGGGGAAGAAATAGGCCCGGCGCCCGCGTCGTTTTCGCCCGCGAAGCGTCGCAAAACCTCCCGACCCTGCGCCAGCCGACCTGTATCAGGGGGCAGGATCAGGCGCGGAGAATGACTATGGTCGAGGATACAGCAGTCGAGGGACGCAAACGGCGCGCACGCGGAGGCGGCGGGGCAGCCCGGCGAGCCGAACGCACCACGCATCGAATCGAAGGCGCACCCCCCATCGTGCGCAAGACGCCAACGCTCGACATCCTCGACGAAGCGACGATCGAGATCATCGAACGCAACGCCGAAACGGTACTCGAGGAAATCGGCGTGGTCTTTGCCGAGAATCCCGGCGCTCTGGAGCTCTGGCGGCAGGCCGGGGCCGACGTGCGGGGCGAGCGGGTGCATATCCCGCGCGGTCTGGCCCGCAAGCTGTGTGAGACCGCTCCGTCCAGCTTCACCCATCATGCCCGCAACCCGGAACGGTCGGTAGAGATCGGCGGCAACAACCTCGTCTTCGCGCCGGTCTATGGCCCCCCCTTCGTGCGCGATCTGGATGGCGGGCGACGTTACGCCACGATCGAGGACTTCCAGACCTTCGTGAAGCTAGGCTACATGTCCAAGTGGCTGCACCTCTCCGGCGGCACGCTGTGCGAGCCGACCGACATCCCGGTCAACAAGCGCCACCTCGACATGCTGATGGCCCATATGACCCTGTCCGACAAACCCTTCATGGGGTCCGTGACGGACAAGGAATGGGCCGCCGATTGCGTGGAGATGTGCAAGATCCTGTTCGGAGCCGACTTCGTCGACCAGAACACGGTGATGACCTCGCTCGTCAACATCAACTCGCCGCTGACGTTCGACAGCGTGATGATGGGGACGCTCGAGACCTATGCGGCCGCCAACCAGGCCTGCATCATCTCTCCCTTCATCGTGGGTGGCGCGATGGCGCCGGTGACGGTCGTTGGCACGCTCACGCAGGTTCTGGCGGAAGTGATGGCGGGCGTGGCCTACAGCCAACTGGTGCGTCCTGGCGCGCCGGTGATCTTCGGTGCCTTCGTGACGTCCATCGACATGAACTCCGGTGCGCCGACGTTCGGCACGCCCGAGGCGAGCCAGATCACGATGGGCGCGGGGCAACTTGCCCGGCGCATGGGGCTGCCGTTCCGTTCGGCAGGGGGCTTCACCGGGTCCAAAGTGGTGGATGCGCAGGCGGGCTACGAGAGTGCCAACAGCCTTCAGATGGGGATGAACGCCGGCGTCAACTTCATGCTGCATGCCTGTGGCTGGCTTGAAGGCGGGCTGGTAGCCAGTTTCGAGAAGTTCGTCACAGACGCCGACCAGCTCGGCACGCTCCACAAGTTCGCCGCCGGCGTGAACGCGGATGAAAACGGGCAGGCGATGGACGCAATCCGGGAGGTGGGGCCGGGCGGTCACTACCTTGGCTGTGCCCATACGCACGCCAACTTCAAGGAAGCGTTCTGGCGCACCGAAGTGCTGGACTACAAGCCCTTTGAAACCTGGGACGAAGAGGGCGCCCGGACCACCGTCGTGCTCGCCGCCGAGCGCGTGCGCAAGATGCTGGGCCAATACGAAACGCCCTATATCGACCCCGCAGTCCACGAGGCGCTTCAGTCTTATGTGGCGCGCCGCAAGGATGAGATGCCGGACGCCTACGGCTGACGGTCGGCATCTGCCTCCGGGCACATTTCGGCAAGGACGGCGGTCATCACGGCGACATGATGATGCGGCGCATAGCTGACGTCACCCGTGCGCCGGGCGGCGTCGAGGCCCGATTCGCGGTCGAGGAGCGCGTCTATTTCGCTTGTTGTGCGCGGGGCACGGCCCAGAATCCGCTTCAGATCGCGGGTTCTGTCAAAGCTTTCCAGGCCGTGACGGGCGGCTCTGAGGAGCAGTTTCGGGCGGCGCAGGCGGGTGAGTTCTGTGTGCTGAACAGTCATGGCATCCTCCGGTTTCGATGTCTCTGCACCTTCGTGCCACAACTTTAAGGCGTGTTGCGCCGCGGCAGGGAGTAGCGTTCGCCGCCTTTCCAATCCCTTATTTGTTGCCGCCGCAGGGTTTCCGTATCGCCGAGAGCTTGTGGATAAAATGGCGAAATGATGATTGCCTGTGGATAAAGACTCGCTTTAAGGTTGAGTCGTTTCCCAAACGGAAACGCTCAGAAGGCCCGGAGGACCAATGAAACACGTCGTCTCTACGTCTTGCCCGACCAAGCAACCTTTGCCCGCCTGGGTGCCAGATGCGGTTCGAACCTATCTCGCCCATGTCGAAGGCGGGACATCGCTACGCCATCTGGCACGTCAGACAGGTGTTCACGCCTCCACCGTCATGCGGCAGGTGCGACGTTGCGAAGGACTTCGCGACGATCCGCTCGCTGATGCAGCTCTCAAGTCACTTGAAACGCTTTGGCACAACCGGGCACGCGCGAGCGGACCGGAGCGCCATGGAGGCCGTGAGAGACCCATGACACGCACCGCGCAAGATACCGATCGCCTTGACCGTGAAACCCTCCGGTCCCTCAGGGCCTTGTCGGAACCCGGAGCGTTGCTTGTGATTGCGGACGGCGTCGAGGATGCCGTCGTCGTGTCCCATGTCGAGGACGACCGCCCTGTGCGCAGGGCTGTGGTCCCGCGGGACGTGGCTGAGATCCTGTCGCTCAAGGAATGGATCGCAGGCCACGCCAAGGGGCGGCTGGCGCGCTATACGATCACACCGGCCGGACGTTCGGAACTGGGCCGCCTCGTCGCGGCCGCGGAATCGCATCGGGCTGCGACCCAAGGCGAGCCGGTGGGCACGGCGTCAACAGGGCAGGGAGGGGCGCGCAAGGCGCGAACAGCGGGTGCAGAGCCACCCCTGCGGTTCCTCGCACGGCGCAAGCGGACGGATGGTGCCCCATTCCTGACGCCCGACATGGTGCGCGCTGCCGAACGATTCCGTGAGAGTTACGAGATTGCGCGGGCGGGCGACGCACTTGGCGATGACTACGAGGGGCTTCTGACGGGTCGGGTCCGGATGCCGAAGCAGGCGACGAATGGTGGCGCGGCGATCGCGGTGTCCCGTGATCTTCTGGCCCTCGAAAGTCTTCTGAAAGCGGTCAGGACGCTGGGGCCGGAGTTGGCCGAGGCCGTAATCCTCGCATGTTGCCGCGAAACCGGAATGGAGCAGATCGAGGACAAGCTCGATTTCCCGGCCCGGTCCGGCAAGATCATTCTGCGAATCGCGTTGGGTGCGCTCAAGCGTCACTATGATGAGGTCGGGGATGAAAACCACGACCTCATCTATTGATGCGCACTATCAGGCTGACTTGGCTTGCGCCGTCACGACAAGGACATCGAAGTCGAGGCCTGGAAAACTCGTCCCGATCTCGCTTTTTACGAGTTCGGGACGCGGCAGATTCTCGGCAAAGGCGCGGTATCGACCGTCGAAACCGCTATCGACGAGACGATTGGCGACCTCGACGCAATCAAACCCGTTGGAGACGAGCGGTGACAGAACCACATGCGGCTGATGCATCTCGATGACTTCTGCCGTTAGGTCCGTGAACTCGACAAAATGAGCTCCCGGAAGCGGCTCTTGCCCCGATTTTCCGGCGTCGTCCTGTGTTCTCCCGACAGCGAGCACACGCAGAGGCTGCACGGATATCTCCTCGGACCGCTCGTCCCTGTCAACGCTTTTGGCGTTACCCAATTGACCCATGGTCGGCAATGCCCTCCCTTGTAGGATCAGGTTCGGCCATCTGTCCAAAATCACGCACTCTCACTATGGTTGATTTTTGAAGCGATTGCAAAGCCCTGCTTTTCACGTTTCCCGCGTTGCGGCATACAGGCCTCATGGGACCGCCTGGAGGACCCGATGGGACCGGAAACATTCATCAAAGCCATTCCGATGGCCTGCGCTGTCATCGGCGAAGATGAACGGATTCGGGCGCTCAATGTCGCGGGCGAGGCCCTGTTCGGGTCCGCGGTGGTCGGTCGGCATTTTGCGGCAGTCCTGCGCCAGCCTGCACTGCTAGATCGGATCGAGGGGGCGCTGGCCTCCGGCCGTCCTGCCCAGTCACGCTACGTCTACACCGGCGCGGCGCGAGAACGGACGTTCGAGGTCGCCATAACCCCGATGGAGAGCGAGCCAGGTGTCATCCTCGCCTTCGACGATGTGACCGCGCTGGCCGAAGCCGGCGAAATGCGCTCGGAGTTCGTGGCCAACGTCAGCCACGAGTTGCGCACGCCACTTACCGCCATCAGTGGATTCGTCGAGACTCTGCGCGGACCCGCCCGCGACGATGCGGCCGCGCGTGACCAGTTTCTGACGATCATGGAGAGCGAGACGCGTCGGATGCACAGGCTGGTCGATGACCTCCTGTCTCTCGCGCGCGTGGAAGATACCGAACGCCTGCGGCCTTCCGGGGAGCAGGATATCGCGGGACTCGCGACCTCGGCCGCCCAGAGCCTGAACGGACACGCCGCAGAGCACGGGGTGGCGCTTCACCTCGAAGGGATGGACGAACCGGTTTTCGCGCCGGCAGATCCCGACCAGATCATGCAAGTCTTCACCAACCTTATCGAGAACGCCATAAAATATGGAGGGGCAGGGGGGTCGGTGACTGTGTCACTGGCACAGGTGGCGCATGACCCGCGCCTCAGAGGGCCGGGCGTCATCGTGGCGGTGACCGATACCGGCGAGGGAATCGACGAGCGCCACCTTGGTCGCCTGACCGAGCGGTTTTACCGCGTGGACACGCACCGGTCGCGTGGCAAGGGCGGCACCGGGCTTGGCCTGGCGATCGTGAAACACATTGTGAACCGGCATCGCGGGCGGCTGCGGATCGAAAGCACGCTGGGCGAAGGCAGCCGGTTCAGCGTGGCGCTCCCAACCGCCTGACGCCCGAACCGGATCCATCCGAAGATGAATTCCGGCTTGTTACACGTTTGTTACAAATCTGTCGCAAAACCATTGTGGACTCACCATACGCAAGCGCTCAGTGCGGCCAAGGCAATGCCCGCCGCCTGCTGCAAACCAAATCAGGAGACATCCATGTCCTTTGCGAAACTGACCGCCTCAACGCTGGCGATCACCGCCGTGTCCGCCTCTGCCGCCATGGCTCAGTCGCGTGACAACGTGCAGGTTGCCGGCTCGTCGACCGTGCTTCCCTATGCGTCGATCGTGGCGGAAGCCTTCGGTGAGAACACCGACTTCCCGACCCCCGTCGTGGAATCAGGCGGGTCGTCTGCCGGTCTCAAGCGCTTCTGCGAAGGCGTGGGTGAAAATACCATCGATATCGCCAACGCCTCCCGCGCGATCCGCGAGTCGGAAATCGAAACCTGTGCCGCAAATGGCGTGACGGACATCATCGAAGTCCGCATCGGCTACGACGGCATCGTGTTCGCGTCCCAGCAGGATGGCCCGGCCTTCAACGAGTTCGTGCCCTCCGACATTTTCAACGCGATCGGCGCCCAGGTGCTGGTCGACGGTGAGATCACCGAGAACCCCTTCAACACCTGGGCCGAGTTCAACGGTGACCTGCCGGATGTGGAAATCGCCATGTTCATCCCCGGCACCAAGCACGGGACGCGTGAAGTGTTCGAGGACAAAGTCCTCCTCGAAGGCTGCGAAGCCACCGGCGCGATGCAGGCCATGATGGACGGCGGCATGTCGGAAGACGACGCCGAAGACGCCTGCCTCGACGTGCGTCAGGACGGCAAGTCGGTCGACATCGACGGCGACTACACCGAAACGCTGGCCCGCATCGACGCAAACCCGAACGGCATCGGCGTGTTCGGCCTCGCGTTCTACGAGAACAACACCGACAAGCTGAAAGTGGCCACCATGTCCGGCGTCGCACCCAACACTGACAGCATTGCCTCGGGCGAGTACCCGGTGTCGCGTCCGCTCTACTTCTACATCAAGAAAGCCCACATCGGCGTCATCCCGGGCGTCAAGGAATTCGCCCAGTTCTTCGTCGCCGACGAACTGGCCGGTCCGTCCGGCCCGCTCGCCAACTATGGCCTCGTGTCCGATCCCGAGCTTTCGGCCATACAGGAGATGGTGGCGAACGAAGAAACCATGTAATCCGGCTGCCGGCCCGATTGCCGGGGGCGGCCTGTTTCGCCGCCCCCGTTTTCCTTTTTGGACCTTTGCAAGCGTAACAACGGACACCAGGACACGGGGGCTTCATGCCAATACTCTGGCTTTTCCTGATCGTGCTCGCGATTGCCGCGGCGGGCTATGTGATCGGTCGATCCCGCGCTGTGGCGAGCGTCGGCGGAGACCACCGCAAGATGCACTCGCTGGCGAGCTTTTATGGCTCCAACGTGGCCATCAAGGTGTTCGTCCCCGCGTTCCTCTTTACCATCGCCTGGTTGCTAGTTCAGCCGATCGTGGTCAACGCCACCGTCTCGGACATGATCCCCGAGGCCGCCATCGCCGACAATTCGTCGCGCGGTCTGGTCATGGCCGAAGTGCGCAGGATCGCCGACGGGCTCGACAGCGCCGTGGCGGCGGGTGGGATGAGCGCGGACTTCGCACGGACGCCGCAGACTGACCTCGACGATGTAACCCAGCGTATTAAGGATGCCGGCGGCGTCGTAACCTCCGACATTACCGCACCCGTTCTGAACGCGGCGCAACGCTACCGCGCTATGAACGGGACCGGCAATTTCATCATGTCCGGCCTCGCGATCCTCATTGCGCTTGGCGGGGCGTGGTGGGGTATCCGCGAGAGCCATGCAGACTTCCGCGCCCGTAATACCGTCGAGACGTCGATCCGCGCGCTCCTCATCGGCGCGGCCTCCATCGCGATCCTGACCACGTTGGGAATTGTCCTGTCGCTGATCTTCAACACGATCGAGTTTTTCCGGCTTTACCCGGCCGCAGACTTCTTCTTCGGAACCAACTGGGCACCGAGCTTTTCGGGGCGGGGCGGATCTTCTGACCTTGGTGTTCTGCCGCTCCTGTGGGGCACATTCTATATCTCTATCGTCGCGCTCGCCGTGGCAGTACCGATCGGGCTGTTCGCGGCGATCTATTTGTCAGAATACGCGTCCAAGCGCGTGCGGTCGGTCGCCAAGCCTCTGCTCGAAGTGCTCGCTGGCATTCCGACCATCGTGTATGGCTTGTTCGCACTGCTGACCGTCGGTCCGCTCCTGCTTGAGATCTTCGGCAAGGACGGGCTTGGCTGGATGCAAGCCGGGACGGCAGTGATGACCGCCGGTCTGGTGATGGGCATCATGCTCATCCCCTTCGTTTCGTCGCTGTCGGACGACATCATTAACGCCGTGCCGCAAGCGCTGCGTGACGGGTCGTACGGGCTGGGGGCCACCCAGTCCGAAACGATCAAGCAGGTCGTTCTGCCCGCAGCCCTTCCGGGGATCGTCGGCGCCATCCTTCTTGCGGCCTCGCGCGCCATCGGCGAGACGATGATCGTTGTGCTCGGGGCAGGGGCCGCAGCCCGCCTGAGCCTCAACCCGTTCGAGGCGATGACCACCGTGACCGCCAAGATCGTGTCGCAGCTTACCGGGGACGCTGACTTCGCCTCGCCCGAGGCGCTCGTGGCCTTCGCGCTCGGCATGACGCTGTTCGTCATCACGCTCGCCCTCAATGTCCTCGCCCTCTACATCGTGCGCAAATACCGGGAGCAGTACGAATGACCGACACCAGCCTGCCGCAGAACGCGCCGCGCGGGTCGAACTCGATCCTCGCCACCGATGCGCGCACGAAAAAGCGTAACGCCGCCGAGAAACGCTTTCGCGCGCTCGGCATGGGAGCCATCGGGATTGGCCTGTTCTTCTTGATCGTGCTTTTCACCACGATCATCCGCTCCGGCGCGCCCGCTTTCACGCGCACGGTCGTGGACGTGCAGTTCACGCTCACGCAGGCGCAATACGACGAAGCGGAAGGGACGCTGTTCAAGACGGCCGCCTATGCCGATCTTTTCATCGCACAGCTGGGAGAAATCCTTGCAGAGCAAGATGTCGCCGCGGACTTCGATGCCGAGTCGATTGAGCGCACGCTGGGCAAGGTTGGCGGAACCCTGCGTGAATTCTACCGCGCGAATGAGGATCAGCTGGATCAGCCCGTCAACTTCAGCCTTGCCACCTCGTCGCGGGTCGACGGCTATCTCAAAGGTCGCGTAACGCTTGAGGGGATCGAAGACAGCCGGTTCCTCATGGCCTCGGACCTCGACCTTGTGGACGAGTTGCAGGCAGCGGGCGTGATCAAGAGCGAGTTCAACTGGCCCTTCATCACGGGCGCCGATTCCGGCGTCGACAATCCGGGCGGGGCAGGGATCGGTGCCTCGGTCGTGGGGTCGTTCTTCATGATGCTCGTGGTGCTGGCACTCGCGCTGCCCATCGGCGTGGCGGCATCCATCTACCTCGAGGAGTTCGCGGTTCAGAACAGGTTCACGGACCTGATCGAAGTGAACATCTCGAACCTGGCCGCCGTGCCGTCGATCGTCTTCGGCATCCTGGGCCTTGCCGTGTTCATCCAGTTCGCAGGCCTGCCGCAGTCGGCACCGCTCGTCGGTGGGCTCGTGCTGACGCTCATGACGCTGCCCACAATCATCATCTCGACCCGCGCGGCGCTCAAGGCGGTCCCTCCGTCGATCCGCGAGGCCGCACTCGGCGTCGGGGCCTCCAAGATGCAGACGGTGTTCCACCATGTCCTGCCGCTCGCCATGCCCGGCATCCTGACCGGCACCATTATCGGCCTGGCGCAAGCGCTCGGTGAGACCGCGCCGCTCCTGCTGATCGGCATGGTGGGCTTTGTCGCGAGAGGCTACCCAGACGGGTTCCTCACCGGCTTCACCGAAGCCAACTCGGCAATGCCCGCGCAAATCTACACCTGGGCGGCGCGCGCAGACGCGGCATTCTACGACAAGGCATGGGGCGGGATCATCATTTTGCTGATCTTCCTAATGTTCATGAACATCCTGGCGGTGATCCTGCGCCGTCGTTTCGAGCGTCGCTGGTAAGGCGGGGCAGGAGGACACTATGATGAAAGACAATGCAGACGAACGGATCGGGGTGGATGCCATGGACATCAAATTCGCGGCGAAGGATGTGCAGGTCTATTATGCCGACAACCATGCCATCAAGGACGTCTCGGTCGATATCCTCGACAAGACCGTGACGGCCTTCATCGGCCCGTCCGGCTGCGGCAAGTCCACGTTCCTGCGCTCGCTCAACCGCATGAACGATACCATCCCGATTTGTCGGGTGGAGGGCGATATCAGGCTCGATGGACAAGATATCAACGCGCCCGAAGTGGACCCGGTGCAATTGCGCGCCAAGGTCGGCATGGTGTTTCAGAAGCCAAACCCGTTCCCCAAGTCGATCTACGACAACGTCGCCTACGGACCGCGCATTCACGGTCTTGCCCGTGGCAAGGCTGAGCTTGACGAGATCGTCGAGAAATCCCTGCGCCGTGCTGCCATCTGGGACGAAGTGAAGGACCGCCTGGATGCGGCCGGGACAGGGCTTTCGGGCGGTCAGCAACAGCGCCTGTGCATCGCGCGGGCCGTGGCGACCGAGCCGGAAGTCCTTTTGATGGACGAGCCTTGTTCGGCGCTCGATCCCATCGCTACGGCACAGGTCGAGGAACTGATCGACGAACTGCGCCAGAGCTACTCGGTGATCATCGTCACGCACTCGATGCAGCAGGCGGCACGGGTCAGCCAGAAGACGGCGTTCTTCCATTTGGGCAACCTCGTCGAATACGGCGACACCACTGATATCTTCACCAATCCGCGTGACACGCGGACGGAAAGTTACATCACCGGCCGGATCGGCTGAGGAGAGCAGGACCATGAACGACGCACATATCGCAAAGGCTTTCGACCGCGACCTCGAAGGCGTTCAGGCGCAGGTCATGAAAATGGGAGGCCTCGTGGAGGAGGCCATCCGGGACTCCGCCAAGGCGCTCAAATCGCGCGATGTCGAACTGGCCGAGCAGGTTCGGCAAGGAGACCGTCGCATCGACGAGCTTGAGGATCTGATCAACACCCAATGCGCCCAGGTTCTGGCCTTGCGCCAGCCCGCCGCCGGCGACCTGCGCACGGTCCTGACGGTGATGAAAATCGCGGGCAACCTTGAGCGCATCGGGGACTACGCCAAGAACCTCGCAAAACGGACAGAGGTTCTCTCGCACATGCAACCGATCGAGGGGGCCTCCAGCGCGATCAAACGCATGTCGAAAGAGGTCGAGAAAATGCTCTCGGACGCGCTCGACGCCTATGTCCGCAGGGATGCGGCACTCGCGGAAGACGTGCGTCACCGCGACCTTGAAGTCGACCAGATGTATAACGCGCTTTTCCGCGAGTTCCTGACCTTCATGATGGAAGACCCGCGCAACATCACGGCCTGCATGCACCTTCATTTCATTGCGAAGAACATAGAACGAATGGGGGACCATGTGACGTCCGTCGCTGATCAGGTCATCTACCTCGCGACCGGTCAGTTCCCGGATGAGTCGCGCCCGAAGGACAATCAGTCCATCTACCGCGTCGATAGTGTGGGCGAGGCGGAAGAATGACCAGCGACAAGCCGCTCGTGCTGCTTGTCGAAGATGAGCCTGCGCAACGGGAAATCCTGCGTTACAACCTCGCCTCCGAAGGTTACGACGTATCTATTGCCGAGAACGGCGACGACGCGCTTGTGCTGGTGGATGAAATCGGGCCCGACCTGATCCTGCTCGACTGGATGCTGCCCGGCGTGTCGGGGATCGAGATCTGCCGGCGCGTGAAAACCCGACGGGAATCGAGCGAGATTCCAGTCATCATGCTTTCGGCCCGGTCCGAAGAGATGGATCGGGTGAGGGGGTTGGAGACCGGCGCGGACGACTACATGGTCAAACCGTTCTCGGTTCAGGAGCTCATGGCCCGCATCCGTGCCCAGCTTCGCCGCACGCGGCCAGCGTCGGTCGGGTTACAGCTCGTCTACGACGACATCATTCTCGACGGTGAAACGCATCGCGTCACACGCAATGGCGACCCGGTAAAACTGGGCCCGACGGAATTTCGGCTCCTGACGACGTTCATGGAGAAACCGGGCCGCGTATGGAGCCGCGAACAATTGCTGGATCGGGTCTGGGGCCGCGACGTGTATGTCGACACGCGCACCGTGGACGTTCATGTGGGGCGGTTGCGCAAGGCTTTGTGTAAGACCGGTGGGGAAGACCCTCTGAGAACCGTCAGGGGGACGGGGTACGCTCTCGGCTAGATTTGGCGAGACTCGCAATACGAGAATACGATGTCTCTAAATGCAACACACCTTCTGCGTATAATCAGTATTATGTAATATCGATCGGTTGCCAAAAACACATCCCCGTCAGAGCCTTATGCGCAATCTTTCAGATCTGAGTACAATATCTTACGAGAAACTTTCGCAAATCATCGAAGGAAAACTCGTGACACCCATACGAAAGGTGGCAATCCTGTTCTTGCCATGCGAGTTTCATGGTTAACGAGATGCCCCCAAAGTATGGGCGTCCAGCATATGGGAACGGGAATAACACAGAATGCTTGAGATCCTGGAGCAACTGGTGCGGGCTCGCACACTGCAACAGGTGTGGCAGTTACACTGCGCACGAATGGCCGCTTTTGGATTCGACCGGTTGATCTACGGCTACACACGCTTCGCTACGCCGAACTCGGTTGGCGAGTTGATGGACGCGCTCTTCCTGACAAACCATAATCCCGACTACTTCGAGCAATTCATCGAGGAACGGATGTTCCTGCATGCCCCCCTCACCCGCTGGGCACGCGAGCACGAGAGCGGTTACTGCTCCTGGGGTGCACTGTGGACGCGGCCCGAAGACCTGACGGACAAGGAACTGGAAGTCATCTCGTTCAACCGTGCCATGAATGTCTTCGCCGGCTACACCGTGGCCGTCCCGACGGCTTCGGCACGTTCACATGCGCTCTTTGCGCTTGCAGGCCAAAAGGAACTGAGCCAGGGCGAGCTTGATCGTATTTGGGCGGACCACGGCAAGGAAATCGAGATCCTGTGCAATCTCGTGCATCTCAAGATCGCTTCGCTCCCAATCGAGACCAACCGACCCAAGCTATCGAAACGCCAGCTCGAGGTTCTGGAGTGGGTCTCTGAGGGGAAGTCGAACCAGGATGTCGCGACGATCATGGGCGTGTCCGTTCCGACGATTGAGAAGCACCTGCGGCTCGCGCGCGAAAAGCTCGGCGTTGACACCACGCCGCAAGCCGTTGCGAAGATTACCTTTTTGAACCAAATCCACGTCCGCAGTTCCGAGCAGGCGGATTCCATCAAACTCAATGACGATGCGGAGGACGCGGCCGGGATCGGGCGACGATTGCGCAGCACGGACCCTGGCGATCTGGGTATTCTCTGACCCGAGGCACCGGCGCAACATTCTTTCGGAGGTAAGGAAAACCTTACTGGAGTCTCTTGCGGAAATGCGAGAGTGTGTCTCTGTTCCGTGAGTGGTGGCATTATTGCCTTTTGGAGCGCGGGATGGGGATCCTGCAATTTCAGGACGACCCCATTCCACCCCAAAATCTTCCCGCAAAGACTTGATAAAGTACAAAAAAACCCGGCTCGGAGAACGAACCGGGTCAATTTTGTCCGGACCGGCGCCCTGCCCCGGTCCGTTGATATTCTGGCGATCAGGCGCCGGCGGCTTTTGCCACCTCGGCTGCGAAGTCTTCTTCTTCCTTTTCGATGCCTTCGCCCACTTCCATCCGGATGAACCCGGTGATCGTGGCCCCCGCTTCTTTTGCGGCGGCTTCGACGGTCAGGTCCGGATTGACGACGAAGTTCTGACCGAGGAGCGTGACCTCGGAGAGGAACTTCTTCATCCGGCCTTCGATCATCTTTTCGATCACCTGTTCCGGCTTGCCGGATTCGCGGGCGATCTCCATCTGGATCTGACGCTCTTTCTCCACCACCGCCGGGTCGAGTTCGTCGACGTTCAGCGCGGCGGGGTTTGCAGCGGCCACATGCATGGCGACCTGCTTGGCAAAGGCTTCGTCACCGCCGGTGGTGGCGACGAGAACGCCGATCTTGCCCATCCCGTCGGCCACGCCATTGTGGACATAGGGCGCGATCGTCTCGCCTTCGATTTTTTCCATCCGGCGCACGCCCATGTTCTCGCCGATCTTGGCGATTGCATCGGTGATCATGGTCGCGACCGTGGAGCCGTCGATATCGGCGTTCTTGAGTGCCTCGACGTCGTCGATCTTGAGCGCCGCATTGGCGATCTTGGCGACCATGCCCTGGAATTCGGCGTTCTTTCCGACGAAATCGGTTTCCGAATTCACTTCGACGGCGATCCCGGTGTTGCCTTCGACGGCCACGGCGACGAGGCCTTCGGCTGCTGTGCGGCCGGACTTCTTGGCGGCGGTGGCGAGGCCCTTGGTGCGAAGCCAGTCCATCGCGGCATCCATGTCGCCGTCGGTCTCGGTCAGCGCCTTCTTGGCATCCATCATGCCAGCGCCGGAAATTTCACGGAGTTCTTTTACTTGTGCGGCTGTGATCGCCATCTCGGCTCTCCTTACGTCTGGATCGGGGTCCGTTCGATTGAACGGGTCCGGGGGCGGTCTGCCCGCCCCCGGTTACAGGGCTGTGACAGGCTCAGGCTTCCGCCGACTCCGTCGACTCGGCCACGGCCTCTTCCTGAGGGGCCTCTTCGAGCGCGCCGACGTCGATACCGGCGGCCTCGAACTGACCCGACATACCATCGAGTGCGGCGCGCGCGGCCAGATCGCAATAGAGCGCGATGGCGCGGGCGGCGTCGTCATTGCCCGGAATGATGTAGTCGATGCCGTCAGGCGAGCAGTTGGTGTCGACCACGGCCACGACCGGAATGCCCAGCTTGTTGGCTTCCTTGATGGCGAGGTCTTCCTTGTTCACGTCGATGACGAAAAGGAGGTCGGGACGCCCGCCCATTTCGCGGATGCCGCCGAGCGAGGCCTGAAGTTTGGCCTGGTCGCGTTCGATGCCCAGACGCTCACGCTTGGTTAGGCCTTCTGCGCCGGCTTCCAGCTGCTCGTCATAGGTCTTGAGCCGGTTGATCGACTGGGACACGGTCTGCCAGTTGGTCAGCGTGCCGCCGAGCCAGCGGTGGTT
>CXWF01004433.1_pt1 | contig 37599 bp, 39 predicted proteins | sample 468421 | NCBI WGS metagenome assembly CXWF01 (sample SAMEA2620812, study PRJEB7988) | marine metagenome | biome: marine biome (ENVO:00000447); feature: surface water layer (ENVO:00002042); material: "saline water (ENVO:00002010), including plankton (ENVO:xxxxxxxx)" | depth 5 m
TGGCCATGCGCCTCATATCTCTGAGGGGCCCACCCTGGGCCCGGTTCCATGCACGGGGGGGCAAGTAGCCAATGCACAGGGGAAAATCAAGCGCTGATGGCATCAGAACGGGTGCAACCCGTGGCGCGTTTGCACCCCTGCACAAGCGGGACCGGCGCGTGCACGCGGTCCGCCCGTCTTCGGCCAACGGCGTCCCCGTGGTGTCCCACGGGGATCGGTCCGTCAGCTCGAGGATTCGATGATGGTCTCGCCGGAGGTGGTCGTCTCCATCTCGCCCGGCGTCTCGCTGCGGACGCCAGTGGATGTGCCGCCCACTTCCTGGCCGCCTTCGAGGACCGCGCCCTCTTCGCCGGCCTTGACCCGCGCGAACTGCGGCGGGACCGTTCCGGCGGTCGGCGCAGGCTTGCCGGCCGATGTCGTGGCCGGGTCCATGAGCGAGGCGTCACCGAACCATGCGACGTTCTCGAGCATGTATTTCTGCACCGACTTGGCGAGCGAACGCGCCAGCGACAGCATCTGCTCGTCGGCGGTCTTGGTCAGACCGGTGCCGATCAGCGCCTCGGGCGAAAGCTCTTCGGAAACCGTGAATATCTCGGGTTCGTTGATCGGCTCGCCTTTCTCGTCATCCCACAGGGTGACGGAGGCGACGAGCACCGATTTCGGCGTGAACACGACAGGAATGCCGATCATGGCGAGCGCGTAGCCGTCGACCTTGGTGGCGATGTGGAAATACTTGTCGCCGTCGTAGCGGCCGAAGCGTTCCTCCATCGCGAAGTTGATGGCTTCTTCCCAAGCCTCGTCGGTCGCTTCGCGCGAGAAGGGGCCGATCTCCGGCTCCTCGACGACGGTCACCGAGTGGCCCAGCAGGAAGCGCCCCATCGGTTCAGGCACTTTTGCAAGGTCATTGGTGACGGCACAGGCCGACAGGGAAACGGCTGCGGCGGCCAATGCTGCGAAGGTCGTCAGGCGGGACATGCTCACTCCTCGAAAGATTCACTCGTGCATACCCGCTGAAACCGGGTAGTTCAATTCACGTCCTTGCCTGTGGGCGTGAAGGCGGCAAAGGTGGCGCCATGCCGAACAAACGCACCCCCGTCGCCGTCCCGATTCCGGAAAAGCCCCGCAGGTTCCTGAACGCCGTCAGGGCGATGCAGGAAAATGCGCTGGCGCTCCTGCCCCGGATCGCCTTCACCCAGCCCATCGTATCGGGCCATGTGGTGCGGCGGTTCCACATGGTGATGGACCCGCCCTCGTTGCGCCGAATCCTGAAGGATAAGGCCGAGAACTACCCGAAATCCGAGGAAGCACAGGCCATGTTGCGCCCTGCGCTCGGCAACGGGCTCTTCCTGGCCGAGGGCGCGCACTGGCGCTGGCAGCGCCGCGCGGCCATGCCGATCTTCGCGCCACGCAACCTTACCGCGCTCACTCCGGTAATGACCGAGGCGGCGGAAGAGACCAGTCGGCGGATTGCCGCCCGTCCCGGCCCGCAGGACATGTATGGCGAGATGCTGCGCACTGCCTTCGACGTGATCGCGGCGGTGTCGATGTCGTCGGACACCGCGATTCCGCGCGAAGTCGCGCACAAGGCCATCGACCGCTACCTCGAAACGGCGGGGCGGGCCTCGCTCCTCGACATCCTGCGGGTGCCGGCATTCGTTCCCCGGCCATCGCGGGCGGTGGCGAAGGTCATCATTTCGGACCTCATCAAGGCGACGGACGCGGCCATCGAGGCGCGCATGGGCCGCGAACCGGCCGATCCGCCGCCGCTCCTCGACCTGCTCATCGGCGCGTCGGACCCCGAGACCGGGCGCACCATGACGGCCGGGGAATTGCGCGACAACCTCCTCACCTTCCTCGTGGCGGGGCACGAGACGACGGCGCTCACCCTGTCCTGGGCGCTCTATCTCATGGCTTTCGACGAGGAGGTGCAGGAAAAGGCGCGGGCCGAGGCGCAGGCGGTTCTGGGCGACAGGGCCGCCGGGGCCGACGACGTGGCCGGCCTGCCCTATATCCGCCAGATCGTGCTGGAAACCATGCGGTTGTATCCGCCCGTCGCGATCCTGTCGCGCACGGCGACGGAACCCGACATGCTGCGTGAACGCGAGGTGAAGCGGGGCGATGTCATGCTGCTTCCGTTCTACGCGCTCCACCGCAACGAATGCATCTGGGACGAGCCCAACGCCTTCGACCCGGACCGCTTCGCAGATCCCAAGTCCGTCGACCGCTACGCCTACCTGCCCTTCGGCGCGGGGCCGCGGGTGTGCCTGGGAATGGATTTCGGGATGCAGGAGGCGATCATTGTGCTGGCCACGCTGCTCGCCCGGTTCCGGTTCACCGCGATACCGGGGCGCGATCCCGAGCCGGTGATGATCCTGTCGCTCAGGCCCAAGGGCGGCGTCTGGCTGGACGTGCAGCCGCTGGGCGAGACGGCCGGTCCCTGAAGGTTTCGGCCCGGCTCAGTTCCGGCCGCCCAGCCCGCCGCCGCCATTTCCCTCTTCCGCAGGCAGATCCTCGGCCGGGTCGGACGGGGCCGGCCCGCACATCGTCTGCATCGCGCGCCATTGCGCCGGGGTGATGATGGGCAGGCCATAGTCCTGCCCCCCCGATGCCTGCTGCGCCGCCTCGATGCGCGAGACCATCTGGGGGTGGCTGGCGAAGTGGGCCATGATGCCCTCGGCGTCCCCGTATTCGTCCATCAGCCGCTGAAAGATCGTGCCGAGCGCCGCCGGGTCCACCCCGGCTTCCCGCATGAGGTCGTGGGCATAATCGTCCGCCCCGGCCTCGGCGGCCTGCGAATATTTCGCGTTGATAAGCTGGTTGGCGAGCATCAGCACAACTGTGCCGCCCGCGAAATCGCCGAACAGAAGACCGAGCACACCAATGGACCCGGCCGACCGCAGGGCATCGCGGGTCGGGTCGCGGTTCACCACATGGCCGATCTCGTGGGCGAGGATCGAGGCGACCTCTTCAGGCGTCTCCGCCGCTTCGATCAGACCGCGAAACAGGATCACCCGGCCGCCGGGCAGCGCGAAGGCATTGACAAGCTCGTGGTCCAGAACGGCGATCCGTGCCTCGTACGGCAGGTCGTCCGAGGGGTCGAGCCGCGCCATCATCGCGTCGATGGCGGCCATCCCGTCGCCGTCCTCGCACAGCTGCACCGGCGAATTGGCCCGGCCCAGCGCGCCCCGGATCTGCTCGAACGTCGCATCGCCCAGCGCGCGCTCGCCATCCGGCGGAAGGTAGGTGGCAAGCTGGTCGGCCATGATCGGCACGAGGACGAAGATGATGAGCGCCACGCTCGCGACCGCACCACCTGCCCAGGCGGTGATCCGGCCCCAGTTGCCCACCGGTTGTCGCTGACCAAGGTTCGGCGCGACCGAGCGCAGTTCGGCGGCGACATAGGGGTTGTCCACCACCAGCCGCGCCATGTTGTCGAAGCCCTCGGTCAGCACGATCCCTTCGGAATAGGCCTGATCGCGCAGGGCGCGCAGCGCGTCGAGCGGCCAGTAGACCCGGTTCCCGTCCGGCAGGATGATGTTGAGATGCGTGCGCGACAGTTCGAGCGCCACGCGGTGCATGACCGCATCCGTCCCGTCGACGTAATCGGCATAGACGGTGGTGTCCGCGGGCGGCGTGTCGGGCGCGGTGGGCGCCATCCCCGTCTCGTCGCTCAAAACGCATCCCCCAGCGGCAGGGCATCGGCAAAGCCCTCGGCCTCGGCGAATTCGTCACGGTCACGCTGGCGCACAGCCATGAGCGCGCCGGGATTCACCACCTCGGTCACTTCGGCAAGGTGCTGGGCCAGTGGCAGGGTAATGAAGGTCTCTTTCAACACGTTCCAGAACACGAACACCCCGAAATAGACGATGAGTCCCGCGACGATCGGAATGATCTTGGGCAGCGCACCCAGCGTGGTGAAATAGCCTTCCTCCAGAACGTCGCCGTCGAACCCGGTGATGGCAGCGAGGATGCCGACCACGATCCCGCCAGCGATCATCCCGACGAGGAACAGCCCGCTCATCGCGGCCCAGCCACCGGCATAGATCCCGATGATCCGCCCCGTGCGCGGGCTGGTGCGCAGGCTCGCGTCACCCAGCGTCTTGGTCTCGGTCAGGGCCTTGAAGCTCCCCGCCTTCCACGCGGCGAGGCCATAGACGAACCAGCCGAAGCCAAGCGGGATCAGCGGGCCGAACCGCGGCTCGCCCGTGACTCCGATCAGGGCGCCGGTCCCGCCCATCAGGGCGACCGACAGATAGACATGCAGCATCGGCCGGACGAGCATCTTCCACGACCCGCCCTGATGCATCCGGTGATCGCCATAGTAGGTCCGATCCACCCGATACTTCTCAAGGTAATAGGTCATGACCGGCCAGTAGAGACCGGCGGTGAGCACAGTCAGCCCCCAATGCAGCATCGAGCGCCAGACAAAGCCCGCGACACCGGGCTCCAGCCCGAACCGGATGCCCCGCCAGCGCGTGCGCCCCAGCACGTAGCGCCGCGCGCGGTACTGGGCGAAAAAGATCATCGGCGTGATCCCAATGACCGACACCACATAGGCCGGGGCGTTCCCGCTGAAGAGCGAGAAGGAAAAGAACATCAGGATCAGGTTCACGATCCCGATGTAGAAGGCGAGGATCACGACGGCGGTGAGAAACCCCAGAAGCTTCTCGGTGGGCCGCCCGACGTATTCGAGAGGCATGCCCCCCGGGCGGATCGCGCTCCAGTAATAGCGCCGCATCCGGGTCTTCATCCAGAAGCGGTACATGCCCGCCGTAATCACCGTGAAAATCCCCGTGATCATCGCAAGACGGAAGATTGGCGACTTGGCGCCTTTGTAGTCCGTCGAGAGGTCGGCGAAGGTCATGGGTCAGGGCCGCGTTTCGATGCGATGAAATCCAGTCGGAGCGCGAGGCCCCGACCGCACGTTTGCCGATCCGCGGTCGCATGTCCACCATCACGCGTCCTCGCTGTGCCCGCGCATGGCACTGCGGAGACACAGCGCGCCCTAGCGCACCTTTATGCGCGAGACCCGGATATTGCGCATCTGGATCGTGAAACCGCCGGCAGGCGGCATCCGTCCTGCCCGGTTCAGACCGTCACGCCGCGCCCGTTCTCCGTACCCGCGAAACAGGATGCCAAGCTGGAACTGCACCGGTTGGTTCACGCGCTGAAGGTCCGGCACGCACTGAAAGACGCCGGGTTGTCCGCAGTCCCGCGGGATCGCCGTCTGGCCGCGATAGGCGATGACCGGCTTGCCGTCGCAGATCACCTGGAGGAACCCGTCCTCGCCTGCAGCCCATTTCACCTGCACCTTGATACTGCGCCACGATCCGAACGCGCCCGGCGGGATACAGCGCGTGTCGTCGAAGGAGATGCCCTTGACGCTGTCGAGGTGGAGCGTGTGGATGTGGTTCTTGATCGTGTTGAGGCGCTGCCACTCGGCGATTTCCAGAAGACTGCGCCGGTTCGGTCCACCGCCGTAACGTAAACCAGCGGGCACCATGACCTCGAAGGCGTATTCGAGGCTTTGGCCCAGATTCGCGTGGCTGCGGTAGGCGATACGCGACCGGAGGTTGCCGTTGAAGCAATCGCTCTCGCCACGCCCGTCACCGTATTTGCGGCTGCTGCAATCGCCCTCCTCCACGTGGAGCGTCACGACGCCGTTCTGCGTGACGGGCGCGCGGCCGTTGAAGACATGGTTCTCGAACCCGTTGGGCGCGCCCGACGCGACGCCCGGAAGGATGGCAAAGGCGAGGGCGAGACGCACGAGAGCGGCGGACAGACGGGTCAATGAAATCTCCCACAAGCTATGCGGGAAGCTTGCACGACATCGTTCGTCCGGCAAAATTCAGGTAAAGGTGTTGGACTTCGGGAAGCCGTGGGGCGGCATTTTCCCCACCCCGGCCCGTTTGCCGATCCACGGGCTCATGTCCACCTCTGTGCGCGTCCGGTCCCCGGTCGCGGCCCAGCTCAGGCCCGCGGCGAGGTCGAAGGTGGTAAGGTCCGACAGCCCGCCATCGATGTCGAGCGTCCCCTGCCGCCCGCGCGCGCTGCCGTATTTCTGAAGCCTGACGCCCTTGCCGCGCCCCATCTCCGGAAGCTCGGCCAGCGGGAAGACGAGCAGCTTGCGGTTCTCGCTCACCACCGCGACGTGATCGCCCGCGACCGGACGCACGAGTTTCGCGACGGTGCCGGAGGTATTCAGCACCTGCTTGCCGTTCTTGGTCTGGGCCACGACTTCGGCCTCGGGCACGATGAACCCGTTGCCGGCCTTGGAGGCGACGATCAGCTTGCGGTCGGGCTGATGGACGAACATGTCCACGATCTCGACGTCGTTGGGCAGGTCGATCATGAGCCGCACGGGCTCGCCCATCCCCCGCCCGCCGGGCAGATTCGCGGCGGACAGCGTGTAGAACCGCCCGTTCGCCCCGAACAGGATCACCCGGTCCGTCGTCTCGGCATGGAAGGCAAAGCGCGGACCGTCGCCATCCTTGAACTTGAACTCGCGGCTCAGGTCGACATGGCCCGACATGGCGCGAATCCAGCCCATCTGGCTGCACACGACCGTCACAGGTTCGCGCTCGATCATCGCCTCCAGCGGCACGTCCGGCACTTCGGCGGCCTCCGCGAACTGCGTGCGCCGCGCGCCGCCCTCGTAATCCCTGCCGAACTTCTTCTTGGCGTCCTTCAGCTCGTCACTGATGCGCGTCCATTGCAGGTCTTCGCTGTCCAGCAGGTCCTCGAGCCCGGCGCGCTCTTCCATCAGCGCATCACGCTCCCGGATCAGCTCCAGCTCTTCGAGACGCCGCAACGACCGCAGCCGCATGTTGAGGATCGCATCGGCCTGCACGTCCGACAGCCCCTCGGACCGCCCCACGAACCGGCGCGGGTTGGCGCCCGATCCGGTGCTGTCCGTGATGATCTCGGGCGCGGTCGCGTCGACATCCTCGCGCAACTCAAGGCTCGCAACATCCACACCGATGAGCGGCGAGACGTAGTCGGCCTCGGACGTGGCACGCCGAATCGTGTCCTGATGCGGGCGCGACCAGTCCTCGTACATCAGCCCGGCCTTGGGGTCGTCGTCATAGCGGATGATGTCGATCACCCGGTCGAGGTTGAGGAAGGCGATGATGAAGCCTTCGAGCACCTCCAGCCGGTGATCGATCTTGGCCATCCGGTGCTGCGAGCGGCGGATCAGAACCTCGCGCCGGAAATCGAGGAAGGCGCGCAGGATTTCCTTGAGCGAACAGACCTTGGGCGTCAGCCCGTCGATCAGCACGTTCATGTTGAGGGAAAAGCGCACTTCCAGATCGGAGTTCCGGAACAAAAGCCCCATCAGCATGTCGGGCTCGACATTGCGCGACTTCGGCTCAAGCACGATCCGCACGTCATCCGCGCTCTCGTCGCGCACGTCGGCCAGAAGCGGCACCTTCTTGGTCTGGATGACCTCGGCCAGCTTTTCGATCAGCTTGGATTTCTGAACCTGAAACGGGATCTCGGTAACGACGATCTGCCACTGGCCCCGGCCAAGGTCCTCGACCTCCCACTTCGAGCGCAGGCGGATCGAGCCGCGCCCGGTGCGGTAAGCTTCCGCGATATTCTCGCGCGGCTCCACGATCATACCGCCGGTCGGAAAATCCGGACCGGGGATGTAGTTCAGAAGCGTGTCATCGCGGGCATCCGGCGTCTTGATGAGATGCACGCAGGCATCCACCAGTTCCGCGATGTTGTGCGGCGGAATGTTCGTCGCCATCCCCACCGCGATCCCCGCCGCGCCATTGGCCAGCAGGTGCGGAAAGGTGGCAGGCAGAACCACCGGCTCGCGCAGCGTCCCGTCATAATTCTCGCGAAAGTCGACCGAATCCTCGTCCAGTCCTTCGAGCAGCGCCTCGGCCACGATGGTCATCCGCGCTTCGGTATAGCGCGAGGCCGCCGGGTTATCCCCGTCGATATTGCCGAAGTTCCCCTGCCCGTCGACGAGCGGGTAACGCACGTTGAAGTCCTGCGCGAGCCGCGCCATCGCGTCGTAGATCGCCGTGTCGCCGTGGGGGTGATAGTTGCCCATCACGTCGCCCGAAATCTTCGACGACTTGCGGAAACGCCCGCCAGAGGCCAGCCGCAGCTCCCGCATCGCATAGAGAATGCGCCGGTGCACCGGCTTCAGCCCGTCGCGCGCGTCGGGCAGCGCCCGGTTCATGATCGTGGACAGGGCGTAGGTCAGGTAGCGGTCGCCGATCGCCCGGCGCAGCGGCTCGGCGAATTCGGTGATCGGGTTCTGGGGGTCATCCACCTGGTCGGTCATGGGACCCGGAATACTGAAGGAACGGAATCGCGTAAAGCGCGTTTCATATGTGGAAGACGGACGTGACACAGCTGCCACCAAAAGGACGGCTTTATTCGCCATCTTCCTGCCGAATCATTGCCAGCCGCAGGGCGCGGTCGGTATCTTCTGACTCTCTTGGGGAGAATCTGACTCATGGGCCTCGTTCGTCTTTCCGTTCTCACGCTCGCCGGTCTCGGCGCGTCGATGTATTGGTTCGGGCGCGACGCAGGTGTGCCGGATGACCCCATCGGTCGGGAAACGGCGCTGATCTCCGACGATTTCATCACCGCCATCACGGGAAGCGGCGAGGAGTCGCAGGAAGACGAACGCCTCGCCCGCGCCCTCGCGTCAGACGCCAGCCCCGAGACCGCGACGCTCGTGGCCTTCCGCGCCGACCGGGACAAACCTGCGGCGCAACCCGCCGTCGCCACTGTCGAAGGCGGAGAAACCGGGGTCGTCGGCACGGCCTCCGAACCCGAAGCCAACCGTCCCCTGAGCGGGACCGAAAAACCGGCGGCGGAGCCTGAAGCGGACTACCTCTACGTCACCGGATCGCGCGTGAACGTGCGGGGCGGCCCGTCCACGGCCTATGGCGTCATCTCGTCCCTCGGACAGGGCACGCGCGTGGAAGACATCGGGGATGCCGGTAACGGCTGGCGCCAAGTGGTGTTGACGGACACAGGCGAGCGCGGCTTCATGGCCGGACGTTTCCTGTCGCCTCAGCAGCCTTGAACCAACCGAAATCGATCATCATGACCGGGTGTTCCTCCGGCATCGGCCTCGATGCCGCCAGAACGCTGACCGCGCGCGGCTGGCGCGTGTTCGCCACCTGCCGGAAAGAGGCGGATTGCGCACGCCTGCGTGACGACGGGCTCGAAAGCTTCGTGCTTGACCATCGGGACCCGGCGAGCATCGGCACCGCCATCACGGAAGCCACGACACGCACCGGCGGCACGCTCGACGCGGTGTTCTGCAATGCGGGCTACGGCCTCCCGGTCCTGATCGAGGATCTTCCCGCCTTCGTCCTGAAGGACATGATGGAAACCAACTTCTTCGGCGTCCATGAAATTGTGCGCCGCGTCATCCCCGTCATGCGCGCGCAGGGCTACGGCCGCATCATCAACTGCTCCTCCACGCTGGGCTTCTCGGCGATCCGCTGGCGCGCGCCCTACGTCGCGTCGAAGTTCGCTCTGGAGGGATATACCGATACCCTCCGGCTGGAGCTCGCACCGGACAACATCCACGCCATCCTGATCGAGCCCGGCCCGATCACCTCCAACTTCCGCCTGAACGCCAAGGCGCAGTTCGAGGCCCATATCGACTGGGAATCCTCGGCGAAACGCGCAGCCTACGAGGCAAAGATTTTGCCCCGCTTCGCCCGCGACATCGACGCGAAGGACCCCTTCGAACTGCCCGCCTCCGCCGTGACCGCAAAACTGATCCGCGCGCTCGAGGCCCGGCGCCCCCGGCCCCGCTACCTCGTCACAACGCCGACCTATATGTCCTACTGGGCGCGCCGGCTCCTGCCCACGCGGCTGGCCGACTGGTTCCTCGCCAAGGCGTGACGACGCGCCGCTCGCATCCCGCTTCGAGACGCGCTATCGCTGGGCCAAACCAAGGATAGACCCATGTTCGAAGATCCCCTCATCATCATCCCGCTGGCCGCGGTCCTGATCGTCGCCCTCATCCTTCTCACCGGCATCGGCAGCTTCGGGCGCGGCGGCGAATTCAACAAACGCAACGCCAACAAGATCATGCGCTACCGCATCTACGCGCAAGCGGTCGCCATCGTCCTGATCCTGGGCTACGTCTGGCTGAAACGGCAGGGAGGCTGACATGGTCGTTCTGAACAAGATCTACACCCGCACCGGCGACAAGGGCGACACGGCTCTGGGCGACGGCACGCGCGTACCGAAACACTCCCCCCGGGTCGAGGCGTATGGCACCGTCGATGAAACCAACGCGACGATCGGCATGGCCCGGCTCCACGCGACCGGCGACACCGACGACGCACTGGCGCGCATCCAGAACGACCTCTTCGATCTGGGCGCGGACCTGTGCCGCCCCGACATGGCCAAGGATGCCGAGGCGGAATATCCGCCGCTCCGCATGACCGACGCTCAGGTCGAGCGGCTCGAGGCCGAGATCGACGCCATGACCAAGGTGCTCGAACCGCTCCGCAGCTTCATCCTGCCCGGCGGCTCGCCCCTCGCAGCCTTCCTGCACCTCACGCGCACCGTCTCGCGCCGCGCCGAACGCCTCGCCACAGACCTCGCGACGGTCGAAGACGTGAACCCGGCAGCGGTCAAATACCTCAACCGCCTCTCCGACTGGTGCTTCACCGCGGCCCGCATGGCCAATGACGACGGCAAATCCGACGTCCTCTGGGTGCCCGGCGCGAACCGCTGACCCTCTTTCCGGTCTCGAAATATCCCGGAGGTCTGGAGGCTGGCCTCCAGCCGCCCGTGAGATCCGCAAGGATATCACGGGCTCCCAAAGCGCGGGCGCCAGCCCGCTCCACCTGAAACCATTTGGACGTTGGAGCCGTTTGTTCTTGGTGAAGGCCGCATCACAAGCGGCCAAAACCGACAGGGAGGCCCCATGACCGCAAGCGCCGAGCACACCCCCGCAACGGGCGGCGACCGCGTCTATCGCCACCGGACCGGCACCCGGCTGTGGCACTGGACGACGGTGCTGACCTTCGTCGTCATGCTGATGTCCGGCCTTATGATCTTCAACGCCCACCCCCGGCTCTACTGGGGCCAGTATGGCGCGAACCCCGACTACGCCTGGATGGAGATCGGCAATGACGACCGGCGCGGTTACCTGCGTGTGGGCAATATCGACGTCACGACCACCGGCGTCCTCGGCATAAACAACACGCAGGACGGCGAACTGACCGCGCGGGCCTTCCCATGGTGGTCCACGATCCCCTCCAACTACAACCTCGCCCGCGCCCGGCTCTGGCACCTGACCTTCGCCTGGGTGCTGGCGCTCACCATGACCGCCTACCTCATCGGCACCCTCTTCGGCCGTCACCGCCGCGACCTCCTGCCTGCGAAGGGCGAGGCGCGTCCCGGCCACATCTGGCGCGACATCAAGGACCACGCCCGCCTGCGGTTCCCGCGAGGCGAGGCGGCGGCGCGCTACAACATCCTGCAAAAGCTGACCTACCTGACCGTGCTGCTCGTCCTCTTCCCCGGCATGATCCTGACCGGCCTCACCATGTCGCCGAACCTGAACGCGAAACTTCCGTTCCTGCTCGACCTTTTCGGCGGGCGGCAATCGGCGCGCTCGCTCCACTTCATCTTCGCCTTCGGGCTGGTGGGCTTCGTGGTCATCCACCTCGTCATGGTGGTGCTCGCAGGCCCGATCAACGAAGTGCGCTCCATGCTGACCGGCTGGTTCCGCCTGCCGAAGGAGAAAGACCAATGAGCCTTATCACCCGCCGCCGCCTCATTACCGGGCTTGGCTACACCGCCCTTGCGGGCACCGCGGGCGGGCTGGCCGTCAGCCCCGCCTTCCGCGATCTCGTGCTCAAGGGCGGCGAGACGCTGTCTTACAACACGCACCGTCTGGTGGGCCGCGACGCGCTCGTGCGCGAATATTCCGAGGCCGAGATGTCACCGGATTTCCGCACCAACGGCAGCACGGCAGGCAGCACCGACGAATGGCTCGCGGGTCGCGACAATGGCTTCGCAAACTGGCAGCTCGGCGTCTCCGGCCTTGTCGCCCAGCCCGCGCAGTTCAGCCTCGACGCCCTGCGCTCCATGCCCGCGCGCACCCAGATCACGCGACACGACTGCGTCGAGGGGTGGAGCGCCATCGGCAAATGGACCGGCGTGCCCCTGTCCGAAGTGCTGGAACGCGTCCAGCCGAAGCCCAACGCGAATTACGTGGTATTCCGCTGCGCAGACCGGATGGGCCTGTCGCTCTACTATGAGAGCATCGACATGGTCGACGCCTATCACCCGCAGACCATCCTCGCCTATGGCATGAACGACCAGACGCTCCCCGTCGGCCACGGCGCCCCGATCCGCCTGCGGGTCGAGCGGCAGTTGGGCTACAAGAACGCCAAGTACATCATGCAGATCGAACTGGTGGAAAGCCTCGACGGAATCGCCGGGGGCAAGGGTGGCTATTGGGAAGATCGCGGATACGAATGGTATGCCGGGATCTAATCCACGCGCGCGGGCATCTGGAACCCGCGCAGGAACTCATCGGCGTCCATCCCGCGCCCGCCGGGCTTCTGCGCCCGCGTGATTTCCACAGCACCGTCGCCACAGGCGATGGTCAGCGGCCCGATCACCTCACCCGGCGCACCGCTCCCGGCGACGAGGCGTGAGCCGAGGAGCTTCACCCGCACCCCGTCCATCTCGCACCATGCACCCGGAAAGGGCGACAGCCCCCGGATCACCTGGTCGACCTCTGCGGCGGGCCGGGTCCAATCCACCCGCGCCTCGGCCTTGTCAATCTTGGCGGCATAGGTCACGCCGTCCTCCGGCTGCACCTCGGGCGTCAGCGTATCCAACTGTCCCAGCGCCTCGACAATCGCATCAGCCCCCAGCGCTGACAGCCGGTCATGCAGTTCGCCGGTGGTCTCCTCTGCGCCAATCTCCGTCTCCCGCCGCAACAGCACCGGCCCGGTGTCCAGACCTGCCTCCATCTGCATGATGCACACGCCGGTTCGCGCATCCCCGGCCATGATCGCCCGGTGGATCGGCGCGGCCCCACGCCAGCGCGGCAGGAGCGAGGCGTGAATGTTCAGGCACCCATGGGCGGGCGCATCCAGCACCGGCTGCGGCAGGATCAGGCCATAGGCGACGACCACGGCGGCATCCGCCCCGAGCGCCGCGAACGCAGCCTGCTCGTCCGCGCCCTTGAGCGATTTCGGATGACGCACCGGCAGGCCCAGCGCCTCGGCCCGCGCCTGCACGGGCGTCGGGCGGTCCTTTTTGCCCCGGCCCGCCGGGCGCGGCGGCTGGCAATAGACGCAGACAATCTCGTGGCCCGCCGCGACCAGCGCGTCGAGCACCGGGACGGAAAAGTCGGGGCTGCCCATGAAGATCAGTTTCATGATTTCGCCTTTCGCGCCTTGGCGATCAGACGGTCGCGCTTGAGCTTCGACAGGTGGTCGAAATACATCCTGCCGTTCAGGTGGTCGATCTGGTGCTGCACGCTCGTGGCCCAGAGCCCGACGAAATCCTGCTCGCGCACCTCGCCCGTCTCGTCCATGAACCTGACCGTCACCGCACGCGGGCGGCTGATGGTCGCCCAGACGCCGGGCAGGTTGGGCGAGGCTTCGTCATGCTCGCGCAGCTTCACGCTGGCATGGAGCACTTCGGGGTTCGCCATGCGCACGGCCTTGCCGCGCTCCTCGGACGCATCGACGACCGCCAGACGTTGCATCACGCCAAGCTGCACGGCGGCCAGACCGACCCCCGGCATCGTCTCCATCGCCTCGATCATCTCGTCCCAGATCGCGCGCACCTCGTCGGTCACAGCCTCGACCGGCTGGGCGGCTGTCCGCAGCCGCTTGTCCGGCCACATCACGAAAGGGCGCGGCATCAGACCCGCGCCCGCTCGCGTTTCAGCTTCTGGGATTTGCGCGTCATCATCTGGCGCTTCATCGGCGACAGGTAGTCGATGAACAGCTTGCCGTTCAGATGGTCGATCTCGTGCTGCACACAGGTCGACCAGAGCCCTTCGAAATCCCGCTCCTGCTCGTTGCCCGCACGGTCGATCCAGCGGACCTTGACCTCGGCGGGCCGCGTCACTTCGGCATATTGCTCGGGGATGGACAGGCACCCCTCCTCGTAGACGCTGGTGTCGTCGGACGACAGCACCACCTCGGGGTTGAACATGACGAGCGGCTGGGGCGGCTCGCTTTCGTCCTTCACGCAGTCCAGCACGATGAGGCGCTGAAGCACGCCCACCTGCGGCGCGGCAAGGCCAATGCCCGGCGCGTCGTACATGGTCTCGAGCATATCGTCGGCGAGCGCGATCAGCTCGTCGTCGAGGTCGTGGACCTTTTCGGCCTCCTTTTTGAGGCGCGGGTCGGGGTGTATCAGGATCGGACGTATCGGCATGACGTTTCAATTATGACACGCACGCGCATTTCGCAACGGCCCCTTGCACTCACCGATGTCGCAGCTAGCTTGTCCGCCAAATTTCGGAGGCAGTATGAGTTACGATTTCGACCGCATCATCGACCGCGTGGGCACCCATTCCGCCAAGTGGGACAAGATGGAGCCGATTTACGGGGTCTCGCCCGAGGACGGTATCCCGATGTGGGTGGCGGACATGGATTTCGCCGCCGCCCCGCCGATTCAGGCCGCGCTCGACCGGATGCGCGAAGTCGGCGTCTACGGCTATTACGCCGACGACAGCGGCTATCGCGCGGCGATTCAATGGTGGATGGCCAACCGCCACGGCTGGGACATCGAATCCGATTGGATTCTCACCACGCATGGCCTTGTGAACGCCGTGGCGCTGGCGATGGAAGCCAACACCGATCCCGGCGACGGCATCGTGCTGATGACGCCCGTTTACCATGCCTTCCACCGCATCATCAAAGCCGCCGGGCGCGCGGTCGTGGAATGTCCGCTCGCCGTGACCGACGGGCGGCACGAGATGGATTTCGACGCCTGGGACGCGCAAATGACCGGGTCCGAGCGGATGCTCATCCTCTGTTCCCCGCACAACCCCGGCGGCCGCGTCTGGACGCGGGCGGAGCTGGAGGGCGTCGCGGCTTTCGCGAAACGCCACGACCTGATCCTCGTCTCGGACGAGGTCCATCAGGACATCGTGTTCCCCGGCGCGACGCACCTCCCGATGGCCAACATCGGCGGGATCGAGGACCGGCTTATCACCCTGTCGGCCACCTCCAAGACCTTCAACATCGCCGGCTGCGATACGGGCAACGCCATCATCGCGGACAAGGCCCTGCGCGCGAAGTTCGCGGCGGTTCAGACCGGCCTCTCCCTGTCGCCCAACGCCTTCGGCCTCAACATGGTCGAAGCCGCCTACTCTCCCGAAGGCGCGGACTGGGTCGATGCGCTGGTGGATTATCTCGACGAGAACCGGCGCATCCTCGACGACGGTTTCAACGCGATCCCGGGCGTGCGCTCGATGCCGCTTGAGGCCACCTACCTGTCATGGGTCGACTTCTCCGGCACCGGCATGGACGACGCCGAGGCGATCCGGCGCGTGCAGGACGAGGCGAAGATCGCGGTGAACCACGGCACCACCTTCGGCGACGGCGGCAGCGGCCACCTGCGGTTCAACTTCGGCACCCGCCGCGCGCTGGTCACTGAAGCGGTGGAGCGGATGCAGGCGGCCTTCTCGGACCTGCAATAAAAAAAGCCCCGGCACGAGGCCGGGGCAGGAGCACCTTCTTCGGTACGAGGTCGTCTTAGCCGGGAATGCGGAGCTGCTGGCCCACCCGGATCTTGTCCGGGCTTGCGATGACGTCGCGATTGGCCTCGAAGATCCGCTCGAACTGCCCGGAATCCTTGTAAAAAATCAATGCGATATAGGCGAGGCTGTCGCCCTGCTCGACGGTATAGAGCCGCTCGCCCGCCACCTCCTGCACTGCCGGCGCGCGGGGCGTCGTGCCCGCGTTCGCCTCGGCGGCGATGGCCTGAATCTCGGCAGCGTCCGCGCTGCCCATCGACTGCTGCACGATGGCGGCAATGAGCGTGCGGGTATCCACGCGCCCATCCACGGTCATCAGCGCCTCGGGCACCTGCACGGACCCCGACGTGACCGCCTCGTTCAGGAGCGCGTCGATATAGGCGTCGCTCTCCCCCGCCTGCATGGATTGCGAAATGATCGCCTCAAGGCTCTGCGGGGCCGGGTTGGTGGGGGCCGTGGCGCCGTTCAGGCTCGCCAGCACCGCCGCGGTCGCCTGCTGCATCGCGTCGTCACCGCCCGGCGCGGGGGCGGGCGCGCCGAGACCTGCCAGCACGCCGGAGGTCATCGCGGCCATGTCGTCCGCCTCCTCAGGGGCCGCCACCGTCTCGGGGGAGAGCGAGGCGCGCACGGCGGAGGTCAGACCCGACAGATCGGTCGCCGGGGCCTGCGACGTGCGCGCGGACATCTGCGCGACGTCCTCGATCACGATGTCCTCGGCGAGGGCGAAATCGGCCGGGTCGCGCTGCCCGCCCTGGAGAAACAGCATACCCGAAACGGCGATGAGGAACCCCGCGATCAGGACGACGATACGATACATCGGCCCCTCCTTAAGCGTTCGGGGATTCGACGGTCAGGCCGAGCAACAGCCAAAGCTGCATCCCGCCCCGGTAATACCTGATCTTGTCCGCCGGATACCCGGCGTCCACGAGGTTGCGGATCGCGCGCGGGCTCTGGTCGCACCACGGTCCGTTGCAGAACAGCGTAAGGTCGCGCGCGGCGGCAAAGCTCCAGCCCGCGCCAGACTGGACCCCGCCAAGTGCCTGAAGGATCTGGTCGCGATAGGGGTTGGAGGGCTCGAGGGTCGCGAAGGGCACGTTCACCGCACCTGGGATCGTCCCCTTCGCGAACCATTCGGGAAGCCGGCTGTCGATCAACAGCCCGTTGCCCTTGGCCACCGACGTCTCGATGAAGTCGATAACCTCGAGTTCGCCCACCGTCGTCACACCCGGCGCTGCCGAAATCGGGTGGATACAAAACGGTGGGCAGGGGCGCGATGTCTTGGTGAACTCGTTGGTGATCTTGTGATTTGTGTCCTGGTTGCGCTCGATGGTGATCAGTTTCCCATTCACTTCCACCGAGAACGATGCGGTATCCGGAGTGATCCGGACCTCTTGCGCCAGAACGTCTTTGCTTGTGATGACACACGCCAGTGCGGCGACCAAGATCAGCCGAAACATCTACTGTCCCCCTGTCCTGTCCTGCTCGACAGGTAATTCTTCCCGGGTGGCAGCCCGGTATTCAATAGGCCACATCTTGGGCGAATCACCTCGGACGGTCAATATTTCGTATGATTCGCAGGCGATTCGGCAATCCGCGGAAAAAGCGAGTCGGGCCAATGGCTTGAGTCGCGGGAGACCCCGGAGCGGGTCGGATCGCGTGACATTATTCTCGTCAGAGAGTCTTTCGCGCCACACCCATTCGGGTCAGCCGTTCGCGCGCAGCACATGTCCGGCGAGGTAAAGCGAGCCGCAGATCAGGATGCGCGCCTCCGGTGTTTCGGCCACGATGTCGCGGATCGCGGCGTCGAGGCTTTCCGCCGTCCCGGCCTGCAACCCGACCGACCGCGCAACCTTTGCCGTCTCGCGGGCGGTGAGTGTCGCGGCCTCGCCGGGAATGGACACTGCGGTCAGATCCTGAGCGAGATCGGCCAGCGGGCGCATGAAGCCGCTCACGTCCTTGGTGTTGAGCATCCCGCAGACGAGCCGCAGGGGCCGCCGGGGCAGCTCCGCCAACACACTGGCCAGCGCCGCGCCCGCCGACGGGTTATGCCCCCCGTCGAGCCACAGCTCCGCCGCCCCGGCCGCCTCGACCAAAGGTCCTTCGCGCAGCCGCTGCATCCGCGCGGGCCAACTGGCGTCCGTCATCGCCGCCTCGCAGGCATCCTCGCCGAAGCCCAGCGCGCGCAGACCGGCCAGCGCCGCGCCCGCGTTCTCGACCTGATGCGCACCGATGAGCGCCGGGCGCGGCAGATCCAGCAGGCCGGTTTCGTCCTGAAAGATCAGCCGCCCGCGCTCCTGCGACACCTGCCACTGCTGTCCATGCGCCAGAAGCGGCGCGCCCAGACGCGCGGCCTTGGCCTCGATCACCTCCAGCGCCTCGTCCGGCTGCGGCCCCACCACGCAGGGCACGCCCCGCTTGATGATCCCGGCCTTCTCGCCTGCGATGGCGGCGAGCGTATCGCCCAGAAACTGCGTATGGTCGATGGAGACGGGCGTGATCGCGGTCAGCACCGGATCGACCACGTTGGTCGCGTCCAGCCGGCCGCCAAGCCCGACTTCGAGCAATGTGTAATCCGCGTCCGTTTCCGAAAACGCGAGCAGCGCGGCGACGGTTGTGATCTCGAAGTAGGTGATGCTCTCGCCGCCATTGGCCGCATAGCAGCGGTCGAGCACATCGGTCAGGTGATCCTCGGTGATCAGCGTCCCGGCAAGGCGGATGCGTTCGTGGAACCGGGCAAGATGCGGCGAGGTGTAGACATGGACCCGCTTGCCCGCGCCCTCCAGCCCGGCGCGGATCATGGCTAGGGTAGAGCCCTTGCCGTTGGTCCCGGCCACATGGATCACTGGCGGCAGACGCCGCTCGGGATGGTCCAGCGCCTCCAGAAGCCGCCACACGCGGTCCAGCGTCAGGTCGATGATCTTGGGGTGGAGTGACATCATCCGGTCGAGGATGATGTCCGAGCCTGCCTCGCTCACGCTTTCTTGGCCTCCTGCGGGGGCGTCTTCTTCTGCGCATCCGGCTTGGGCGCATCCGGCTTCGGCTTCGCCTCGGGCTTGGGCGCGTCGGCCTTGGCGTCCTGCTTCGCCTCGGGTTTCGCGTCAGGCGTCGCGTCGGGCTTGGGCGCCGGCTTCTTTTCCGGCGCGGGCAGGTCGCCACGCACCGCCGGGCCGAGACCCAGCATCATGCGAACGATGGTGATCAACTCGTCGCGCATGTCGTTGCGATGCGTCACCCGGTCGAGCATCCCGTGGTCGAGCAGGTATTCGGCCCGCTGGAACCCCTCCGGCAGCTTCTCGCGGATGGTCTGTTCGATGACGCGCGGCCCGGCAAAACAGATAAGCGCGTTGGGCTCGGAAATCTGCACGTCACCCAGCATGGCGTAAGACGCGGTCACGCCCCCGGTCGTCGGGTGCGTCAGGACCACGATGTAGGGAAGCCCCGCCTCCTTCACCATGTCGACGGCCACGGTCGTGCGCGGCATCTGCATGAGGCTCAGAATGCCCTCCTGCATCCGCGCGCCGCCGGCTGCGGAGAACAGGATCAGCGGGCGCTTGAGCTCCACCGCGCGTTCGGCCGCCGCGATGATCGCATTGCCGACATACATGCCCATCGACCCACCCATGAACGAGAAGTCCTGACAGGCCGCGACGATGGGCGTGCGCCCCATCTCGCCCTCGGCGACGAGCATCGCTTCCTTCTCGCCCGTGGTCTTCTGGGCGATCTTCATTCGGTCGGGATATTTCTTCTGATCCTTGAACTTCAGCGGGTCCTCGATCGGCGCGGGCACGCTCACTTCGGTAAAGGTGCCGCCATCGAACAGCTTGGAGAACCGCTCGCGCGGGGTGATCGCCATGTGGTGATCGCAATTGGTGCAGACGTTGAGGTTGTCCGACAGCTCCCGGTGGAACAGCATGGAACCGCACTCCGGGCACTTGATCCACAGGTTCTCGGGCACCTCCCGCCGCGAAAACAGCGAGTTGATCCGGGGCCGGACGTAGTTCGAGATCCAGTTCATCGCGTCATCCTTGGCTCATTCGGGCACTACCTATGCCGCCACGCCCGCCTTTGCAATCTTGTCCCGCCGGTTCATCCAGAGCCACCAGAGCGTGAACAGCACGAGCGTAAAGGCGGTCTGGCTGAGGATCGACCAGGCGGTATAGCCGGACCCCAGTTCCATCCCCACGACGAAGAGAGAGAAGCCGTCGAGGTTGCCGTCGATCCCGATGGCGATCAGCGCCGCGTTGTTGCCGAAGTGCAGCCCCGCCGCCGCGCCGAGATTGCCGGTGCGGATGGTGATGAGGCACAGCAGGATACCCGTCGTCGTCGTGTTCACCACATAGGCCAGCGCGTTCACCGTGCCGTAGGTCGCGACGTCGAAATGCAGGAACCCGAAGATCAGCGACGGCAGCACCGCCCAGATGAACACCGACCGGAACCGCGCGCGCAGTTGTTGGAGCAGGTAGCCGCGAAACAGCGCCTCCTCCGCGAAGGTCTGGAAAAAGATCAGCGCGATGGCGGGCAACAGCCACACGACCCACTCGCTCACCGGACGGATCTGGCGCACCGTCGGCTCCATCCCGTCCGGCAGAAAGACCCGCTCCACGAACATCACGCCATAGAGCAGCGCGGCGAGCGACAGGGTCGTGGCCGTGCCGATGGCGAAGTGGCGCAGGTTGAGCCGGCGGGTGGGGCCGAACAAGCTGAAATACCCCCGCCGGTGCAACAGCGGCAGAACGATCAGCAGACCCACATGGAAGCCGATGAACGTCGCGAAAAAGACCGATGCATCCGCGGGCGATCCGCCGCCGAGCATCGCGCCCGGATCTGTCCCGATCAGCCGGGCCGCAAGCAGGAACACCCCCGCCGTTCCGGCGAAAAAGGCCCCGAACAACAGGATCAGGCCCAGCGTCGTGCGCCAGATCTGCACCTTGGGAAAGGCCGGGGCCCAGAAATCCTGCATCATTCGCTCCGCGTTCTCGGACCGGAGCATAAAGGACGTGCGCCGGGTCACAAGCATGGCTTGCATCGCCCTGTGGCGGCCCCTATCCCGGAAGGGACAGCGGGCTTTCGGGACAAGGCGATGCAACGGATATACGGGGTGATTTGCGTGGTGGCGCTGCTCGCGGGATGCGCGGGTGGGCTGTCATCCGGTGGCGCGCTTCGCGTGCTGAACGGCACCTTCACGCTCGTCGCGCCCTCCGGTTTCTGCCCCGATCCGGCACAGCGGCGCGAGTCCCCCAGCGGCGCCTTCGTCCTTTACGGCACCTGTCAGGGCATCGAAGGGCGCGGCCCCGCCCCGGCAGCCCCGGCCGTTCTGACCGCCGCCGTCGCTCCGGGTGCCGGCGCGTTGGGTCGCGACGACCTCGCCGCCCTCGCGGCGCATCTGTCGTCGGATGCGGGCAAGGCCGCTCTCGCGCGGTCCGGCGGCTCCGGCAGGGCGCAGATCCTGTCGCTTGAGCGGGACGCGAACCTCATCCTCATGCGGGTGCGCGACGACGGCACCATCGACCTGTCCGAGGACTACTGGCGCGCGATCTTCGTCCAGTCCGGCGCGCTGGTGACGATCACCGCCGCAGGCACGGCACAGGCCCCTCTCGCGGCGGCGACGGGCAAGGCGCTCACCCTCGCCTTCGTCAAAGCGGTGCGGGAGGCCAATCCGGCAGGAACGGCCCCGGATGCCGGGCAGGACGACACCCCGCGCGCGGCATCACCAGGCCTGCGCGGCCTCCTCAACCGTTTGCTTTAGGTCAATAATTCTGGTGTAGATGATGAGATTATTTACAATGGGTAAACAATAACCGATGCCTGACCGCGCCTTTGGCCCTCTCGACGCGCTGCTTCACCGGCTGGTGATGCGCCGCTGGCGCCGGATCGCCGCTGCCGCCGATCAGATGGGGCTGGACGGGCTGCGCCGCCTGCGCCTGCGCGCGCTGGAGCTGCGGCAGGTCACCGACCGGCTCCTCTTCGTCTCCAATGGTCGCCTGGCGCTGCCCCTCATCGGCTCCAACTCGTTTCCCAAGCCGCTCCACTCCGACTGGTCGTGGCGACCGCAGCTTTGGCGCGGCCCGATCTTCCCGCCCGGACAGGCCGAGGTCGAGAGCAAGACGACCTTCGGGGACGAGGTGACGATCTTCCATGACTGCCGGATCTCCGAACTGACGGTGCGCCAGCTGCGCAACACGCACGAGGACGACCTCGCCCCCTTCGGCCTGCGCATGGATGTGTTCCAGTTCGACGGATCGTTCCTGTCGCTCGTCGTCGAAATGCCCGACAGCGCCATGCGCGGGCTGGGTCGCAAACATCTGATCCGCATGAACGCTGTGGTCGAGACCGAGAAGCCGCTGGAAATCTTCGCCCGGCTCAACATCCAGCACGGCCCCAACACCGAACAGATGGTGCGCGAGCTGCCGCTGTCGGACACCGAGCTTTCGGTGGACTTCGACCTCGCCTACACCAAGCTCAACGAAAAGCGGGTGGAGCGGGCGTGGGTCGATCTGATCTTCGAGGGGCCGGAAATGAATCAGGTGATGCTGCGCGACGTGAACTTCTCGCGCCGCCCACGCTCGGAGGTGTGACATGGCCGAACTCGTGCTGACCAAGACACGGATTCAAGCTGGCATCTGGGAAGGCGTGCTCACGGGCGCCGCGACGCCGCCGGACATCACCGTCACCCACAACGGGCAGGACATCGAAGGGGCCACCCTGCGTGAAGACCCCCAGGTCGAGGGGCAGTTCCGCGTCTCGGTCCCGATCCCGCCCGAGCTTCTGTCGGAAGGGGTGCAGACTTTCATCATCGCCCACGCCGCAACAGGCGACCGGCTCGCAAGCTTCACGGTCGTCACCGGTCAGCCGCTGGATGAGGATTTCCGCGCCGAGATGGAGCTTTTGCGCGCCGAACTGGATATGCTAAAGCGGGCATTCCGGCGTCACTGTGTCGAGACGACCTGAGGCCTGCCCCGCGGGGGGCTCTGCCCCCGCACCTCCGAGGTATTTCCGGACCGAAGAAGGTGGACGCGCCTCGGCTTCCCGGCGGATCACACCGAGCGGTCCGCAACCTCTTCGGCCCGGCGATTGATCCTTCCCACCGGGCGCGACGTTTTCTACCAAGACGGCAGTCATAGGAGTTTCCATGTCCGATCCCATCCTGCTCGGCATCGCCGGTGCCCTACGCAAAGCCTCGACCAACCGCCTGCTGCTGAAAGAGGCCGCGCGGACCTTCGGCCCCTGCGATTATGTCGAGGCCGACATCGACTTCCCGGCCTTCAACCAGGACATCCAGGATGGCCCCGGCATCCCCGAGGCGGTGCTCCGGCTGAACGACCAGATCGCGGCAGCGGATGCTGTGGTGATCTCCACGCCCGAGTACAACAAGAACATCCCCGGCGTGCTCAAGAACGCGCTCGACTGGGTGTCGCGCTGCGACGGCAACGTCTGGCGCGACAAGCCCGTGTCGCTTATCGCCGCGTCGTCCGGCATTTCCGGCGGCGCGCGCGCGATGCACAACCTGATCCTGTGCATGATGCCCTTCCGCCCCCACCTCGTCTATGGACCCGAAGTGTTCATCGGCAACTCCAAGGACGCCTTCGACGACGACGGGCGGTTGAAGAACGAGGCGTCGGTCAGGTTCCTGGGCGAGTTGATGGGAAACCTGCGGACGGCGTCCGGCGCGTAAGCCGGGTCACTCGGCGTCCTTCCACGCCTCCAGCCCGTCGAGGATCAGGTCCAGCCCGAACTCGAACCGGGTGATCCCGTCATACCGCGCTTCCGCGATCTGCCGGGCTGCTTCGTGAAGGAACGGATACTCGCTCGCCGGAATGCGCGGCAGGAATCGTGACGCGGCGGCCTTGTAGCCCTCGGGGTCTACCGGGTAATTCACCTCCTGGAACGCATAGCCATAGACATGATTGTCGATCGCGTTGCGCGCCCAGTCCGCCTGGGGATAGGTGAACCCCGCCGTGACAAGGCAGCCAAGCGTCGCGTTCGTGTCGCGCAGGATCGCCGCGCCCGAGGTCATCCGGCTGATCAGTGGGATCGACGCCCAGCGGTGGCGCATCAGCACCTCCCGCATCGACAGTGCCCGACGGCGCATCATCGCGCGCCAGTCCCCGTCGATCTCAGGGCTGTCGATCTGCGCCACGACCGCGTCCACCATTGCGTCGAGCAGCTCTTCCTTGCCCGCGACATGGTTGTAAAGCGACATGGGCGTGACCCCCAGCGCCCCCGCAAGACGGCGCATCGACAGTCCCTCCAGCCCCTCGGCATCCGCAAGCCGCATCGCCTCTGCCACGACCTTGTCGGTCGTGAGGGTCCGGCGTTGCGGGGGTTTTGACGCGGGGCTCATGGCACACCTTTAGGCATCGTCACACGGCTTGACAAACATACAGTGTATATTTACGTCTTTCCGCACAAACATACACCGTATGTTTTTCCTTGAACCACAGAACGGACCCATCCCATGACCCTGCCCGCCAAGATTTCGACCCTCTGGGTCGTCGTCCTCCTGAACATGATTTTCGCCGACATCCTTTCGATCTTCTATCCCGGCACCGTCGCGCAGCTTTCCACCGGCACGATCGAGGGCGTTACGATCACCCCGATGTTCCTCGTGCTCGCCGCCGTGTTCATCGAGGTCGGCATCGCGATGATTTTCCTGACCCGCGCTCTCGCCCCACGGGCAAGCCGGATCGCCAACCTCGCCGCGGTGGTGGTGACGATCCTGTTCGTGGTGGGCGGCGGATCGCTCTCGCCCCACTACATCTTCCTCGCCTCGATCGAGGTGCTGGCGCTGCTCTACATCGGCTATCTCGCCTGGACGTGGCGGGAGGCGGAGGACGCAGCCTTCGCCTGATGCGCCCTTAGAACCGCTCGAAGCCCGGCGTGCCCCGGGCTTCGGGATGCGCCTCGACATACTCGGCCTTGAGCCGCTCGGACCCGCCCCCGCTCCCGTCATGGCGCCAGCCCGGCGGCATAACGGCATAGCGCAGGCGGTCCCAGAGCGTCAGACCCGGCTGACGCCAATCGCGGAAAATGGCGACCCATTCATGGAATGCCACCCGGAGCGGATTGAACGTCCCGATATTGTGGACGAGGCCATAGTCGGGCCGGTCCTCCTCCAGCTCCGGCACGAAGGTGCCGAAGAGCTTGTCCCAGATGATGAAGACACCGGCGTAATTGGCGTCGAGATAGCGCGGATTGCGCCCGTGATGCACCCGGTGATGCGATGGCGTGTTCATCACCGCCTCGAACCAGCGCGGCATCTTGTTGATCGCTTCGGTGTGAATCCAGAACTGATAGATCAGGTTCAGACCGCCCACGAACAGGATCATTGCCGGGTGAAACCCAAGCAGGACCAGCGGCGCGCGCACAATCATCATGAAGGTGAAGGTGCCCGTCCACGTCTGCCTGAGCGCCGTGGTGAGGTTGTAGTGCTGGCTCGAATGATGGTTCACATGGCTCGCCCAGACCCAGCGCACCCGGTGGCCGAAGCGATGAACCCAGTAGTAGCGCAGGTCATCCAGCACGAAGCACAGCGCCACGACCCACCAGGCGGTGCCAAGGTCGACCGGCGTGATTTCCCACAACCACATGAAGAAGCCGAAGGTGATGAAGCCCAGAAGGATGCCCGAGGCCACGTTGCCCACGCCCATCGCAAGGCTCGTCATCGCGTCGCGCGCCTCATAGCGCCCGCCCCTGTGCTTGACGAAGATCCACGTCACCTCGATCAGGATCGCAGCGACAAAGAATGGCACGGCGAGCGAGATCACGTCCGGATAGGTGAGCTGCGACAGATCCATCAGACGGCCTCCTCGATCATCGGTTTCCACCGGGCCTTCTCGTCCTCGGTCAGGGTCAGCGTCACCCGCGGCGCGGCGAAGTCCGGCAGGCGCAGGGTCAGCCCGCTCTCCGCGTCGCTGACGCGCGCCTTGGCAAGGTCATGGGTCGCCACGTCCTGCCCCATGACCCAGAGCACATAGGTCGATCCACCGGCATGGACGAGCGCCGATTGTCCGGATTTGGCGAGGTGTATGTCCTCGGGCGTCAGGCCGGGGTTGTCGACGGCGAATTCCTGCGCCACGACCTCATGGGTCAGCGTGAGCGGGCGGTCGAAACCATAGACCCGCATGACCAGCCAGATGGCGGTCAGCCCGACAACGACGATGATGCCTAGAAGCCAGAGCGGCATGGGGGTCTCCTCCGGATCACAGGGAAGCCGGGGCGCGCGCCGCTGTCAATCTTGGCGCGACGGAAACCGCGCCCTCAGGCGCCGCCATCCTCCGCGATCAGGGCCGAAACGATGGCCATTGCACTTTCAGACGACCAGTCGGCATCCCCCATGAGGCGCGCGATCTCGTTGCCCTCGCGGTCGAGCAGCACCGTGACCGGAAGGCCCATGACCCCCATCTCGCGCGCAAGCCCCTGTTTCGGGTCCATGAGGATCGGCAGGTTCTCGACCCCGACCTCCTCGAAAAACTTCTTGATCGCCATTTCCTTGTTGCGACCCGTGGCCACGGTCACGACCGCGAAATCGTCGCCGCCGTATTCCGCCTGCAACGCATCGAGCATGGGCATTTCATGCCGACAGGGCGCGCACCAAGTCGCCCAGAAGTTCAACAGAACGACCTTCCCGCGATAATCGGCGAGCGACACCTCGTTGCCCTCGGTATCGGTGAACGTCGCCTGCCCCGCCGGTGACGGTTCGGACGAGAACATGAGCTTTTTCATGTCGCCGTCCTTAAGCGCCTCGATCTCGGCCATGTCGGCGAAGGCGGCGTTTGCACCCAGAAGGAGGGCCGCGTATAGCAGCTTGCGAATATTCATCAGGTTCTCCGAGGCTCCCGGCCATGACAGACAACAACAAAAAAACCGCTAACGCCATGTGGGGCGGACGCTTTGCCGCAGGCCCTGACGCGATCATGGAAGCGATCAATGCGTCGATCGGCTACGACAAGCGGCTGGCCCCCCAGGACATCACCGGCTCTCGTGCCCATGCCGCGATGCTCGCGACCACGGGCATCATTACGGATAACGATGCGGAAGCGATCCGGGAAGGCCTCCTCACGGTTCTGTCAGAAATCGAGAACGGCGCGTTCGCCTACTCGACCGCGCTGGAGGACATCCACATGAACGTGGAAGCCCGGCTGAAAGAGCTGATCGGGGAACCCGCCGGGCGTCTGCATACCGCGCGCTCGCGCAACGATCAGGTGGCGACGGATTTCCGCCTCTGGGTGCGCGATCAGCTCGACGCGGCCATCGACGGCCTCGACGCCCTCATCCGCGCCTTTCTCGATCAGGCCGAGGCGGGGGCCGACTGGGTCATGCCCGGCTTTACCCACCTGCAAACCGCGCAACCGGTGACATGGGGTCATCACATGATGGCCTATGTCGAGATGTTCGGGCGCGACAAGTCCCGGTTCGAGGATGCCCGCCGCCGGATGAACGAATCCCCCCTCGGGGCCGCCGCGCTCGCCGGGACCGGGTTTGCCATCGACCGCCACATGACCGCCGAGGCGCTCGGCTTCGACCGCCCGATGGCCAACTCGCTCGACGCCGTGTCGGACCGCGATCACGCGCTGGAATTCCTGTCCTGCGCCACGATCTGCGCCATGCACCTGTCGCGCTTTTCCGAAGAGCTGGTGATCTGGTCCTCCGCCCAGTTCCGCTTCGTGACGATGAGCGACCGCTTCTCCACCGGCTCCTCGATCATGCCGCAGAAGAAGAACCCCGACGCCGCCGAACTGATCCGCGCCAAGATCGGGCGGATCATGGGCGCGATGGTCGCGCTGTTCACGGTGATGAAGGGCCTGCCGCTCGCCTATTCCAAGGACATGCAGGAAGACAAGGAACAGGTGTTCGACGCCGCCGACACGCTCATGCTCTCGCTCGCGGCGATGACCGGGATGGTGTCCGACCTGACCGCGAACCGTGACGCGCTCGCCGCCGCCGCGTCCTCCGGCTTCTCGACCGCCACCGACCTCGCCGACTGGCTGGTGCGCGAGCTGGGCCTGCCCTTCCGCGATGCCCACCATGTCACGGGCTCCCTCGTCGCGATGGCCGAGGGCAAGGGCTGCGACCTGCCGGACCTGACGCTCGACGATATGCGCAGCGTCCATGAGGGGATTACCGAGGGCGTGTTCGACGTGCTGACCGTCGATGCCTCGGTCGCCTCGCGCACCTCCTACGGTGGCACGGCCCCGGTCCGGGTGCGCGAACAGATCGCCCGGTGGCGCTCCGCGCTCGGATAAGGGCGGCCCCGGCCAAATCTCTTGCATCCAGACGCGTCCCGGTGCCGTAATCGGGTCATGTCTGTATTGCGCCTCACATACCTCGCCCTCGCCATCGTCGGAGCCATCTGGCCGATGTGGCATTTCCTGACATACCTCACGAGCGAGGGGGCCAGCTTCGGCGGTCTCTTCGCGGAGTGGACGCGCGGCCCGGCGGTGACCGGCATGGCCATCGACCTGATGATCGCCGGGCTCACGCTCACCATCTGGATCATCGCGGAAACCGCTGTGCGCCGGAACTGGTCCGCGCTCCTCGCGATCCCCGCCGCGCTGTTCATCGGTGTGAGCTGCGGCTTCCCGCTCTACCTGTTCCTGCGCACCCGCCCGGTCTAAAGCGACGCGGCCAGCCGGGTGCCCTGATCGATGGCGCGCTTGGCGTCAAGCTCGGCGGCCACGTCAGCCCCGCCGATGACATGCGCAGTCACGCCGCGTTCAGCGAGCGCATCGGCAAGGCTGCGTTCACTCACCTGCCCGGCGCACAGCACGATGGTATCCGCCGCGACCACGCGCGGGTCTTCGCGGGTTTCGCCGCTTGAGACATGAAGCCCCTCGGCGTCGATACGCTCGTAATTCACGCCGCCCACCATCTCGACCCCCTTCATCTTGAGGCTCGCACGGTGGATCCAGCCGGTCGTCTTGCCCAACCCCTTGCCCAGCGCCTTGGCCTTGCGCTGCATCAGCGTGACCTGTCGCGGTGACGGCGCGGGGTTCGGCCCCTCGGGGTCGAGCCCGCCGACCGCCTCGGCCGGATCGGCCACGCCCCATTCCTCGCGCCAGAGGTCGAGGTTCAGGGTCGGGCTCTCACCCTGATGGGTCAGGAACTCGGCCACGTCGAAGCCGATGCCCCCCGCGCCGACGATCGCGACCCGGTCGCCCACCGGGGCCTTGTTCAGGAGCACGTCGATATAGGACAGCACGTTCTCGCCGTCCTGCCCCACGATCTCCGGATCGCGCGGGATCACGCCCGTCGCGACGATCACTTCGTCGAAATCCGCAAGGTCATCGGCGGTCGCCACGGCCCCCAGCCGCGTCTCGATCTGCCATTTGGCAACCATCGTCTTGAACCACTCGATCAGCCCGATGAATTCTTCCTTGCCGGGGATCGCGGCGGCCATGTGAAGCTGCCCGCCGATCCGGTCGGCCTTGTCAAAAAGCGTGACCTTGTGGCCCCGTTCGGCAGCGGTCAGGGCGGCCGACAGACCCGCAGGCCCCGCGCCCACGACGGCGATGGACTTCAGCGTGCTCGCAGGCTCCACCACCAGTTCGGTTTCATGACAGGCGCGCGGGTTCACGAGGCAGGAGGTCATCTTGCCCGAGAAGGTATGGTCGAGACAGGCCTGGTTGCAAGCGATGCAGGGCGCGATCTCGTCCGCCCGGTCCTCGGCCGCCTTCACCACGAAATCGGCGTCCGCAAGGAAGGGGCGCGCCATCGACACAATGTCGGCGGCGCCCTCGGACAACAGCTCCTCGGCCACCTCCGGCGTGTTGATCCGGTTCGAGGTGATGACCGGGATCGACACCTTGCCCATCAGCTTTTGCGTCACCCAGGCCCAGCCCGCGCGCGGCACGCTGGTCGCGATGGTCGGCACCCGCGCCTCGTGCCAGCCGATGCCGGTGTTGATGATCGTCGCGCCCGCTTTCTCGATCTCCTGCGCCAGTTGGACCACCTCGTCGAAGGTGGAGCCCTCGGGGACGAGGTCGATCATCGACAGGCGGTAGATGATGATGAAATCCTCGCCCACGGCCTCGCGCACGCGGCGCACGATCTCGATGGGCAGGCGGATGCGGTTCTCGTACGACCCGCCCCAGCGATCCTCGCGCTTGTTGGTGTGGGTAACGATGAACTGGTTTATGAAATAGCCTTCGGACCCCATGATCTCGACCCCGTCATAGCCCGCCTCGCGGGCGCGGGTGGCGGAGGTCACGAAATCGGCGATCTGTTTCTCGATCCCCTCCTCGTCCAGCTCCTTGGGCGGAAAGGGCGAGATCGGGGATTTGACCGGGCTGGCCGAGACGCAGTTCGGCCCGTAAGCATAGCGGCCGGCATGGAGGATCTGCATGGCGATCTTGCCGCCCGCGTCATGCACCCGGTCGGTGACGACCTTGTGGTTGGCGATATCCTCGGGCGTGTAGAGCCCCGCCGCCCCCGGAAACACGCCGCCCTCGTCCGATGGCGCGATGCCGCCCGTGACCATCAGCGCGGCCCCGCCGCGCGCCCGCGCCGCGTAGTATTCCGCGACCCGGTTCCAGTCCCCGCGCTCCTCGAGCCCGGTGTGCATGGAGCCCATGAGCACGCGGTTCTTCAGCGTCGTGAAGCCGAGGTCGAGCGGGGCGAGCAGGTGCGGATACTGGGTCATGTGGGGCCTCCCTTTGATCCGCGTGAGGATAGGGCGGGAGGTTGCCCTGTCACTCCCCAACGCTGCGTCAGCAGAGGGTTTGCGCCGGGGCTGCGCCCCGTCGCGGTGGCGCCCATGACCTGCGTGGCGCCGGATGGCGGGGGCGGAGGGGGGCCGTCTGCCCCCCACGCGGCTGCGCCGCGTTCCCCCCGAAAGTATTTCAAGAACAGAGAAGAGCCCACGTTGGTCGAGAGGTGAGCGGCGCGCGCGCCGGCTTAACCGGATTTCCTGTAACCCATTGGTTTCGCGGCGAAACCTACGGCGAGCGCCGGTTCTTCAGTATTCGACGCCCGCCTGTGCTTTCACGCCCGAGCGGAACGGGTGCTTGATGAGTTCCATCTCGGTCACGAGGTCCGCGATCTCGATCAGGTCGTCCTTGGCGTTGCGACCCGTCAGGATCACATGTGTCATGTCCGGCTTTTCCTCGACAAGGAAGGTCACCACCTCGTCGATGTCGATGTAGTCGTAGCGCAGCGCGATGTTGATCTCGTCGAGCAGGACGAGGCGGATGTTCGGGTCACGGATCAGCTCTTTCGATTTCTCCCACGCGGCCTGCGCCATTTCGATGTCGCGCGACTTGTCCTGCGTTTCCCAGGTAAAGCCCTCGCCCATGGTGTAGAACTGGCACAGGTCCGAGAAGTGGCCTTCGATCAGGTCACGCTCGCCGGTGCCCATGCCGCCCTTGATGAACTGGACGACGGCCGAGGGCATCTTGTGCGCGATGGCGCGAAAGACCATGCCGAAGGCGGAGGAGGATTTCCCCTTGCCCTTGCCGGTATGGACGATGATGAGCCCCTTTTCCTCGGTCTTGGTGGCCATGATCTTGTCCCGCGCGGCCTTCTTCTTGGCCATTTTCTGGGCGTGGCGGTCGGTGTCGTCGGTCATGTGGACCTCCTTCAGGTGAACAGGCGGATGATGACGGGCGCGATCAGCGCCGTCAGGATGGCGTTGAGCCCCATCGCGACGCCGGAAAAGGCGCCCGAGGTCTGGCTTTCCTGAAACGCGCGGGCGGTGCCGATGCCGTGGCTGGCCGTGCCGAGCGCGAAGCCGCGCGCCCGGTCGTCGCGGATGCGAAGCAGGTTCAGGATGGGCGCGGCGATGACAGCCCCGGTAATGCCGGTGAGGATGACGAGCACGGCGGTCAGGGTGGGCGAGCCGCCGATCGCCTCGGCCACGCCCAGCGCCACGGGGGCGGTCGCGGATTTCGGGGCCAGCGAGATCAGGACATCGCCGCTCACCCCCAGCGCGCGGGCGATGGCGAGCGCCGACAGGATCGCGGTAAGTGATCCGGCCACGAGGGCAGCCAGCATCGGGAGCGCCGAGGCGCGGATCAGCGCGCGGTTGTCGTAAAGCGGGATCGCCAGCGCGACGGTCGCGGGGCCGAGCATGAAGTGGACGAACTGCGCGCCCTCGAAATAGGTCTCATACGCCGTGCCGCTCACGGTCAGCACGCCCGCGAGGAGCGCGACGGCGATCAGCACCGGGTTCACCCAGGGTTTCGTGCCGGACACCTTTTGCAGCCAAGCGCCGACGAGGTAGGCGATCAGCGTCGCGGTCAGCCACAGGAGCGGACCCTGCGCGAGGTAGGACCAGATATCGGCGAAATCGGTCATCGCCGCGTGGCCCGGTCCACGAGAACGAAGGTGCCCGCGCCCACGGCGATGGCCAGCGCGGTCGAGGCGATGATGGCGGCGAGGACGGCGGCGCTTTGCGCGCCAAGGCTGGAGATATGGCCCACCACCCCCACACCCGCCGGCACGAAAAGGAGCGACAGATGGGCCAGCAGGCCGCGTGCGGTCTCCGCCAGCATCGCATGGAGCGGCGGCCAGACGAGGAAGGCGACGAACAGCGCGGCGAAGCCGAGGACCGGGCCCGGCAGACTGAGGCCCAGCGCCCGCGCGGTGACCTCACCGGCGAGTTGAAAGCCCAGAAGGATGGCAATGGCTCGGATCATCGGGTCCCCGTTCGCGCGTCCGGCGATGGTAGCGGCGGCGGGGGCGAGCGCAACCGCTCATGCGAGGCGGGACAGGCCAGCGGCCCACCCCGCCTCAGGGACGTCGGGTCGTATCACTCGGCAGGCACGGCCGCGCCCGGGGCCTTGGCGAAATGCTGACGGTTCAGGCGGAACACCAGCCAGACCATCGACCACTGGAAGGCAAGCGCGATGGCCACGATGACCCAGTAGGCAACCGAGAACTTGTCCACGATCCCGGCCGCGACCAGCCCCTTGTGCAGGAAGAACTGGGTCAGCACCGACAGCGCCACACCCGGACAGACCAGCGCATAGGAGCCGGGGGAGGTCTTGGTGCCGAAGACGAAATCCTTGAAATACGCCTCACGCTTGAGCACGACGAGACCAAGGCCGAGGAACATCACCTGCACCGACACGAGGCGGGCGAGAAACATCATGGTCTCGGCGGGCGTCTTGTGCGCCTCGAACGTGGTGTGGAGGCCGTGATCCTGACGCAGGAACATGATGCCGAGGATGGTCATCAGCGGGATCAGGATCATCAGCGTCGGGGCGCTTTCCCGGGCCGTGCCGTAGTGCAGCATCGAGTTGAAGGCCGTGACCAGTGCCACGGCGGCATAGACGATCGCCACGGTCGAAAAGAAGGTCGAGCCGACGAGCGAAACGCCGACAACCAGGCTGTTGCCCGACATGGCGGCAGGGGCGGCGAGGCCCACGGCCACCATCGCCAGCGCGAAGGTCGGCAGGAGCTGGGCGAAGGAATTGTGGGCGGTCACGTCGAACAGCCCGCCCTTGGTCAGCACGCGCCCGAGGAAGTCGCCGATGGTCGAGAGCGCGAAGATCCCGATGGCGAGGAAGGCGGCCATGGCGAAGGGGAAGAGATATTCGACCACGCTCCAGAGGCCGGGGATGAAGACGAGGCCCACGATGAAGAGCCCGTTCACGGACATGGCGAGGGCCAGCGGATAGGCGAGGAGCGTGGTCTCGGCATTGGAGTTGCGCAGTGTCTCATACCCTTCCGTCGTCTTGAAACGGGTGAAGGCCGCGATGTTCCACAGCAGCTTTTGAAGATTGATGAACGCAAAGACCGCAATGCCGGCCATCGCGATGACGATGGCGGTTCTGAGCCCGGCCCCGCCGGTGGACCAGGCAGCCGCGATATCCTCGAAAATCGGGACCGGGCGGCCCGGATGGGGCACCCAGAACATCAGGTACATGAAGAACGTGACCGACAGGCCACCGGCGCCGACGGAGGCAAGGAAGTAGAGCGGCGAGTAGCTGTCCGCCGGACGGTTGGAGTGCATGGTTCGCTTCCTTTCATATTCGATTTTCCGCATACGTTGTAATCGAAACGATCGCGGGCTTGCAGTGCGACAAGGTGTTGCAGGGCCAAGGTTAACCTTCTGTTAACCGGGTTCGGTTTTGGTCGGGCCATGAGATCATTTGTTTTCCTGGCCTGTGCGGCCCTCGCGGCCTGCAACAGCCCGAGCCCCCGGTTCATGGATTCGCCCCATGTCGAGGTGACGGTCGAAACCAGCCGGTTTTCGGTCTGGCGCAATGGCGACCGGGTCGAGGTGATCCGCATCTCGCCCGAGGCGCTGCCCCGGCTGTCGGTCGTGCTCGCGCGCGCCGAGGTGGCGATCGAGCGGGCCACGGGGTGCCGCGTGTGGCAGGGCACACTCAAGGGCGATCAGGCCGTCGTGACCGCGCGGCTCGCCTGTGGCTGACGTGTCCGACAGGGGCCGCGCGAGGCGCGGCGCTTTGTCAGCTCATATCCGCCTTTGGCAGATATGAGCGGGTGCCTCCGGCGGAGGTATTTTCGGACCGAAGAAGCCCTAGAGCCGTTTCTCGAAGGTGATCGAGGTTGCGCGGCTGTAACCCGGATGGGCAGTGGCCGCCGTCTTGGTGAAGCCGAGGTGGCGAAAGGTGGCGTGGTTTTCGGTCAGTTCGATCCGGGACTGGAGCCTCAGGCGGTCGAAGCCAAGTGTGCGCGCGCGGGTCGCGGCGTGCGTGACGAGTGCGCGGGCAAGGCCCCGGTTTCTGGCCCGGGACGTCACGGCGAGTTTGCCGAGATACAGCGCGGGGGTGTCCGGGGTGAGGAAGACGCAGGCCTCAGGCGCGGTTGCCGGGCCGATGATCCAGATCTCGCCTGTGGCGAGATGCGCGCGGATGCTGTCGGGCGTGAGCCGGGTCATCGAGGATGGCGGGTCGATCAGGCCCTCCATATAGGCAAAGCTTTCGCGGATGAGGGTCATGAGCGGGTCCGGATTGTCGGCCTGCGAGAACCGGCGCGGTCTGGTGCTGCCGAAGAGCCGTGTCATGATGACGGTCTCGCCAGTGCCGGGGGACAGGTCGAACCCCAACGCATCATAGAGGCGGATCAGGTGGTCGTGGCCCGCCCATGTTTCCAGCGTGAGGCCGGAGAAGCCCTCGGTTTTCGCATGGGTGTCGAGCGCCTCGACAAGACGACGGGCGAGACCGTGACGTCGTGCGGTCGACGCCACGGCGAGGGTTCCGAAATAGAGCGCGCCGGGCACGTCGCGGGACGGCCGGGCGAAGACGCAGGCGACGGGGGCGCCGTTCTGTTCCACCACCAGTGCCGGGCCCTGGGCGATCTTGTCGGCCAGTCCCGCCGGGGTCAGGGTCGCGGCCGGGGAGTCCGGGACGTCGGCGAAGGCATCATGGATCAGGGTCAGGACCGCAGGCAGCGCCGCGTCGTCGGACGCGAGGTTGCGGATCACGCAAGCGCCTCGATCAGCGCGCGGGCGGAGTTGGCGCGCGGGGTCCAGAGGCCGCGCTCCATCGCCTCGGCCAGACGTTGCGCGATCTCGGCCAAGGCCGGCGCGTTGTGGCGTTCGATGAAGGCGCGGGTGTCTTCGTCTTCGAGAAAGGCCGCGTGGACGAGGTCGAAGTGGTGGCTTTTCACAGCGCCCGTGGTGGCGGCGAAGGCAAAGAGGTAATCGACCGTGGCCGCGATTTCGAACGCGCCCTTGTAGCCGTGGCGTTTGACCCCCTCGATCCACTTGGGGTTCACGACACGCGAGCGGACGACGCGGCCGATTTCCTCGTCCAGCGTGCGGATCACCGGGCGTTCGGGGCGCGAGTGGTCGTTGTGATAGATCGGGCGGTCGCGGCCCTGAAGGGTCGAGACGGCCGCCGCGGCACCCCCTTCGAACTGGTAGTAGTCGTCGCTGTCCAAGAGGTCGTGTTCGCGGTTGTCCTGGTTCTGGATGATTGCCTCGGTCTGGCTCAGGCGTTGCTCCAGCCCTTCGCGGTCGCGGGTGCCGGTGGCGTCGGCGCCATAGGCGTAGCCGCCCCAGTCGAGATAGGCGGCGGCGAGGTCGGCTTTCCGCTCCCACAGCTTCTCGTCGATCATGGCTTGCAGACCAGCGCCATAGGCGCCCGGTTTCGAGCCGTAGACGCGGGATTGGGCTTCGCCTGAGCGTGCGCGGGCGGCGGCGGGGTTGTCCTCGTCCGGTTCGTCGAGCTTTTGGACGGCCCGGGCCGCGCTGTCGACCAGAGCGATGAGCGAGGGGAAAGCGTCGCGGAAGAAGCCGGAGACGCGCAGCGTGACGTCCACGCGCGGGCGGCCCAAGGCGGTCGATGGGATGATCTCGAAGCCGGTGACGCGGCGGTTCGCGGTGTCCCACGTCGGTTTCACGCCCATGAGAGCCAGCGCTTGAGCGATGTCGTCGCCGCCGGTGCGCATGTTCGCCGTGCCCCAGGCCGTGACCAGCATGGTGCGAGGCCAGTCGCCGTTCGTTTGCAGGTATTTATCGATGAGCAGGCTCGCGGATTTCCATCCCAGCGCCCAGGCGGTGGGGGTGGGAACCGAGCGGCTGTCGACGGAGAAGAAGTTGCCCCCCGTGGGCAGCGTGTCGAGCCGCCCGCGCGTGGGCGCGCCGGAGGGTTTGGGGGCGACGAACCGGCCGTCCAGGGCGGTGAGGAGACCCGCGCCCTCGTTCGGGCCGCAGGTGGCGACGGCGGGGCGGACGGTGGTGGCGATCTCGTCCATCACGGCGCCGCTCATCGGTCCCGGCGGGACCTCTTCGCCGTTGATGAGGCGGGCGGCGAAGTCCTCCAGCCGCTCCACCGTGTCGCCGTTCGTGCGCCATGTGCCGCCGGTCAGCGCCTCGGGGCGGGGGCCGTCCCACACGGCCGCCATGTCGCAGTCGAGCGGGTCGAAACGCATGGCGAAGTCTGCGGCGAGCGCACGGATGAGCGAGGCGTTGGGGCCTTTGCCGTCTCCGCGCGGGACACGGACGAGGGCTTGGACGAGGTCGCGCTGGAGGCGGCCCTCTGGCGACTGGCCGAAGACATGCAGGCCGTCGCGGATCTGCGCCTCTTTCAACTCGCAAAGATAGGCGTCGAGCTTGGCGAGGTCGGTGTCCTCATCCTCGCCCGCCATGCCGACGTCGGCATCGAGCCCGGTGGCGGCGGTGAGCGACAGGATCTCGCGGCGCAGGTGGTCGATGCGGCGCGGGTCGACGCCCGCGGCCTCGTAATACTCGTCCACGAGCGCTTCGAGATCCTTGAGCGGGCCATAGGTGTCGGCGCGGATGAGCGGCGGGGTCAGGTGGTCGATAATGACCGCCTGTGTGCGCCGCTTGGCCTGCGTGCCTTCGCCGGGATCGTTCACGATGAACGGGTAGATGTGGGGCATGGGGCCGAGGACCGCCTCGGGCAGGCAGGTCTCGGACAGGGCCAGCGCCTTGCCCGGGAGCCATTCGAGGTTGCCGTGCTTGCCCATGTGGACGATCGCGTTCGCCCGGTGGACATCGCGCAGCCAGATGTAGAACGCGAGGTAATTGTGCGGCGGGACCAGATCGGGCGAATGGTAGCTTTCGGTCGGGTCGATGTTGTAGCCGCGCGCCGGTTGCAGGCCGACGACCACGTTGCCGAAGGTCAGGACCGACAGCTTGAACCGCCCGCAATCGACCGCGCCGGGTTCGAAGAACGGGTCCGCCTCGGGTTTGCCCCAACGCTCTTCGATCCTCTGGCGGACCTCCCACGGAAGCTGGCCATAGGCGATCTGGTAGTCGGCCATGCTCAGGTCGACGCCACCGGCGCGGTCGTGGCGGTCGGTGAGCCAGTTGGTCGGGCCGGCCATGATCGCCTGCATGAGGGTGTCGCTGTCGGCAGGGGCGTTTTGGACGTGGTAGCCAGCGTCAGCGAGCAGGCTCAGCGTGTGGACGGTGGCGGCGGGGGTGTCGA
>CXWF01014054.1_pt1 | contig 37411 bp, 28 predicted proteins | sample 468421 | NCBI WGS metagenome assembly CXWF01 (sample SAMEA2620812, study PRJEB7988) | marine metagenome | biome: marine biome (ENVO:00000447); feature: surface water layer (ENVO:00002042); material: "saline water (ENVO:00002010), including plankton (ENVO:xxxxxxxx)" | depth 5 m
CATTGCACTAACAATCAAATTGGACCCGTCCGTGGGGGCCGATCACTTTGGCATGCAGGCAATCAAGATGCGTTGGCGAGCAACAAAGGGGGCGAGCGTGACGTGGAGAGCGAGGTCGAGAGGCCCGCGCAGTACCTGTTCGGCTAATTTCATGAGGCGGAAATCCAGCGTGGAGTCGGGCCTGCAATGACAAAAATACCGAAAGGTTCCCCATCCGTTCCAAGCTCACAGGATCAATCATAGCTACTGGAACGATAGGATCAAGACATTCCATCGAATTTTTCCCGTCGAGATATTTCACATGCTGTTCAAGCAGGTGGTATTTCCAGAGCTAAAACGGCAAAAAGCCCGGGAAATTTCTCTCCCGGGCTTCCAACTGATGGCGTGTGTAAAAGTCTTGTTTTAAGGCTTCAGCACCACGCGGCCCATGACGCCGCCCTTGCGCAGATCGTCGAGCGATTTGGAGGCCGCCTCAAGCGGGCGCTCTTCCACCGGGATCGGGTCGATCTTGCCGGCCTTCACCAGTTCCATCATCTCGTGCGTCTCACCGAGCGAGCCGACATAGGAACCGCCGATCGTGATGGCGCGCATGGGAAAGAGCGGGATCGGCATCGCGAAGCCGCCGCCGAAAAGTCCTACGACGATTACCCGGCCGCCCTTGCGGACAACACTGGTGGCGAATTTGAGGGAGGCTTCCGAGCCGACGAAGTCGACCGCGGCGGGAACGCCGCCATCTGTGTCGGCAAGTACTTTGTTGATCGCTTCGGGGTCTTTGGGGTTGTAGACCTCGTGCGCGCCGCTGCCCCGGGCTGACTGAAGCTTGTTCTCGTCGACATCGGCGCCGAGCGGAGCGGAGGGGAAAAGTGCCTTCGCGAACTGCAATCCCATCATGCCGACGCCACCGAGACCGACCACCATCACGCGTTCTTCCGGGCTGATGTCGCCAAGTTTCTTCATGGCGCTGTAGGCGGTAAGGCCCGAGCACATATAGGTAGCGGCAAGCCCGTCGGCGATACCCTTGTAGTCCAGCAGGTAGCGGGGATGAGGCACGATCACATGGGTGGCGTATCCGCCCGCCACGTTGATGCCGAGGCTGCGCGGTTTGTTGCAGAGATGTTCCTCGCCGCGGTTGCAGGTCGGGCACTCGCCGCAACCGATCCAGGGATAGGCAACCCGATGAGCGCCGATTTCGACGCCCTCGGCGTCCGGACCGGCGGCCACGACTTCGCCCTCGATCTCGTGCCCGAGCGTGAAGGGGAGCTGGCGGCCCGCGCGTACATCGAGCTGGTTGCCGCCGCCCATGTCGAAATGACCGTCATGGATATGGACGTCGGAGTGACAAACACCGCAATGCGTAACCTTGAGCAGCACTTCGGTGCCTTTCGGCTCGGGCGTTTCGCTGTCCACGATCTGCAAGGGCTGGCCGTATTCGACGATGGCTTCGGACTTCATGGGGGTGCCTCCTGAACGTTGCGTATTCTGGCCGCTTGGCGGCTTGTTTGGCCGACAATGTGGCATGGGTGGCGCGCGCCTACAACCTTGCTTGGCGACCTTCAGCGACTTGCTGTGAACGCACGGGCAAGCGCGCAGAAAGCTTCGACGCTGAGCTCTTCCGCGCGCCGGGTCGGTTCGATCTCCGCTGCCTCCAGAAGGGGCAGAGGGTCGCGCCCGAGCGATTTGAGGCTCGCGCGAAGCATCTTGCGCCGCTGGCCGAAGGCAGCAGCGACCACGCGTTCAAGAGCGCGTGGGTCCGCCTCGGCAAGGGGCGCTGCTCGCGGCAAGAGTTCAACCACGGAAGATGTAACGGCAGGCGGAGGCGTAAAGGCTCGCCGATCGACATCAAAGAGAATGCGAGGCCGGGTGCGCCACTGAGCGAGAACGGCAAGTCGGCCGTATGCTTTTCCACCGGGGGAAGCAACGATACGTTCCGCAACTTCCCGCTGGAACATGAGCGTCAAGCTGTCGAACCATGCCGGCCATGGTTCGGTTTGCAACCAGCCGACGAGAAGCGGCGTTGCTATATTGTATGGCAGGTTCGCGACAATCCGGGCTGGGCGGGTGACCAGTCTTTCCATGTTGGTCGCCAACGCATCGCCTTCCACAACGGTAAGGCGCCCCGGATATGCTTCGGAAATCTCGCTGAGCGCCGCAATGCAACGATGGTCCCGCTCAATCGCGACAACCCGTCGGGCACCCGCATCCAGCAATGCGCGCGTCAGACCGCCCGGTCCCGGGCCAACCTCAATTACGTCATGATCGTCGAGGGATCCCGCCGAACGGGCGATCCGTCCCGTAAGGTTGAGGTCGAGCAGGAAGTTCTGTCCCAGCGACTTGTGAGGAGCGAGGCCATGGCGGGAAATGACTTCCCGTAAAGGGGGCAGGGCGGCTGGGGTCATACTGAGGACCGGTGACGCGCAATGAGATCGGCCGTAAGGATCGCTTCGATGAGGCTGCCTGCATGTGCTTGCCCGCGCCCGGCGATATCGAGTGCGGTCCCGTGATCGGGGGAAGTCCTCACGATGGGCAGGCCAAGCGTCGTATTGACGCCACGTTCGAAATCAATCGTCTTGAGCGGGATCAGCGCCTGATCGTGGTACATGCAAAGAACTGCGTCATAGCTCTCGCGCGCTGCGGCATGGAAAAGAGTGTCCGCCGGCGCAGGGCCGCGAATCTCTGCTTCCGGTACTCGTGTACGAAGCGTCTTGATGGCGGGCGCGATGACCTCGATTTCTTCGCGCCCCAGATGCCCCTCTTCGCCTGCATGCGGATTGAGAGCTGCGACGGCGATACGGGGCCGCTTAATGCCGAAATCCGCAATGAGCGATTGTGCAAGGATCTGCCCCTGCTCGACGATTGCTTCTGCGCTGAGCGCGGCGACCGCTGCTCCGAGCGAAAGATGCACGGTTACGGGGACAACTCTCAGCCCGGGGCAGGACAGCATCATTACAGGGGTCGCTCCACCACAGCGCCCAGCAAGATATTCGGTATGCCCCGGTAGATTGAACCCTGCTTCGTACAATGCGCGCTTGTGGATCGGGTTGGTAACGATGGCGCTCACCTCGGCGTCAAGCGCGAGATCGCTCGCGAGGTCGATCGATGAGAGGACGGCAGAGGCATTCGCCGGAGAGAGGCTCCCCGGCACGGACGGTTCCTTGAGCGCGATGGACAAAACGGGAAGGGCACGGGAGAAGACGTCTTTCGCTTCCCGGGGTTCCCGGATTTTCTCGACGGGAACCTCCATGCCGAGAGCTCCCGCTACCTGCCGGTAGAGGTCCGCGTCTCCTGCAACGAAAAATGCTGGTATGGAACATTCATCGCGGGCGAGCCATGCCTTGAGCGTGATCTCCGGAGCAATTCCAGAGGGCTCCCCCATCGTCAGCACGACAGGCAGTCGGATATCCTTGTTACTTGTCATGCCCGGCACCCTGGAGGGTCCGTGTGAAAATGATAGCGTCAGCGGTAGACGACAACCGCATCGCGCCGAAGATCACGCAGGTGGCGACGCCCCATCATCGAAAGCTGTTGCTCGTAAAGCGAATTGTCGATCTGCTCCCGTGTTGGCATTTCGCCCTGGGCGGCTCGATGTCCGCAGACGACAATCATCTCCACACCATATTCGGAACGGAGCGGCGCGGTTGCCTTACCAACAGGGACGCCAGCTATTGCCTGCCGCGTCTGCGCCGGCAGCCGTCCGGCAATGACATTTTCAGCAGGACTCGCCTGGCCACTTACATATTTTTTGATGAGCTTCGGCGCTTCGTCACAAGAGGAAACCTGTGATCGGAATTCTTCGGCTTCTCGTGCCCGTCGTGCGACGGCCTGTTGGCCGGCATCCGGCGTGAGGGGCAGGAGGACCTTCATCAGCGAATATTGGTCCATCATCGGGTCCGCGCCTGTACCGGTTTGCATGGACTTCAACTTCACGATGTAGAAGCCGGTAAGGGTCCGGATCGGGTCCGATACCATGCCCGGCTGCATATGGGTCACAACTTCGGCAACCTGGTCTGGAAGCTGGCTCTTGTGTACCCAGCCTATGTCGCCGCCATTTGCTGCGGAAGCAGACTGGCTGAATTGGCGCGCAACCGCTTCGAAGGGGGCTCCCTGCCGGATCTGGTCCACCAGCCTCTGGGTGCCCGCGGCGATCTCGTCGGCATGTACCGGGTTGTCGAAGGTGATGAGAATTTCCGCGACGAGGTAACGAGGTTCTCCGGATTCTTCTTCAAGGCGCTGCATCACCTCATCGACTTCTCCCTCTCCAACAGTCACGAGGGGGCCGAACTGCTGCTGAACGACGCGATTCCAGGCGATATCGTTGCGGATCTGCGTTTCAAGCGTTGAGCGTGACACGCCGCCTTCTTCCAGAACAGCGCTAATTTGGTCGACGGACATGTTGGAACGTTGTGCAATACGCTCGAACGCCTTTTCGACTTCTTCCTGAGCGACTTCGATATTGAGCCGTTGGGCTTCTTGCTGCTGCAAATGTTCATCGACCAGCGAGCGCAAAACTTGACCGCGAATGCGAGCGATGTTTTCAGGTTTATTGGGTATCCCCGAACTCAAGAGCACGAGTTTGATGCGTTGATCAAGGTCGTAGGACGAAACCACTTGGTCGTTGACGATGGCAGCAATAGCCTGTGAATCGGAGCGGCTGATCGAGGCGCTTGCCGAGGATTCTTGGGCGATTGCCGGTTGGTCAGGCAAAGTCATAAGAGTGAGAAGCAGCGCCGCCGTCAGGCCGGACCAAATCTGGAGCAGTTTGCGCCCCCCGCGCGGCGAGCCGCTCGCAAATACATCCGTTAAATTCATGGCTTCTTTCTTTTGAACGCATCCTGCGTCCGGTCTCCACCTGTTCCAAGCCGACAGAATACTTGAATCAAGCCTCCGATCAACCGATCCGAAGGGCAGAAAAACGCCATTTTTCAAGAGCTTGAAACCGATGCGTCTAAAGGTCACTCGAGCCCTCGTGCCCCGGCCGGGCTGCCCGTTCCCAGAGTCTTGAAGGTGATCTGAAAGGTAACAGAACTGTCAGGCTCATAGTCTCGATCACTATAAGCTGGCCGTTCCCAGAGTCTTGAAGGTGATCTGAAAGATAACAGAACTGTCAGGCACATAGTCTCGATCACTATAAAAAGACTGACTGAACATGAGAGAGGCGTCCACACATTCATCTTCGTAGCCTACACCGATGCGGTTTTCCACGGTTCGATCATTGGCGAGATCGCGTCTGGTCTGGCCAAAAAGACGCCAATATTCATCGAGCTTCAGGACCGAGCCCAAATAGATTTCCTCGCGCTCCTGGAAGGTAACGGATTGGTCGGCCGCGTAGTAACCATAGCCGAGTTCGGCACTGACAGGCCCATGTCGCCCAAGCAGGTTCACTTCGTTTCGTCGGATCTTGAAACGCTCGTCATCCATGCGGAAGCGGTAAACAACCAGAAAATCATTCGAAGGTGAGACCATTACGCGACCGACATAGTCCGAAGTCTCGTCTCTTAGTCCAGTTTCCGCCGCGACGCTTGTATTGTCTTCCATGCGGTAGCTTTGGCCGAACAGCGCATTCGCCTGTGCACCATCAGGTGTATAGATGGAATAGCGCACGCCAACATTTGCACGCCCGCCTGTTTCCCATCGATCGAGACCCGAGAACCTGTCTTCGGAGAAGAGATTGGTATCGTCGAACTCGAAACTCAAGGAGTCTTCATCAGGTATTTCGACGGTGTTCCCCACATTCGGCGAATAGATGAGCTGTACAATGGGTTCGATGACTTGATGTACACCTCCATCCGAGCGAGCAAGAGGGTAGCTCCATTCCGTTCCTATCGTGGGCAATGCGCGCGTGATCGTCTGCGGCTCGAAATCGTTTCCCGGCATGGCTGTATTGGGAACGTCTTCAACTGAATAAATATCGCCTCTCAGGCTGCCAAACAGCCGATAGACAAAACCGCTCGCCGACGTTTCCCGCTTGTCCCAGCGGACAGTACTGGAAACCCGTCGCGACTGCGGGCCATCGCTGCGCCCGAGGATCATGGCATTGGCGGATAGGCCGATATTGCCCCCGAGAATTTGGTCTGGATAGGCGTATTCATATTGAAGCACCGGCGCGACCCAAGGGGTTGTCGACTCGCTGTCGGTCGCAAGCAGACGCCGGAAGTAGTAGGCATCCGCCGTGAAGCTGTTGCGGCCGTTTACATATGTCGCGTTGATGTTGTTAATAAGATCTGTCGCGGTCGATAGATCGTATTTGCGCAGATAAGTGTCATCTGTGGCGAGCTCGGTGCGAAAGCTCCATTTCCAATATTCGTCGATATCGAACTCACCATCGCCGAATAAACTTCCGCGGAAATCTGTATCCCCGGGCGTTGCTGTCTGGCGCGTTCGCGGCCACGTCCCGGTGGCGAAGGCTTTCATCTGACCGCTCTCGAAACGCTGTCTGTACTCGCCTTGATATACGGGCCCTTCCTTTGTCGTGAAGCGAGGGATAAGCGTCATGTCCTTGTCCGGGGAGATCGCCCAGAAATACGGGACTTCAACTTCCTGGCCAAGCTCACTCGAACTCGCAATCGTGGGTGGCAAAAAGCCGGATTGACGCTTCACCGTCGGGTCAGGGTGCGAAAAATAGGGCACATAAAATACAGGGACGCCGAAAAATTCCATGAACGCATCTTCGTATATGATGCGTTTTTCTTGTTTGTTGTGGACGACGCGAAAGGCTTTGATTTGCCAGAGTGGTGTCGTCTGACCCTTTTCCTCACATATATCGCATGGGCTGTAGACGCCGCGATGAAGCGTCGTGATGTTACCGCCGCTGCGGACCACGCTGTGGCCGGCAAGACGCGAGTTGTCGCTAAGCAGGACTTTGAGCGTATCGATCACGCCGTCGCGCATCTCATTGCGAAGAACGAGATGATCGGCGAAGGCGACATCCCCCTGCGGATCAAGCAAGGCAACATTCCCGTCCGCCGTTACAACGCCGCTGGTTTCGTTGTAGGTGACGCGATCGGCGACCAGAACCCGTTCGCCATACGCCAGCTCAACATTCCCGGAGGCTGTGACGATTCGGGTTTCCTTGTCGTAGGAAAGCTCGTCTGCCTGCATCAGGACTTCACCGGAGTCCGGAAAGGACAAGTCGGGCGAGGACTGCTGGTCGGGGCTGGCCGACTGCTGGGCGTTCGCAGGTAATGCGAACGACGGCGCCAGCATCAACACCGTCGCTAGAAAAAGGAGGCTGCGTTTGCTGCCCACACTCATCCGCTGCCCCTCAGTCACTTGTATTTAAATCCCCCGGGGCGTCCAGAATCGCCCGTTACGAATGCCCCTCGATTTCTAACCGTCTTCGAGGTGAAAGAGAACTGCAAGCCCCAAAAGCATGACGACAATCGAAGGTGCCCAAGCGGCCAAGGCTGTCGGAAGAATCCCTGAAAGGCCCAGGGCAAGCGACAGATTTCCCAGGAAATAGACTGCAAATCCCGCCAAAATGCCCCCCAGCACCATTTGGAGAAGGCCGCCCATACGGCTTGTCTTCATGGAAAATACCGCTGCGACGAGCACCATGGTGCAGAGCATGGCTGGGGTGGCCAGCAATTGGTGGAAATAGATCTGGTATCTGCGGGCGGAAAAGCCCGAAGCTTCGGCCGTATTTATGAAGTGAGGCAGTTCCCAGAAGGAGATGCTCTCTTCTCGGGCAAAGCTTTCCTCAATCTGGCTTTCCGTGAGGGCGGTCTCCTGCCGATAGGTATCGAAATGTCTTGGCTGGTCATCAACCATCAACACCCACACGTCATCCAGCTGCCAATGGCCTGGCTTCAGTACGGCAGTTTTCGCATCTATGCGTCCGAGAAATGTGTCTCCCTGCCCGTAAAGGAAAATCGTGACTTCATCGAGTTTGAGGCCCCTCCCATCTATGTGCTGCGCATGGACGACAGATTGACCGTTTGAATCTGCCTGACGAAGCCAGAGCCCGTTCGCGGACACGGCAATGAAGCTCGTTCGCTGTTCAAGATATTTGGATTCGAGTTGTCCAAAGCGTGTCGTCAGCGTCGCTGCAACTGGATTGTAGATCGTGATAACGAAGGTGCCGATCGCGAATGCTACTGCCAATGCAGGGGCAATGAATTGCCAGACAGAGACGCCGGCAGCGCGCGCGACAATGAGTTCGTTATTCCGGCTCAGCTGCAAGAAAGCCGCCATTCCACCGAAAAGGATGGCGAAGGGAAGTGTTCTGCTGCCGAGGCGCGGGACTTCGAGGAGCGCCATGGAGAAAAGAATCCCGAAATTGACGCCCGGCTTGTCTGAGCCTCTTCGCAAAAGCTCGACCAATTCAATGATGAAGATGAGTGACAGGAAGATCGCGAAGGTGATGAGCACCACGGTCAGAAACTGTTTTCCGAAATAGCGCGACAGCGTCCACGAGAGGTTCATGCGCGACCTCTCGGCATGGCGGCCCTGAACCGTTGGAACAGGAAATCGAAACGGACGCCCGCAATAATGGCAATGCAAGCACCGCACACGGCAAACGGAACCAGATACATGAGCGGGATCAAATAGGTCGAAGTCGAAGCTCCGTTTGCGAGTACGAAGCCGAGCAGGCGGATTGCGAGTGCGAGTGTGGCCGCAAGAGCTATTCGTGAAGCGTAGCCTCGCCGATTGAAAGGGGCGGGCAATAGCGTGGCCAGCGCGATGAGCGTGAGCATGGTCGGGTAGACACCTTCGACGAGCCGTTCGTGAGCATCGGCCAGCAGCTTCTCTCGATGAGTCTGGCCGTAGGTATCGTCTCGGGCCGGATTGATTAATTCGCTGAAATAGCGCTCCCGACCTTCGTAGCTAAAGCTCGGTTCAGTATCGATGTATTGCGACAGGTCATAGGTGTATTTGTCGAAATATAAAAGGGTTGCCGCTCCCATCTCACGGTCGCCCTCTCGGGAGACGCGCTGAATGTTTCCGTTGAACATGACGAGAAGCGGCCCATTGGGAGTCTCGACGAGACTACCCGTCTCGGCCATATAGGTGATTGGTTCCTTGGGGTTGCGGCTGTCATGCACGAGAATGCCGTAGGTGGTGCCATCCGATGCGCGTTCGCGGACATAGATGGTAAGGCCTTGGGCAGGATTGGCAAAAGTCCCCTCCCGGATCATCGCTGTCGCCACGTCGGAGCGGATCTCATAGAGCTGGCTTTTCAATTCCCGCAGACCGGCCGGAGCGACATAGATGCTGAAGAGCAGGATAAGCGCGGAAGTGCCGAGGGCGATCACGAGGAAAGGCGTTGCGATCACCGACCGGCTGATTCCCGCCGAGAACATCACCACGATTTCGCTATCGCTGATCAGCTTGTGCAGAGTGTAGAGAATCGCGCAGAAGAGCGAGATGGGCAGTACGATGACGAGTGTGCTGGGCAGTGCCAAAGCCGTCAGCTCAAAAAAAGTAACCAGCGTTTGCCCCTGCGTGATCAGCACGTCGAGCATTCGGAGCGCCTGAGTCAGCCAGATAATGCCGGTGAGAACAATGCTCGCGACGATAAAGGGGCCCAGCGCCTGCAGAAACAGATATTGAGACAGGCTTTTCAGCATTAAACTCCGGCTCCCCACCGGCTCTCCAGATGTATTGTGTGCCCGCAAATGCTTTGGGCAACGCTCCGGACCAATCTGCCGGGATCTCGGCAGCCTGAATGGCGAGGCATGGCTTTTCCTCTGTACCAATTCAGTTAGGATACGCGACTTGTTGCCAGGCTATCTGAAGCAATGGTTATCCTATTTCAGAGCCTGGTAAAAGATGCGAGACGGACCGTCGTCGCACGGTAGATCACATGAGGCCCTGAATGAACGTCACTTTTGCCGATATTTCGCTCACCAAGCAGGGGGCTCTGGCAGTCCTCGTCACCGAAGGTACCACTCTGCGTGGTCTTGCCGCCGACCTCGATGCAAAGCTGGGGGGGGCGCTGAAGAGGGCGATGAAGGCAGCGGGCTTCACGGGCAAGGCGGGGACGGTCCTTGAGCTTGTTGGTCCTCAGGGAGTGAACGCCGGCCTGGTGTTACTCGCCGGCGTGGGGAAATCCGGCGATCTTTCGGCGGCTGCTCTCGAAAAGGCAGGCGGCGAACTGGCCGGACGGGTCGCGAAGACGAAAGAGGGTACTCTCTCCATTGTGCTGGATGGCATTTCAGCGCCGAAATTGCCGGCCGCGGACGCCGCTGCCCATGTGGCTTTCGGAGCAAAGCTGCGTTCCTATCGCTTCGACAAGTACAAGACGAAAAAGAAGGAAGACGAGAAGAAAGGCGATCTGAAGTCGGTTGCCATACTCACGCGCGCACCTGCCGCTGCGCGCAAGCAATACGGCCCGCTCTCCAGCGTTGCTGAGGGCATTTTCCTTACCCGCGATCTCGTCAACGAACCGGCCAATATTCTTTTTCCGGGTGAATTCGCAAAACGAGCGAAAGCGCTCTCGAAGCTTGGTGTGAAGGTCGAGGTGCTTGGCGAAGCTCAAATGAAGAAGCTCGGTATGGGCTCACTTCTCGGCGTCGGATATGGCTCGCAGCATGAAAGCAAGCTTGTCGTCATGCGCTGGATGGGGGACAAGGCAGGGGAAAAACCCATTGCCTTTGTCGGCAAAGGCGTCTGCTTCGACACGGGCGGTATTTCGTTGAAGCCGCCGGCAGGCATGGAAGACATGAAGGGCGACATGGGTGGGGCGGCTTGCGTCACCGGCTTGATGCACGCGCTTGCCGCGCGCAAGGCGAAGGTCAACGCGATCGGCGTTATCGGCCTCGTCGAAAACATGCCGGACGGCAAGGCGCAGCGTCCGGGCGACATCGTTACCTCCATGTCCGGTCAGACGATCGAGGTTATCAACACGGATGCTGAAGGTCGCCTCGTGCTGGCCGATGCTCTTTGGTACACCCAAAAAAGATTCAAGCCGAAATTCATGATCGACCTTGCGACGCTGACGGGGGCGATCATGGTCGCGCTTGGGAAGGAATATGCGGGGCTCTTTTCGAACGACGACAAGCTTTCGAAACAACTCGCAGAAGCGGGCGATGCCGAAGGCGAGAAGGTTTGGCGCATGCCGATGGGCGATGCCTACGACAAGATGATCGATTCCCGCTTTGCCGACATGAAAAACGTAGGCGGTCGTGATGGTGGCTCTATTACCGCTGCTCAGTTCCTTCAGCGTTTCGTGAACAAGCTGCCTTGGGCGCATCTGGACATTGCCGGTACGGCTATGGCATCCCCGCAAACGGCGACGAACCAGAGCTGGGGATCAGGCTGGGGTGTGCGCCTCCTTAATCGCCTTGTTGCGGATCATTACGAACGCTGAAGGAGAGGCCTGTGACGGAGGTTCTGTTCTATCACTTACAGAACGCCCCTCTGGAACGGGTGTTGCCGCAATTGCTGGAGCGCTCGCTGGAACGAGGCTGGAAGGTTATCGTGAAAGCGGGTGGTCCGGAGCGGCTGGAGGCAATCAACAGCGCGCTGTGGACCTATAGCGACGACAGTTTTTTACCACACGGCACGCGCAATGACGGTCCGGCCGCTCTCATGCCTGTTTTCCTCACTGTTGAGGATGACAATCCAAATGAGGCGAATGTCCTTTTTCTTGTGGATGGCGCGAAACCTGCCTCTATCGGTGACTACAAACGCTGTGTGCTGATGTTCGACGGAAATGACGAAATGGCCGTTGGGGCGGCCCGCGAACAATGGAAAGCGATCAAGGCCGAGGGGCACGACGCAACCTATTGGCAGCAAAGCACCGAAGGGCGGTGGGAAAAGAAGGCCTGACGGCTATTCGAAAACCGCTGTGCCGCCATTCATTTCCGAACGTTGATTTGTCTGCTCGAGGTTCTAAAGGAGCTGAACGAGGCAGAGCCGGAAATCACCATCATCCCGGGGCGTGACGGGAAGGTCGTTGGTGGCCTCCTCGAAGCGGATGCCTTGACGGAAGGCTTCAATCTCGAAATATAGCTACGCAGACCCGCACCGACTAACGAGAGGCGGCAGTCTGCCAGGCTGTTTTTCGGTCAGTCCGCCGCCATCGCTTCTTCGTAAGCGGTGCTCGCCTCAAGCCAGACTTCTTCCGCCTTGGCGACGGCCTTCAGCATGTCCGCGCGTTCTTTCGCCGTTGCCCTCATTGCGTTCGTATCGCTCGCGACCTTTGGATCGGCTAGTTTCGCATCGAGTTCTTCGACAAGTTTCTGCAGGCGGGCGATTTCCTTCTCTGCTGTCTGCGCCTTCTTTTTCAACGGAGCCATCTGTTCACGCTTCTGCGCCGCGAGACGGCGTGCTTCGCGTTTGTCGATGGAGGGGCGGGACGGCCGTGCTTCGGCGGCTCCGTCCTCTTCCGCACCTGCCGTGAGCGGCTTCGCTCGCCGTGCGGGGTCGAGTAACCACTTGCGGTAATCGTTGAGGTCACCCTCGTAAGGCGCGACAGAGCCATCCGCGACGAGCCAGAGCCTGTCTGCGCATGTCTCTACCAGATGCCGGTCATGGCTGATCAGAATAATTGCGCCGTCATATTCATTGATCGCCATGACGAGCGCCTCACGGCTGTCGACATCGAGATGGTTTGTCGGCTCGTCCAGAATGATGATGTGCGGCTTGTGGAAGGTTGCGATGGCAAAAAGCAGCCGTGCTTTCTCGCCACCTGACAGCTTTTCGACTTTCGTGTCTGCCTTGTCCGCACCGAAGCCATAGGAACCGGCAATGGCGCGCGTCTGCGCCTGCGTCGCATCGGGCTTCAACTCTCGAAAATGTTCATAGGGCGTTTCGCCCATCTTGAGCTCATCGAGCTGGTGCTGTGCGAAATAGGCGATACGCAATTTCTTGGATGCGTATTTGTGGCCGGACGTCACCTGCAACCGGTCGCAAAGCAGTTTGGCGAAGGTCGACTTGCCGTTGCCGTTCGCGCCCAGAAGGGCGATCCGGTCGTCCTGGTCGATGCGCAGATTCAGATTTTGCAGAACAGGCTTTCCCGGCTCATAGCCGATGCTCGCATCTTCGAGCCGGATGATCGGTGAGGCGAGCGGTTTTTCCGGCGCCGGGAAGCGGAACGGAAACACGCGCTCCTGCAACACATCTGCGATGGGCTCCATCTTCGCGAGCGCCTTCATGCGGCTTTGGGCCTGACGTGCCTTGGACGCTTTCGCCTTGAAGCGCTCGACGAAGCTTTCCATGTGGCGGCGAGCTTCTTCCTGCTTCTTCTTCATCGAAAGCTGGAGCATCAGCTTTTCGCGCCTTGTGCGGTCAAAGCGATCGTAGTTGCCGCTGTAGAAACTCAGTTTCTGGTTTTCGAGGTGCAGGATGTTCTGCGCCACATTGTTCAGAAGATCCTTGTCATGGCTGACGATGAGAACCGTATAGGGGTAGGAGCGCAGATAGTCCTCAAGCCAGATCGTACCTTCGAGGTCGAGATAGTTGGTCGGTTCGTCGAGCAGCAGAAGGTCGGGTTCGGAAAAAAGCACAGCGGCAAGCGCAACGCGCATTCGCCAACCGCCCGAGAAGTCGGAGCAGGGGCGCGCCTGCGCGGCCTCGTCAAAGCCGAGGCCGGAGAGAATGGTGGCCGCCTTGGCCGGGGCCGCATGAGCGCCCATATCCGCGAGCCGCGTGTGGATATCGGCGATCCGGTGCGGATCGGTCGCTGTCTCGGCCTCCGCCAGCAGCGACGACCGTTCGACGTCCGCGGCGAGTACCGTGTCGATCAGCGAGGTCGGGCCCGCCAGAACCTCCTGCCGGACCATGCCGATACGCCAGCTTTTCGGGAAGGAAATGCTGCCTGTTTCCGGCCCGTACTCCCCGGTTATGAGCTTCAGGAGCGTGGATTTGCCAGTACCATTACGGCCGACAAAGCCCGTTCGCTGGCCCGGCGGAATGGCCGCCGTGACATGGTCGAGGAGGAGGCGTCCCTCCATCCGGAAGGTGAGATCGTTAATGTGCAGCATGATGAGCGGGCTTTTAGCACCACAGGTTGCCCGCGTCACCAAGCCCGGCTATAAACCGCGCCAAATCTTCCACCTGCAGAATTGGGAAAGCAGAGCAATGGCCCTCGAACGGACCTTCTCGATCATCAAGCCGGACGCGACCCGGCGTAATCTCACCGGCAAGATCATCGATCGTTTCGAAAGCGCAGGCCTCCGGGTCATCGCCTCGAAGCGTATCCACATGACGAAGGCGCAGGCCGAAGGCTTCTATGCCGTTCACAAGGACCGCCCCTTCTTCAATGATCTCGTCTCTTTCATGATCTCGGGCCCGGTCGTGGTTCAGGTGCTTGAAGGCGAAAACGCCATTGCCAAGAACCGCGAAGTCATGGGCGCGACCAACCCGGAAAATGCCGAGCCCGGTACGATCCGCAAGGATTTCGCGGAATCCATCGAGGCGAACTCGGTTCATGGTTCCGACGCGCCTGAAACGGCTGCCGAAGAGATCAAGTATTTCTTCAAGGACGAAGAGATCGTCGGCTGATTTCATCAGTCGCTGAAATCGGAAAGCCCCGCTGGAAACGGCGGGGCTTTTTTGTTGGAGCGCGGGGTTATTGTAGCGTGGGCATGAACAGTGGCGCCGGGATATCCGTGCCATCCACGTCGTTCAGCACCACATGCTCCCCGACGACGCGCGCGCGGCCTTCGACGACCAGCCTGAGTGCCAGCGGGTAGAGCTTGTGTTCGGCCTCAAGGATGCGTGCGGCAAGCGTTTCCGCCGTGTCGCCGGGCAACACGGGCACGGCCGCCTGCGCCACGATTGGCCCTTCATCCATCTCCGGCCGCACAAAATGAACCGTGCAGCCTGTAATCCTCACGCCCGCATCGAGGGCGCGCTGATGAACGTGCAGTCCCTTGAAGGCTGGCAACAGGGAAGGGTGGATGTTCAATTGCCGGTCACGCCACTTCTCCACGAATCCGTCAGTCAGAATGCGCATGAAGCCCGCATTGCAGACAAGTTCTACACCGGCCTTGGTCAGGGCGCGGTCGAGTTCCGCATCGAATGTCTCGCGCGTCGTAAATTCCTTGTGGTCGATGACGAGCGTCGGGATTCCCGCAGCCTTGGCGATGTCGAGACCTGCCGCGCCCGGCCTGTTGGAAATCACGAGCGCAATATGTCCGCGAAAGCCTGGCTCCTCGCAGGCATTGATCAGGGCCTTGAGGTTCGAGCCGCGACCCGAAATGAGAATGCCGATCTTCACGCCTTGCTGCCCAACGCGCCTTTCACGAGCACACGGGGCTCGCCCGCTGCGGCTTCCGTGAGGTGCCCGATGTGGTGAACGGTCTCGCCTGCTTCTGTGAGCACGGCGGCAACCTTGTCAGCCTCATCTTCTGCAGCAACGACAACCATGCCGATGCCGCAATTGAAGGTGCGCCCCATCTCGGCATCTTCGAGCCCGCCAAGTTCCATCAGCCAGCGGAAGACGGGGGGCATGGCCCAGGACGTGCCCTCAATTTCGGCGGCGACACCTTCCGGCAGTGCGCGTGGAATGTTTTCGACGAAACCGCCACCCGTGATATGCGCCATCGCCTTCACGGATTCTGTTTCGCGGATGGCCTTCAGCATCGCCTTCACGTAGATGCGTGTTGGTGCGAGGAGCACCTCGCCGATGCTGGCGCCGTCGCCATGCGGGAAGGGCGCGGAATAGGAAATCCGGTTGTCCTCGACAATCCGGCGGACGAGCGAATAGCCGTTCGAATGAAAGCCTGAGGATTCAAGACCGAGCAGCACATCGCCGGGCTGAACGTCACCGCGCGGTAATATTCCGTCGCGTTCGACCGCGCCAACGGCGAAGCCCGCGAGGTCGTAATCGCCCTTGGCATACATGCCGGGCATCTCGGCGGTCTCGCCGCCAATCAGCGCGCAGCCGGCTTGCCGGCAGCCTTCGGCGATGCCTGCCACCACATCCCGCGCTACATCGACATGCAGCTTGCCGGTGGCGTAATAGTCGAGGAAGAAGAGGGGCTCGGCGCCCTGCACCACGAGATCGTTCACCGACATGGCGACGAGATCGATGCCGACCGTGCTGTGAATGTCGGCCTCGATTGCGACCTTGAGCTTGGTGCCGACGCCATCATTGGCCGCGACAAGAACCGGATCCTTGAAACCGCAGGCGGCGAGGTCGAAGAGTCCGCCGAAGCCGCCCAACCCCGCATCCGAGCCGGTTCGCTTTGTGGAAGCCGCAAGCGGCCCGATCGCGCGTACAAGCTCGTTGCCGGCATCGATATCGACGCCCGCTCCGGCATAGGTATAGCGGTTCGGGCGGTCCTTCGGGGAAGTGGGGGCCATGACGCTCTCTAACGGGACTCGGTTGGGCTGCGGAGCGCACAAATCACCCGAAATCGCCTCTCGGCGCAAGAGAAAGGCGAAAAAGCTTGTGGGGCAGCCTTCGCGGCCGCTTCCGGGTGCTATAGTGTGCGTCACGGCGGAGCGTTGAATCGCCGAATATCGAGACGGATCAAGGGTCTATCCATGGTTTCTGCCTTCAGGCTTCTGCTGGCGCCGCTTTGCGTCATTGTCTTTGCCGCCGCCATTGCCGGGTCCGCCGCGGCTGCCGATGTCTTTACCGTGCGCGGCGTCCATGTGGACAAGACAGCTGAGAGCGCCACGGCCGCCCGCAGCGCCGCCCAGGCCGAAGGGCAGCGCCTTGCCTTGACGGCCATGATGAAGAAGCTGACCTTGCCCGACGACTGGGGATCGCTCCCGGACGTGGATGACGCGACCGCTCAGAATGCAGTTCGCGGCTTTCAGGTGGCGAGCGAAAAGACGAGCTCCACACGCTATATCGCCGACATGATCGTGAGTTTCCAGCCGGAAGCCGTGCGCCGCCTGTTGCGTGGCGCGGGCATTCCCTTTGCCGAGACCCAGGCGCGGCCTGCGGTTCTGCTTCCTGTCCTCCGGCGTGGCGGCAAACTGATGTTGTGGGAAGAAAACAACCCCTGGCGCGATGCCTGGGCGTCGCTTCGCCCTGCCGATGAGCTGGCGCCGCTGATACTGCCTATCGGTGAAATCATGGAAATGAATAACGTACCCGCCGAGACGGCCATCTCGAACACCGAGGAAGCGAGGGCGGCACTTGCCGGCCTCGCCGCCAATTACGGAACGGCGGAGGTCGTCGTGGCCGAGGCGACGTTGAGCGCTGACGGCGGCTCTCTTGAGGTGAAGGTGGCGCATCACGGGTCCTTTCCTGCCGATCCACTCAGCAGGAGCTATCAGGCCAGGGGGCGGGATGTCTCCACACTCATGAAAGCGGCGGCCGCGGATATGATGGGTGCCCTTGCCGTGCAGTGGAAGCGTCAGATCATCGTGCGCGACGGCAGGCTGTCGACCCTCACCGTGCAAGCGGACTTCGCGACGCTCTCCGAATGGGAGACGATCCGCAAGGGGCTCACCTCGACGCCACTCGTGCAGAATATGGAAGTCGCCGGCATCGCCGCGCATGGTGCAGAGATCCGTATCTCGCACAAGGGCAGCACCCAGATGCTGGCTCTCTCGCTGGCCCAGCAGAATGTCGAATTGTCCGATGACAGGGCAGAGACGGCAGGCGAAGAACCAACCTTCCAGGACGACGTGGCGCCAATGAATGCCGGACCGGGGCGCGCGCCGGTGCGCGCATCGCCGCGCTGGCATCTCAGCGTCCGCCAGTAACCCGCGCCAGGGAGGAGAAGTCACTCGCATGAGCATCCAGCGGCAGATCGCCATCTGGGCGGCCGTCATCACCGTCTTCATCCTCATGTTATGGTTGCTCAAGGGTATTTTGCTGCCCTTCGTTGCCGGCATGGCCATCGCCTATTTTCTCGACCCGCTCGCCGACCGGCTGGAAAAATACGGCCTTTCACGCGGCGCTGCGACTGGCGTGATCACGATCTCCTTCATTCTCATCGCGATCATATTGATGATTGTGCTGGTTCCGGTCCTGTACAATCAGCTTGTTGCGCTGGTCGAGATTGCCCCCACCGTTTTGCAGCGGGGACAAGAATTTCTGTTGCAGGTTGGCAATGGCCGCCTCGGTCGTCTCCTTGGCGTTCACGGACCGGATGTGGAGCAGGCGATTTCAAAGAGTCTCAGTGGCTCTCTCGACTGGCTCGTGAACCTCGTAACCTCGCTCGGTTCGCAAGGCCTTCAGCTCGTCGCTCTCATCTCGCTCATTGTGGTGACGCCGGTCGTCGCCTTTTACATGCTGCTCGACTGGGACCGCATGGTAGAGCGCGTCGATGCGCTGCTTCCCCGCGATCATCAGGCGACAATCCGTCGCCTCGCGCGGGAGATCAACGCGGTTCTTGAAGGTTTTGTGCGCGGACAGGTCATTGTCTGCCTGGTGCTTGGCGTCATCTATGCCGTCGGCCTTACCCTGGTCGGTCTGAAATTTGGCCTGATCGTCGGTATTCTTGCGGGCATCATCAGTTTCATTCCCTATCTGGGAACAATTCTCGGCTTCATCATCGGCGTTGCACTTGCGCTTTTCCAGTTCTGGCCCGACTACGTGCAGATCGGCATGGTGGTCGGTGTCTTCGCTATCGGCCAGTTCATTGAGGGAAACTTTCTGTCGCCGAAGCTTGTCGGCGATCGCGTCGGGCTCCATCCTGTCTGGGTCATGTTTGCGATCTTCGCCTTCGCGGCGCTGTTTGGTTTCGTCGGCGCGCTGCTTGCGCTTCCGATTGCGGCCGCGCTTGGTGTGCTGGCGCGCTTCGGCATCGGGCAATATCGCAAGAGCAAGCTCTATCTCGGTGACACGCCCGGCGCCGTGATCCCGCCTCGCGATACCGACAGCTAGTCATGATACGGCAGCTCGTTCTCGAACTGGGCCACCGCCCGGCATCCGGCCGGGAGGATTTTCTCGTGGCGCCGTCCAATGAGGCCGCCGTTGCGCTGATCGATTCCTGGCCGGACTGGCCTGACCGCATCGTTGCGCTTGCAGGCCCGGAGGGCAGCGGCAAAACACATCTCGCCGAGGTCTGGCGTGCCGCGTCGGGTGCTGAAATGATCGCCGCGGAAAAACTCGCCAAGGCCGATATTCCCGCCTTGGTCGCAAAAGGCGCGCTGATCCTTGAAGACCTTGCAACCCTTGATCCGGCGGGCGAGCGTGCGCTTTTTCATCTGATCAATCTGGTAAGGGCGGAGGGTGCCTCGCTCCTCATTACGGCGCGTGACCCCGTTGCCCGCTTGCCGCTAAAGCTGCCCGATCTGGTCTCGCGGCTTCGGGCTCTCCCGGGGGCTGAGCTGGGGGCGCCGGACGATGCGTTGCTTTCTGGCATCCTTGTGAAGCTCTTCGATGATCGTCAGCTCCGCGTGACGCCGCAGGTCGTCTCCTATCTGGCAAGCCGCATCGAGCGTTCCGTCGCGGCAGCACGAAAAATCGTTGAGGAGCTTGATCGCACCTCGCTCTCGGGAAAACGGCCGATTACCGTGCCCCTGGCCGCGGAAATCCTTGGGCGCGACTGATCCAGCGGGTAATCGTAAGTCGACAGTCATGACTCGGTCATATGTTTGTCATAATATTCAGCCATAGCAGACACTTACTCCCCTTTTTGCAGAAGTGATCTCATGACGACCGCCCAGCAGAGCCCGGCCGCTAAAACCGACGCGAAGGAGACGCCTCCGGCATCTTCCGACGTTCCGACCGTAGCCGCCGACAGTCCTGACCGTTTCATCAATCGGGAAGCATCCTGGCTTGCCTTCAACATGAGGGTGCTGGAAGAGGCGCAGAACACGAACCACCCGCTGCTTGAGCGGCTTCGTTTCCTGTCGATTTCCGCTTCCAATCTCGATGAATTTTTCATGGTACGTGTCGCTGGTCTTCGCGGGCAGGTGAGCGCGGGCGTGACCACGCTGAGCCAGGACGGAAGCACGCCAGCCCAGCAGCTGGATCTCGTCAACGCGATGGCGAACCATCTCATGCGCGAGCAGCAGCGCCAGTGGGTGACGCTCCGCCAGGAGATGCGTAATAACGGCATTGCGGTTCTGGAACCCGAAGAGGTGACCCCGGACGAATTCGCCTGGCTGGAGACGCGTTTCCTAGAACAGGTTTTTCCTGTCCTGACACCGCTTGCGATCGACCCGGCGCATCCGTTCCCCTTCATTCCGAACCTTGGCTTTGCGCTGGCCTTACAGCTTCGCCGCATTTCGGACGGCAAGCTCATGGATGCGCTGCTCCCTGTGCCGACGCAGGTGGAACGCTTTATCCGGCTGCCTGCGCGCGCGGGCGAGCCGGGCATTCGTTTTGTCAGCCTTGAGAACATGATCGGTCTGTTCCTCGACAGGCTTTTCCCCGGCTACAAGGTGATCGGGCAGGGCGCCTTCCGTTTGTTACGTGACAGCGATATTGAAATAGAAGAGGAAGCCGAAGATCTGGTGCGCTATTTCGAGAGCGCCTTGAAGCGTCGCCGTCGAGGCAGCGTTATCCGCCTGAAGATCGAGGCGCGCACACCGCCCTCGCTCCGCCAGTTCGTCGTGCACGAGCTCAGCGTCACCGAACGCGAACTTGTATCCGTCGAAGGCCTGCTTGGCCTCGCTCAGACAAGCCAGCTCATCGTGGACGACAGGCCGGACCTGAAATTTCCACCTTACAATGCGCGTTTCCCGGAGCGTATCCGCGACCATGGCGGGGACTGCTTCGCAGCTATCCGCTCCAAGGACATCGTCGTTCACCATCCCTATGAGTCGTTCGACGTTGTCGTGCAGTTTATCCGTCAGGCCGCAGCCGACCCGGATGTCGTTGCAATCAAACAGACGCTTTACCGTACCTCGAAGGACAGCCCGATCATCGAGGCGCTGATCGAGGCTGCGGAAGCAGGCAAGTCGGTGACGGCGTTGGTCGAACTCAAGGCACGTTTCGATGAGGCCGCCAATATCGTATGGGCGCGTAATCTCGAGCGCGCGGGTGTGCAGGTCGTTTTCGGGTTCATCGAACTGAAGACCCACGCGAAGATATCGCTGGTGGTGCGCCGCGAGGGCGGGCATCTCCGATCCTATGTGCATTTCGGAACCGGCAACTACCACGCCGTCACCGCGAAGATTTACACCGACTGCTCGATGTTCACTTGCGATCCGCGTCTCGCGCATGATGCGTCGCAGGTCTTCAACTACATCACGGGATATGCAGAACCGAAGGACCTCGAATTGCTCGCGATCTCGCCGATCAACATGCGTTCGAGGCTGATTAACGACATCAACGCCGAAATCGAGCACGCCAAGGCAGGCCGCCCGGCTGCCATCTGGGCAAAGATGAATTCGCTCGTCGATGCGCAGATCATCGATGCGCTCTATCAGGCGAGCCAGGCAGGCGTGCAAATCCACCTCGTCGTGCGCGGTATCTGCTGTTTGCGTCCCGGTGTGCCGGGTCTTTCCGAAAATATACGAGTGAAAAGCATTATCGGGCGTTTTCTCGAACATTCTCGTATTGTCTGCTTCGGCAACGGTCATGGCTTGCCGAATGACCAGGCGAAGGTTTATATCGGCTCTGCCGACTGGATGCCCCGCAATCTCGACCGCCGGGTGGAGATACTTGTCCCGATCCTGAACCCCACGGTTCACGATCAGGTTCTCGATCAGATCATGGTTGCCAACCTCAAGGACAACCAGCAGAGTTACGAACTGCAGCCGGACGGCACGTATACGCGGATCAGGGTGCAGGAGGGTGACGAGCCATTCAACGCCCACACCTATTTCATGAATAACGCGAGCCTTTCCGGGCGTGGCACCTCTCTCAAGAAAAACATCCCCCCCAAGTTCGACATCAAGTCGGCGTAAGCCTGCTTTGCGGCGAACGGCGGAGGTCATGCTGTGAGCCGTGAAAAAACCGGAGGCCGGTTCGGCATTATCGATCTCGGCTCGAACTCGGTGCGTCTCGTCGTTTATGCAAGCGTCGAGCGGCATCCGGTGCTCGTATTCAACGAAAAGGTCATGGCCGGCCTTGGCCGCTCGCTTGCTTCGACGGGCCGTCTGGACCCGAAGGGAATTGAACGAGCGCTGAATGCGCTGCGCCGTTTCATGGCTCTTCGCGAGCAGATCGGAATAACGACCCTCGTGGTGGCGGCAACCGCCGCCGTACGCGATGCGAAGGACGGGGCTGACTTCCTCGACCGTGCCGAAAAAATATGCGGCTTCAAGATCATGCTTCTTTCCGGGCTCGATGAAGCCCGAATTTCTGCGCAGGGCGTCCTTTCGGGGATTCCGCATGCGGAAGGACTGGTCGGTGATCTCGGTGGCGGCAGTCTTGAACTTGTCCCGGTTGCCGGGGGAAAGCCGGGTGCCGGTGTGACGCTGCCGCTTGGGCCTCTTCGCTTGATGGACCTCTCGCATGGCAGCCTCGCGGAGGCGGAAGCAGTCGTCGAGCGGGCACTCGGCGAGCAGCCATGGTTGAAGGACTATAAGGACAAGCCGATCTACGCGGTGGGCGGGGTATGGCGAAATCTGGCGCGCATTCACATGGCGCAGCGCAACTACCCGATCCATGTGCTGCATCAATATGTAATTCCTGCGCGCGATGCTGCGGATATCTCACGGGTGATAGAGCGGCTGGGGCCGAAATCGCTTGCACAGATTCCCGATGTTTCTGAACGCCGTGTTGAAGCATTACCGTTCGGTGCGCTGGTGCTCTACAAGCTGATTGCCGCCACAAGAGCGAAGGAAATCGTGATCTCTGCCTATGGGCTTCGCGAAGGAATTCTCTTCGAAAGCCTCGACAAGAAGGAACAGCAGAAGGATCCGCTGATCGAAGGTTGCCGCGATCTCGCTGGACGCCTCGCGCGTTTTCCGCAGCACGGCAATGAGTTCTTCAAATGGACGGCGCCTCTTTTTGCAAACGACGTCCTGGGCGAAACAGAGGAAGAAGCGCGGCTGCGTCATGCAGCTTGCATCCTTGCGGACATCGGCTGGTACGTACATCCGGACTATCGTGCGCATCATGCAATGACGCAGATACTGCTTGCGCCCTTCTCGGGTATCGACCATCAGGGCAGGCTTTATCTTGCGCGCGTTGGCTATCACCGCCATGAGGGCAGGGGAGAGCCGGAGATGATTGGCAATCTTTCGGCCTATATTCCCGAACGCGACAATGACAGGGCACTGACGCTTGGCCTTGCACTTCGTCTCGCTTTCACGCTTTCGGGCGCCACGATGGGTATGCTTCCCAAGACGCGTTTCGAAGTTGGCAAGAACACGCTCACCCTGATCTTGCCGAAGAAATATGAGGCGCTGGCGGGCGAGATCGTCGTCAAACGTCTCGCCGCGTTGGCAAAAGCGCTCGGCCGCAAGAGCGATATCAGGATCGGCAAGTAGCGGGCGTTACTTTTTTCCCGTTTCGATCAGCACGACCCGCTTGCCTTTGGCACCGATGGCGAGTTCGCCGCGCTTGAGACGCAATGCATCTTCCCCGAAAAGTTCCCGTCGCCAACCCTTCATCGCGCCAACATCTGCCTCGGCATGCGCGGCGATCAGTTCGAGGTCGCTGACATTGGCCACGAGCTTCTGCGCCACGTCGTGTTCTTCACATTTCTGCTTGAGAAGCACCTTGAGCAGTTCCACCAGCGGACCTATCCCGGCGGGCAGGGGCTCCGGCCCTTCGACGACGGGAATGTCTTCTTCATTCATGGAGAGCCCGCGTTCGACGGCTTCCATGAGACTTGCCGCGCCTCGACTGTTCGAAAAGCCTTTCGGCACGGCGCGGAGTGCATCGAGATCGCTCACGCTCTTGGGGAGCTGCGTTGCGATCTCGTAGAGCGCGTCATCCTTCATGATACGCGACCGCGGCATGTCGCGTTCCTGCGCCTGCCGCTCGCGCCAGGCGGCTACCTCGATGAGGACGGCGAGCCCGCGGCGTCCGCGAAAACGCATCTTCAGCCGTTTCCAGGCATTCTCCGGCCGCATCGCATAGGTTTCGGGGTCCTGAAGGACGGCCATCTCCTCGCCTACCCAGTGCGAGCGCTTCGTCTGTGTGAGCCGCTTTGCCAGCACTTCATAGATGGTGCGCAGATAGGTCACGTCCGCCATCGCATACTGGAGCTGCTTCTCGGAGAGCGGACGCCGCGACCAGTCGGTGAAGCGCGAAGATTTATCGACGCTGCCGCCGGTCAGCTTGCGGACCAGCGTCTCGTAGCCGACGGAATCGCCAAAGCCGCAAACCATCGCCGCAACCTGCGTGTCGAACAGCGGGTCCGGGATGGCGTCACCCTCGTGATAGAAGATTTCGATGTCCTGCCTGGCCGCGTGAAAGACCTTCACGACTTTCCGGTTCTTCATCAGGGCATAGAAGGGCGTGAGATCGATATCGGGAGCGAGGGGGTCGATGATGATTTCATCTTCGGGCCCGGCAAGCTGGATCAGGCACAGGACGGGCCAGAATGTCGAATCCCGCATGAATTCGGTATCGACGGTGACAAAGCCGGCAGTTGAAAGCCGGTCACAAGCGGCCCGCAAGGCCTCGTTCGTCGTAATGATTTCCATGCGCCGCTCTATAGCCGATCCTGGATATCTTGTCGCGCGAGAGATAAGGGAACACACCAACCCTCCCGCCCTTGACAAGGGCGGCTGATCCGTGCGCTTTTCCCCTTCGCTAGGGTATACCTTTTGCTATCCTCCGCCGATTCGTTCTGGAATTCCAAGGCCTTAGAATATGAGCAGTTTCCGCAGCCACACCTGTGGCGAGCTTCGCAAGTCGCATGTAGGCGAGACCGTCCGCCTGTCGGGCTGGGTTCACCGCAAACGCGACCATGGCGGTCTCCTCTTCATCGACCTGCGCGACAATTACGGGCTCACCCAGCTCGTTTTCGATCCGGACCGGGCCGAAGCTTTCGAGCTTGCCGAAAAGGTCCGTTCCGAATTCGTCGTCTCCATTGAGGGCACGGCGGTTGCTCGTTCCGCGGAAACGGTAAACCCGAACCTGCCGACCGGGGATATCGAAATTGCCGTTTCCTCCATGGAAGTACTCTCCGAGGCGCAGGATCTGCCGCTGCCGGTCTTCGGCGAGCCGGACTACCCGGAAGACATCCGTCTGACCTACCGTTTTCTGGATCTCCGCCGCGAGACGCTGCACAAGAACATTCTGCTGCGCTCTAAGATCATCGCGTCGGTGCGCCGCCGGATGACGGACGCGGGCTTCAATGAATTCCAGACACCGATCCTGACGGCTTCGAGCCCGGAGGGCGCGCGTGACTTTCTTGTTCCCTCGCGCCTGCATCCCGGCACCTTTTATGCGCTGCCGCAGGCACCGCAGCAGTTCAAGCAGATGATCATGGTGGCGGGCTTCGACCGCTACTTCCAGATCGCCCCTTGCTTCCGTGACGAGGACGCCCGCGCCGACCGCTCGCCCGGCGAGTTCTACCAACTCGATGTCGAGATGAGCTTTGTCACGCAGGACGATGTCTTTGCCGCCATTGAGCCGGTGCTGCATGGCCTCTTCGAGGAATTTGCGGGCGACAGCAAGGTTTCGTCCTATCCCTTCACGCGCATTCCCTATGCCGATGCGATCCGTAAATACGGCTCCGACAAGCCCGACCTGCGTAATCCGATCGAGATGCAGAATGTCACGGATCACTTCCGCGGTTCGGGCTTCAAGGTCTTCGCCGGCATGATCGAGAAGGACTCGAAGGTCGAGGTCTGGGCGATCCCGGCGCCGGGCGGCGGCAACCGGGCTTTCTGCGATCGCATGAATTCCTGGGCGCAGGGCGAAGGCCAGCCGGGCCTCGGCTACATCTTCTTCCGCGAAGAGGGCGGTGCGCTGGAAGGCGCGGGCCCCGTCGCAAAGAATATCGGGCCGGAGCGCACGGATGCGATCCGCACGCAGCTTGGCCTTGGAGCTGGCGACGCCGTCTTCTTCGTTGCCGGTCAGCCCGCGAAATTTGCGAGCTTCGCCGGTCAGGCGCGCACTCGCGCAGGCACCGAGCTCGGGCTTGTGGAAGAAGGTGTCTTCAAGTTCTGCTGGATCGTCGATTTTCCGATGTTCGAATGGAACGAGGACGAGAAGAAGATCGACTTCTCGCACAATCCTTTCTCTATGCCGAACTACCCGCTGGACAAGTTCCTTGCGCTCGACAAGGACGATGTCGATGAGATCCTCGGCATGACGGCCTTCCAGTACGACATCGTCTGCAACGGCGTTGAGCTTTCCTCGGGCGCCGTGCGAAACCACAAGCCGGATGTCATGTACAAGGCCTTCGAAATCGCAGGCTATGACAAATCCGTCGTCGAGACGAAGTTTGGCGGCATGCTCAACGCCTTCAAATACGGCGCGCCTCCGCATGGGGGGCTCGCGCCCGGCATCGACCGCATGGTCATGCTGCTGGCGGGCGTGGAGAACCTGCGCGAGGTGACCATGTTCCCGATGAACCAGCAGGCGCAGGATCTGCTCATGCAGGCCCCCTCGGAGGTGGACCAGAAGCAGCTCAAGGAACTGCACATTCGGGTCGTGCCGCCGCTTGAAAAGAAAAAGGAAGGCTGACCTTCAATTTCAAGTGCGGAAAACGCCAAGGAAAAAGGGAAGGCCGGTGCCTTCCCTTTTTGTTTGTCCGGTGCCGTCTGACTTATTGCGGCGTCTGCGCCTCAGGCGTCTCGTCCGCAAAAACCGGGATCGCCAGCGCGTCGACGGGGATGATGACGCCGTTCGATGCTTCGATGGCCTCGCCCGAGACATTCGCACCGAACTTCTCGCTGCCGTAATGGATGGGCGATTTCGTGCCGTCGATCTTCACCTTGCCGCGCTGGAGCGTCGTTGCCTCCGTCACCTTGCCTTCGAGCCGGGCGGGCGTGTGGCGGCCGCTGACGATGCTGTAGAGCAGCAGGGCACGCGCATTCTCCTTGTTGCTGGGATTATCGCCTGCAAGCAGATCGTCGATACCGCCTGGCTGGTTGGCCAGTGCCTCATTCGTCGGCGCAAAGACAGTGATGTTGCCCTCGGTGTAGCGGAACTCGAGATCATTCGCCTCGATGATCCTGGTCAGGGTCGAGAATTGCGGATTGCCTTTCAGCGTCTCGTAGACGTTCGCCGCGAAAGCAGGCGCGGCGCTGACCGCGCTCATCGCGAGGGCCGCAAGGAAAATTACGGTTCTTTTCATCGTTGTGCCTTTCGAATTGCTGGTCGCATCAAAAGTCCCAAGCGTTGAAATTTCTAGGCTGGGATTTTGGCCGGATTACGACATTGCTCAGCCATTTGGCTTGCCGCCCCTTGCAATGGTGAGAGCCGCGACGGCGACAAGAACCTGATAGGCGTCCACGAAAGCCTCCCGCTGATCGGACCAGAAACCCGAAGGTTTCTCTGCCTTTCACCAAAGTTCCGGTTTCCTGGAGATAGTAGAAACCTGCAATTTAGTTAATGGAAACCTATGGTTAAGCCCCGGGCTGTAACAATCCTGACCGAGCCGGTATTCGCTAGGGGTGAAAAGCCCGGTTTATTGGATAGTCGAATGCACAACTCGAGACCGAGCGAGCCGCCCGAGAGGCTCGGCACCGCAGATTTCCCGGCGCATCTTTTCGATGCTTTTGCCGAGGCCTTTTCCATTGGTAGCTGGACGTGGGACATCGCGAGCGGCGATCTCGAACTTCACTCCAGCGCTCTCGACGCCCGCAATGTACCGCGAACCCTCAAGACCAGGAACGCGGAAGCCAGCACGACCATGAAGCTTCTGCATCACTGGCTCGACAGCTGCACCCCGGGCGCGACAAACACGGCCAGCTTCACGCTGCGCACCGACCCGGTCGCGGTTCGTATCCTCTGCGTCGAACGTACCGAAACCACGGTGAGGGGCCTGCTCCAGGACTGCACGGCAGAAACCCTGACAAGCGAGAACGATCAGCGGTTTCGCATGGCTTTCATGGGAGCGGCCCACGGCATTGGGCTTGTCGGCCTCGATGGGAGCTGGCTCCAGGTCAATGAGGCGCTATGCCAGATGCTCGGCTATACCGAAAAAGAACTTCGGGAGCGCACGTTTCAGGATATTACGCATACTGACGACCTCGAAAACGATCTCGATCTTCTTCACGAATGTATCGAAGGCAAGCGCAATGCCTATCACATGGAAAAGCGTTACCATCGCAAGAATGGCGATATCATTTCCGCGCTTCTTTCCGTGGCTGTTCTGCGCGCGGAGAACGGCGTCCCGCTCTATTTCATCTCGCAGATACAGGACATCACCGCCCAGAAGGAGGCCGAAGGCGAGCTTGTTGCCGCGCGCGACGAGGCAAAGCGCGCAAGCGCCGCCAAGAGTTCATTTCTTGCCTCGATGAGCCATGAAATCCGCACACCCATGACAGGCGTGATGGGTATGCTCGACATGCTTCAGGAAAGCGGCGTGAGCGGTGACCAGCTCGAACTGGTCAAGACGGCACGCAGCTCCGCTGAAATGCTGCTGTCGATCATCAATGACGTGCTCGACATGGCGAAGCTCGAAGCAGGCAAGGTGGAGATCGCCAGCCGCGACTTCAATGCCGAAACGCTCTTGCGCACCGTCTGCGACATGATGGCGGCGCGAGCCGAAAGCAAGGGGCTGAAATTCAACGCCGTGCTACCCCTTTCGACGCGTACCTGGCTGAAGGGCGATCCCGACCGCATTTCGCAAATCCTGTTCAATCTTCTCGGGAATGCGGTGAAATTCACGGAACATGGCGATGTGTCGCTGACGGCGGAGGTGCGCCAGGCCGGCGACGGGCTTGAACTGGTTTTGCGCGTGGCAGACACAGGGCGCGGCATTCCGGCGGAAAAAGTGGATAGAATTTTCCAGGAATTCGAACGGGTGCAGGACGGAGCATCGAGCCAGATCGAGGGCACGGGCCTTGGTCTCGCCATCGTTCAGCGTCTCGTGGACGCCATGAACGGGTCGGTGCAGGTCGAGAGCATCGAAGGGAAGGGCTCTCTCTTCACAGTCAGCCTTCCGCTGGCGGCCGGCGCTGCTCCCGCAGAAACGCAAGCTCCTGCCGCCGCGATCGAGGAAACGTCCGGCACCGCGCCGCAGCCGGCCGCGCCGCTCAGCGTTCTTGTGGTCGAGGATAATGCCGTCAACCGCAAGGTCATCGGCTCCGTGCTCTCCATCGCGGGGATCGAGCCGACCTACGCCTTCGATGGCGCCCAGGCGCTTGAAGCCGTGAAGGAACAGGATTTCGATATCGTCTTCATGGATGTGATGATGCCGGTGATGGATGGCCTGACGGCGACGAAGAAGCTGCGGGAGGTCGGTTTTGCAATGCCGATCCTTGGCCTCACCGCGAATGCGATGGAACATCATCGCGAAGCCTGTTTCGAGGCGGGCATGGACGACCACATCGCCAAGCCGTTCCGTCCGGCGGATATTCTAGCCGCGCTGGAGACGCATGGCGGCAAGCGCAAACAGATCTAGCTCCGCAAGACGGTTTCTTCACGCCGCCGATGGATACATTTTCGCCTCCCCATCATCGTCATGGCCCGGGACAAGCCGGGCCATGACGTATCGAGGGCAAGCACAAAATTACCGGCCTGAGTTACGTATGAAACGCTTTCTGCTTACGCATCAGCTACAGCCGCTGGTCCCGCCGCAGGTGTCGCATTTCAGGCAGGTGCCGTTGCGCACCATGGTGAAGTTGCCGCATTCGCTGCAGGCTTCGCCTTCATAACCCTTCATGCGCGCTTCGACGACGCGCGACATGCCCGCACCGCCCGAAGATCCGTTGCCCGACGAGGTCTGCGAAACGGAGCTGACAGCCATTGCGCCGGAAACTTCGCCCGAGCCCGAACGCATCAGCGCGCCTGCCGCCATGACTTCGGCCTTCACGGTCTGGTCGCGAACGGCGGGAGCCGCGACCGCTTCGGCTGTATCGGCGCGGGCTTCAGCGGCTGCGCCACCCATATTCGAATTGCGCACGAGATAGAGATTCCCCATCTGCGCCATGCGCGTATAGCCGGGGCTGACAACCGACGCTGCGGGAAGGGCGGGCGCCTTGCCTTCGTCGGCGCCATCGCCCATTGCGTCGAAGGCCATTTCCTTCGGATCGACATGGCCAAGGTCCGAACGTCCGAGATAGGAGACGGCCAGTTCGCGGAACACATAGTCGAGGATCGAGGTCGCGTTCTTGATCCGGTCATTGCCCTGCACGAGCCCCGCGGGCTCGAAGCGCGTGAAGGTAAAGGCCTCCACATATTCTTCCAGCGGTACGCCATATTGCAGGCCGAGCGACACGGCGATGGCAAAATTGTTCATCAGCGAGCGGAAGGCGGCACCCTCCTTGTGCATGTCGATGAAGATCTCGCCGATCTTCCCGTCGTCATATTCGCCGGTGCGCAGATAGACCTTGTGGCCGCCGACCAGCGCCTTCTGCGTATAGCCCTTGCGGCGGTCCGGCAGCCGGTCGCGCGTCTTTTCGGAGGCGACGACCCGCTCGGCAAGCTGCATCGCCGAGCGTTCGGCGACGATCCGCGCCCGCTCCTGCGCAGGCTGCGCGACAAGCGTCTCGACCGCGCTTTCCTCCTCGTCATCCTCGATATCGTCGTCGAGAAGCTGGGAATTGAGCGGCTGCGAAAGCTTGGAGCCGTCGCGGTAGAGCGCATTCGCCTTGAGTGCGAGTTTCCAGGATAGCAGGTAGCTCTCCTTGCAATCCTCGACGCTCGCGTTGTTCGGCATGTTGATCGTCTTGGAGATGGCACCCGAGATGAAAGGCTGCGCCGCCGCCATCATGCGGATATGGCTCTCGACCGAGAGGTAGCGCTTGCCGATGCGGCCACACGGGTTGGCGCAGTCGAAGACGGGCAGGTGCTCGTCTTTCAGGCCCGGCGCGCCTTCAAGCGTCATCGCGCCGCAGACATGGAGGTTTGCCGCCTCGATTTCCTGTTTCGTGAAACCGAGGGCTGCCAGCATGTCGAAGTCGAGATCGTCCATTGCGTCAGCATCGAGGCCGAGCACTTCGGTGCAGAAGTCTTCGCCGAGCTGCCACTTGTTGAAGGCGAAGCGGATGTCGAAGGCCGTCGCCAGCGCCTTTTCGATCACGTTGATCTTGTCCGGCGTGAAGCCGCGCTCCATCAGCCGCTCATGGTTGACGCCCGGCGCATTGGCAAGCGTGCCGAGACCGACGGCGTAATCGACAATGGCCTCGATCGCCTTGTCGCTATAGCCGAGCGTACGGAGCGCCTGCGGCACGGCGCGGTTGATGATCTTGAAATAACCGCCACCCGCGAGCTTCTTGAATTTCACCAGCGCGAAGTCCGGCTCGATGCCCGTGGTATCGCAATCCATGACGAGACCGATCGTGCCCGTCGGCGCGATAACGGTTGTCTGCGCATTGCGGTAGCCATAGCGCTCGCCCATCGAAACCGCGAGATCCCAGGAGGCGCGCGCATGATCGACGAGGTCGGGCTGCGGGCAGGAGGCGGCATCGAGCGGCACGGGATAGACGCTCACTTGTTCATAACCGCCATTGAGCCCGTGCGCCGCGCGCGCATGGTTGCGCATGACGCGGAGCATGTGCTCGCGGTTTTCCTCGAAGCCCGCGAAGGGGCCCAGCTCCTTGGCCATCTGCGCCGAGGTCGCATAGCAGACGCCGGTCATGATGGCGCTGATCGCACCCGTGAGCGAACGCGCCTCGCGGCTGTCATAGCCAAGGCCGCAGGACATGAGCAGCCCGCCAATATTGGCAAAGCCGAGGCCGAGAGTGCGGAACTTGTAGCTCCGTTCCGCAATCTCGCGGCTCGGGAACTGCGCCATCAGCACCGAGATTTCGAGCACGATGGTCCAGAGCTTCACGGCATGCTCGAAAGCTTCAACATCGAAACGCCCGTCCGCATCGCGGAACTGAAGCAGGTTGAGCGAGGCGAGGTTGCAGGCCGTGTCATCGAGGAACATATATTCCGAGCACGGATTGCTCGCGCGGATCGGGCCGGAGGCCGGGCAGGTGTGCCAGTCGTTGATCGTCGTGTGATACTGGATGCCGGGGTCCGCACTCGCCCATGCGGCATGGCCCACCTGGTCCCAGAGTTCGCGCGCCGGAATTGTCTTCGTCGTCTCGCCCGTCAGGCGGCTTTTCAGCGACCACTCTTCGTCCTGCTCGACGGCGCGGAGAAACTCGTCGGTGACGCGCACGGTGTTGTTCGAGTTCTGGCCGGAAACGGTCAGATAGGCTTCTGAATCCCAATCCGTGTCGTAGACGCGGAAATCAATTTCCGTATAGCCCTGCTTCGCGAACTGGATCACGCGCTGGACATAGTTCTCCGGCACATGCGCCTTGCGTGCGGCGATCACTTCGCGCTTGAGAGCGGGATTCTTCTTGGGATCGAAGCAGTCGTCGCCTTCGCCTTCGCAGTTCACGCAGGCGCGCATGATGGCATTGAGGTGCCGCTGGTTGATCTTCGAGCCGGTGACGAGCGCCGCCACCTTCTGCTCCTCGGTGACCTTCCAGCTGATGAAATCCTCGATATCCGGGTGGTCGATATCGACAATGACCATCTTCGCCGCGCGCCGCGTCGTCCCGCCGGACTTGATCGCGCCCGCTGCCCGGTCGCCGATCTTGAGGAAGCTCATCAGGCCGGACGACTTGCCGCCGCCCGAGAGGGACTCGTTCTCGCCGCGCAGGCTGGAGAAGTTGGAGCCCGTGCCCGAGCCATATTTGAAGAGCCGCGCCTCGCGCACCCAGAGGTCCATGATGCCGTTCTCGTTCACGAGATCGTCGTTCACGCTCTGGATGAAGCAGGCATGGGGCTGCGGAAATTCATAGGCGGTCTGGGTGCGCGCCGTTTCGCCCGTTTCCGGGTCGGTCCGCCAGTGGCCCTGCGCCGGACCGTCGATGCCATAGGCCCAGTGAAGGCCGGTGTTGAACCATTGCGGAGAGTTGGGCGCCGCGATCTGGGCCGCCAGCATGAAGCGCTGCTCGTCGAAAAAGGCGCGGGCGTCGGCCTCGCTGTCGAAATAGCCGCCTTTCCAGCCCCAATAGGTCCATGTGCCCGCCAGCCGGTCGAAGACCTGCCGCGCGTCGCGCTCGGGGCCGAAGCGGTCTTCCTCGCGGAGCGCCGCCATCGCGTCATGGTCCGGCTCGTGCCGCCACAGGAAATCCGGCACACCATCTTCCGGCACCGCCTTCAGAACGGCCGCAACGCCCGCCTTGCGGAAATATTTCTGGGCGAGCACGTCGCAGGCAACCTGGCTCCAGTCGGCCGGCACGTTGATGTCCTGAAGATTGAACACAACCGAGCCGTCCGGATTGCGGATCTCGCTCGTCGTCGTTCTGAACTCAATGCCTTCGTAAGGCGACTGGCCCTCGACAGTGAAGCAACGCTGGATACGCATCTGGCCCCCGGATTCTCGCTATGCATTTGCTGCCTCGGAGGAGGGGAAGGAACACGCATACCGGGCTGGCCCGGCATACATCAGAGCACAGATCACCATTGCGCCGAGCCATTCTGGAGCAACCTTTCAAGTGGTTGTTTCCATTTGGCTTTCGCCGCTGAGCGGTTAGCTCTTTAGTGGTGTGCGTCTGTTGCTACTGCCTCATCCCCTGAGGGAGACCAAATCCTAGGGACGATGGGCGGCAGGCGTCAAGCCAAAGACGCAAGATGTAGATGCCACAGGCATCCGAGCCACATGATGCGGTGGGAGGTTCAACCCGAATCGAGCGGTTAACAGAATCTCGCCAGTTAACAGAGCCGAAACCTCGATCTAATATCACTATCGAAGGGTTCGATACCCAGAATAGGTGGAGACGCAGTGTGGGCGAGCTGAGTACAGCATTCGGCAAGGAGCTGAAGTCGCTGAAAGTCCTGATGGTCGAGGACAACAGCGGCATGAGGCTGCTGTTGCGGACCATGCTCCATACCTTCGGCATCACCGATATTCTCCAGGCGCGCGACGGCACAGCCGGTATTGCGGAGCTTCGGAGTCACGAGGTGGATCTGATTCTCACGGACTGGGAAATGGAGCCGATGAACGGCCGCGATTTCATTACCCGGATACGTGCCGCGGGCAACGAGCCCGTCTGCTTTACTCCCATCATCGTCCTCACCGGGTATGCCTCGCGCGGCCTTCTCACCGAAGCCTTCGAGATCGGCGCGACCCATCTCCTTGTGAAGCCGGTGACGCCGGCAAGCCTTCTCAGCCGCATCCAGTGGGTGCTGAATGACGACCGCCAGTTCGAGCGGGCGGGCGACGTCTACCGCCAGCCCATGCTCATCCATGAACGCGAGGGGCTCGGTCGCAAGCGCAAGGCAGGCCAGGCAACCTGGTCCCTCGAATAAGCGGCAGGAAGGCTGGACCGGGCTCTCTCCCGGTGCCATATTCGGCCCGCTTCCGGTCCCTTCGGGCCGGAATCGTGGTTATAATGGCAGCTCTTCCGCGGCATGCAGGAATGCGCCGCTCGCTTAACTCAACGGAATCGTTCCATGAGCTTGTTTTCGGAAATCTTCGTCTGGTGGCACGGGCAGACCATGGGCACCCGCTTCTACACCTGGCGCAAGGGCAGGCTTGTCGGCGAAGACGGGCAGGGCAACCGCTACTACGAGGCGAAGGATGGTCGCGAGATCGGCGGCTATCAGCGCCGCTGGGTGATCTATAACGGCCTTGCCGAGGCCTCCCGCGTACCGCCGGAATGGCACGGCTGGCTCCATCACACCGTGGATACGCCGCCCGGGGAGCAAGGCTATGTGCCGCGCGAGTGGGAGAAGCCCCATATGCCGAATCTCACCGGCACGCAGCACGCCTATCGCCCGGCAGGCAGCCTCCACAAAGATGCCCGCCGGCCGCAGGCGACGGGCGACTATCAGGCATGGCGCCCCGAATAGGCAGCCGCCGCATCATTTGATTCCGGGTTATCGGGGACGTCTATGCAAAGCAATCTCGTCGAAACGCTGATCGGCACCGTGGTCGTTGCCGTGGCTGCGGTTTTTCTCTTTTATGGCTACACCAGTTCCGGCATGCGCAGTGCCACAGGCTACAACGTGGAAGCGGCTTTCAGTTCCGTTGACGGGCTTGCGACCGGCGCCGATGTTCGCCTCTCCGGCATCAAGATCGGCACAGTGGTGAAGCAGTCGCTCGACCCCGAGACCTATCAGGCGATTGTCACCCTCGACATCGCGCCCCATGTGAAGCTGCCCGAAGACAGCAGCGCGAAGATCACGAGCGAGGGGCTTCTCGGCGGCTCTTATATTTCGGTTACGCCCGGCGGCAGCGAGGAACTCCTCACCGACGGTAGCGAGATCATGTTCACGCAAGGCTCCATCGATCTCATGAGCCTCATCGGGCAGGCCGTCTTCTCCGCGTCGGATGGCGGCGACAGCAAGTAACCCCTCCCGGAGAGCGCCGATGCGTTTCCTCATTCCTTCGGCGGCAGGCTTCGCCTTCCTCGCGCTCGGCGCGGGGCCGGCGCTGGCCGAAAAATTTCCCGTCGCCGTCTTCAATGGCCTCGACAAGATCACCGCGCGCGTGAGCGCCTTCGAGGCACAGGTGAATGAGCCGGCAACCTTCGGCACCTTGCAGGTGCTGGTGCGCGCCTGCGACAAGAACCCGCCGGAAGAAACACCGCGCACCGCCGCCTATGTCGAAATCCGTCAGCTCGCACGCACGGGCGCGACCGCGGCAGACGCGACCGCCGTTACGGAAGTGCAGCCCGCGCCGATCTTCTCCGGCTGGATGTTTGCCGAAAGCCCCGGCCTGAACGCCCTCGAACATCCCGTCTACGATATCTGGGTGACGGACTGCAAAACCTCGTCGGGCGAAGCGTCCAGCGGCAGCGAATAAAAATCTGCGTCCTGGCCGGTGGCATCGAACAGCCGCACCCGATATTCATCCCGCGGAATTTCGATCGCGCCGAACTGGCTGAGATGCGAGGTCACGAATTGCGTGTCGAGCAGGCTGAAGCCGCCGCGAATGAGCCGCGCCACGAGATAGACGAGCGCTACCTTGCTCGCATCCGTCGCCCGGCTGAACATGCTCTCACCGAAGAAAGCCCCGCCCAGCGACACGCCATATAGCCCGCCGACAAGCAGGCTGCCCTGCCAGCATTCGACGGAATGCGCGTGGCCGTTCTCATGCAGCTCGCAATAAAGATCGACGATCCTGTCGTTGATCCATGTGCCATCGCGATTGGGCGCAGCTTCCGCGCAGCCGAGCATGGTCTCGCGGAAAGCCGTGTCGACGCGGATATCGAAGGGGGCCTGCCGGATGGTGCGGCGAAGGCGCTTCGGGATGTGGAAGCTCTCCAGTGGCAGGATGCCCCGCGCTTCCGGGTCGATCCAGTAAAGTTCCGGATCGTCGCGCGACTCCGCCATCGGGAACACGCCATAGGCATAGGCGCGAAGCAATACTTCGGCGTCAATCTCGCTCATCTCGTTTCCGCAAATCCCTGCCCGTGGCGCAGACCCGGCGAAACCTGGCGAAGATCGGAATGGAACGGTAGCACCAGGTTCAGCCGGTTCATTCTAACGCCGATCTTTAGCCCTCTCAGGAAGTTTTTTGCTCTCTCGGGTGGTCTGTCTGACGCTCGATACACAATCGCTGTTCTCGCCGAGGCCAAGCTGGATGGTCGGTATGAGGGCGGCGAGCGGCGTCAGCAGCAGGCCAAGCGCGGCAGCGCCCAGTCCCGTCAGCCAAGGGTGCGCGCGGGCCCATCGCAAGAAGAACCTGCGAACGCCGCTCCCGTTCCCGAGCTTCTGTCCGGTTCGGTCAGCCCTGCTGTTTTTTCAGAAAATCTTCCAGCCAGTGAATGTGGTATTCGCCGTTGATGAAATCCGGCTCGTTCACCAGATCCTGAAAAAGCGGGATCGTGGTCTTGATCCCGTCGATGACAAATTCATGCAACGTCCGGCGAAGGCGCATCATGCATTCATTGCGGTTGCGCCCGCTCACCACCAGCTTGCCGATCAGACTGTCGTAATAGGGCGGAATGCGATAGCCGGAATAGACCGCGCTGTCGACGCGCACACCAAGCCCGCCCGGCGTGTGAAAATCCTTGATGGTACCGGGCGACGGGGCGAAGGTCTTGGGGTCTTCCGCGTTGATGCGGCACTCGATGGCGTGACCGTTGAGCTGCACGTCTTCCTGCCGGAAGCTCATCTCCATACCGGCGGCGATGCGGATCTGCTCGCGCACGAGGTCAATGCCCGTCACGGCTTCCGTGATCGGATGTTCCACCTGAAGGCGTGTGTTCATTTCGATGAAGAAGAACTGTCCGTCTTCATAAAGGAACTCGACCGTGCCGACACCGAGATAGCCGAGGCCCTTGATCGCGCGTGAAACGATGCCGCCGATTTCCTCGCGCTGCTGCGCATTGAGCGCGGGCGAAGGGCATTCCTCCAGCACCTTCTGGTGGCGGCGTTGCAGCGAACAGTCCCGCTCGCCCAGATGCGCGACATTGCCGTGGCTGTCGGCAATCACCTGCACTTCGATATGGCGCGGCTGGCCGAGATATTTTTCCATGTAGAGCGAGTCGTCGCCAAAGGCGGCCTTTGCTTCCGAACGCGCCGTCGAAAGCGCGGAGGAAAGCTCCTCTTTCGAGCGCGCGACCTTCATGCCGCGCC
>CXWF01019918.1_pt1 | contig 37198 bp, 32 predicted proteins | sample 468421 | NCBI WGS metagenome assembly CXWF01 (sample SAMEA2620812, study PRJEB7988) | marine metagenome | biome: marine biome (ENVO:00000447); feature: surface water layer (ENVO:00002042); material: "saline water (ENVO:00002010), including plankton (ENVO:xxxxxxxx)" | depth 5 m
GTTTACATAGAAATCCCAATACTGATTAGGAACAAACTCCATCATTCCATCTTCTGTGTATGACTCTATTACTCTAGTAATTGATTGTCTGTTTCGGTCTTGCATATAAACAGAGTTCTCTGATATTTCCTTAAAGGTTTTTTTAATTTGAGGAATATTTTTTAAAGAATACTTTAACCAATTTACATATCCAATATCATTAGCATAAGTAATCATAGATGTCAACTGCTTTATCATAACAGTTGGGTTCAAACCAATTCTAGAAAATATAAATAAGTTATTCATCTGATTAATAAACCTGTCTGCTCTATTATTACTAACACCTCTGTTAGCAATCTTTGCTAACATATTCTTAATTAATCTGTTTACATATTGTCCATGTATACTTTCAATTGCTTGACTTACTTGCTTGTTTGAAAACATCTTATGAATGTCTCTTATGGTTTCACCATAAGCTGCAAAGTATTCCATATCTCTTAAGTAAGTTGCCATAACATTCATGTTGTTCATCTCTCTTATAGGAAGATTGTTTTGTGTTCTAAACTTAGTCGAAGACGCACCTACAGATGTATTCATGATTGATTTATCTGACAACATATCTAATGGTTCTTGCTCTATTGCATTCCCCTCAGGGTCATTTCTATATATCATACCGGCATAGAACCTGTTCCATGGCATATTAGTTCGGTATAAAGCTTTGTATGTTTTATTATAATGCTCATATAAAGCAGGATAAAATTCATTTACTTGCCAATCTGCAAACTCTTTTACCTTTTCATCCATATTGGATATCATCTCATCCATTATTCTTTTATAGTCTTCACCAAACGTAGCTTCAAAAGCTCCTTTGTTTGCAGGGTCTTTGTAAAGATTGTAGTAATACATCATTACATTTTGAGGTAGATGTACTTCGTTTTTAAACAAAACTTTTTTTAGGTTTTCTTTATTCTTAAGACTTGGGTCTTGCTCGTATGCTTTTTTAGCATCCTCTACAGCTTTTGGGTCTAATAAATAAGTAGCTTTTTTGTCAGGCTTGTTATTATCTCTAACTTTATTTCTCCATTTCTTTCCATATAATTCCTCAAATTTTTTGGCTATGATATCTTCCTGCTGCATCATTCTAGCTTTAAACTTTCTGCTTGAAGCATCTACTCTTCCTGTTACCATCTCTTGCAACCTTCCCCCAAACATTTCCCCCGGCAATTTAGATATCAAATCCATCAGACCATCTAAAGCTTCAGCCTCATTGAAAAACTTTTTAACCCCTGTGTTTATTTTAGTCACAAACTTTTTAAGCACACCTTTAAGTTTATTTTTTTTCTCCTCTAATCTTTGCTTGTTTTTTAAATCTGCTTCTTTACGCTTACCCTTATCTCCTAAGTCTGCCTTTTCACCTGTTACTTCTTCATAAGCTATGGACGCATTTTTATTATATTTATTGTGAGCATCTTCAAGCTCTTGTTTCAACTCGCTTCTACCTTGTTGAACCATTTCTTCTAAAGTTGCTAGAGCTGTATCAAGTGCACCTGTCTTATTGACATCAGTATTCTCCATTAACAATGCGTTGTTCAGATTAATTAGAACTTGCAAGTCTACCATTCTATCAAAGTCACCTTCGGTCATTTTAGATTTGGCAGCTATTTCATTAAACTCCTGAGTTAACGCTTCGTTCTCAGCCTCAATCTGCTGAACTGTAGAGTTCTTACTTAGTCGGTCTTGTTTTATCTTTTGTATTCTTTCTTTAATTTTTAAACTAATTTTAGCTCCTTTCTTTCTACCTGCTACTTTGGTTTCGTATTTACCATTGAGTATATTTTCAATTTTACTTTCAAGTCTTGTGTTGTTCTTTTTATTTACAAACTCTAACACCTCCTCGAATATGTTTTCAATATTAGATTCGTTTGCGTTAGTAACTTTTCTTATAAGACTCATGACTTCACTACGAGTATATATATCAGCAGGTAAAGACTTTCTAATAAAGTTTCTTATAGCTGCTTTGGCTTTCTGTAAATCTTTAGCACCACGCCTTCTTTCCTGTACCATTCTACGAGCAGCAGTAAGTTTCTCTTGTACATTTTCACTTGTTCTTGTACCTACTGCTCTTTGGAATTCAACCTGTAGTAACGCTTGCTTGGTAGTTAGATTCTTACTTCCGTCACCTTCGTTTATATATTCAGGTTGTTTCTGTAGGAATTCAATAGTTTGGTCTGCTATTTGCTGTTCTGTAAGCTTGACCTTTCTTCTCTTATTTCCTCTAATAAGTTTTTGTTCAAACGCTTTTACTCTTTGGAACAATTTAATACCTGCTTCCATACCACCCTTTATGTTTGCAAACGCTTTAGGTAGAGTGTTAAATAAATCTACATCTATATTCATCAGATTGTTAACCACACTAGCAGGATAACCTTTTGTTCTAACTAAAAAGTCTTTGATAACTTCATCTCTAAAGTTCATGTCCCTACCTTCGGTGATAATATCTACTATTTCTTTTTGCTCTCTACCTCTAGGAGTTTCAGTAATCTTTTCAGTTATAGTTTCAAACAATGGTAGTTTAGATTGAGCAATCATACTAACAGCGTTTGCTTTACCTACCACCATCAAGTCTTTGTTTTTGTTTTTAAACGCTATTTTGTTTACACCTGTTAAGTCTGTGTATGTACGTTGGTCTAATGGTTTGTTTGCTATTCTTTTTTTGTTATATGATTTATCGTCAGGGTATTGTTCTCTAACTCTCTCATTTATTTCTTCTGTTTTAGTTTTGTCTCCTATTAAAGTTTCAGGCATATAAGGTTGTAAAGATGTTTTGACGCTATATAAACCATCAAATATAACAGCACTATTAGGTTCTGAAGGAACTTTACCTACAAAGAATGGATGAGTGATTCCTTTATCTTGTACTCCATCCACTAAAGATTTAGTGTCTTCCGGAACCACATAGGTAAAGCCACCTACTACATAGCCACCTTTGTTTTCTTTCAAGAAGTTCTCTCCTAATAAAGCTTTGTCTCCAAACTCTAAAACAAAATCTTGAGTGTTGGTACCATTATCTAAAAATGCTTTTTTATATCCCGGAGTTTTAACATTAGTTTTAAGGTCTTTGTTCTTTGGAATAACCCCTTCCATATAATATCTTCTTCGGTCAAAGTTTTCATTCTTCATAGCCTCAACAAATTCCTCAGGACTTACAGACTGTGGGTCTTTAATCATGTCTTGCATTTCCTGTGAAAGAGCTCCACCCATTCTATTGTTTTTATATGAAGCTAGCTCCTCGGCAAATGCTGCATAAGCTTTAGGGTCTTTCTTTTGTAGGTCTTCGATTGCGTCATAGAAAAACTCTGCACCATACATGTTTCCGTACATAGCATCAGGAGTTTGAATCATAACTGCTACACCTACTCTATCTCCTGCCTTGTATTTCTTTTTAAGTTTATCCATATTGCTTAAAGCTTTGCCGGAATTCAAAGATGCAAACCCTACTCCGTTTTCATTGTTCTCCTTCAAAGCTGCATAACCGAAGCCACCAAGCAAACCTTTGTCAGGGTCAAGAGCTGTAGCATCAGAATTAATTACATATATATTTCCATTGTGCTGTTCAGCAAAATCATTCAGAGTAATAATCGGAAGGTCCGATACATTGTCTCCTTTAAATACTTTCTGTTCTCTGCCCGGAACTTTTTCAACTTTACCTTTAGGATTTACTGTAGCTGCTACACCATTGTCAGAAAATGGTTCTGACTTTTCAAGAATCTTGAACTCATCAGTAAATATTTCTTGACCCATAGTAATTTTGTCTGCTAAAGTATTTAGTAAGTCAACTACTTGTGCGTCTTGTTGTGTGATGTTAGGACTAATGTCTATTAATTTATCTATTCCTAAAGTTCTAGCTGTGCTTTTTAAGAAGTTTAGTATAGCACTTTGCGCAGGTCTGTCTAGTCTTTGATACCTGCTCGACATAATACCAAATAATTCTGCTAATCTCTCCTCGTTTTGAGCAGTCATTCCTTGGTCTTTATATTGCTTGGAAAATGCGTCAGCTTTTTTATAAAGTAAACTATTTTTATCTACAGCACTCATCACTCCTTTTGTAAGTGTGTTAACTGCCTTGGCTACATTAGCTTCACCTAATCTTTCAAACAACATAGCATGAAAAGCTTCGTGAGCTACGGTAGTTTCTGAAGCTTTATTCATATCAATATGAATAGTGTTGGTATCGAAATCATAAAATCCTCTACCTCCTCTACCTGTAGCTTTATTAAACTCATCAGAAGATTCATGTAAAACTATTTTAGTTTTAAAGTTTTTAGCTAAGGCTTGAGCTGCTTTTACTGCTCTGTTAATTACTTTATTACGAGTAGATTTTTGCTCTTTATCTAATGCACCTTCTTGTTTTCCTTTTCTATTAAAGAATAAGTTGTCTTGTGTTTGTTCTGCTTCTGTCTCGGTACCAAATGCTTCTTGAATATCTTCTTTCTCTTGAGCAGTAATATCACTATCTTCATCTAGTTCTTCTGAAGTTTCAGTTTGAGTTGCTGTTGTACCAAACTCTTGTATCTTAGACTCTGCATCTTCAGCAGCCTGTTGTTCTTGTGCAGCTATAACCGTTATGTTCTCAAGCTGTTCATTGATTTCAGCTATTCTGTTTTGGTCACTCTTAGTAAGCTGCTTGTCTTTGCCGGTGATTTTATTCTCTATGTTTTGTTTCTCTAATAGTAAGTTTAAGGCAACTCTTGATTGTTGAACTGTGTAGTCGCTAGGAATCTGTGGCATCAATGCTTCAATCTTATTATAGTTTTCAAGTAAACCATCTGCACCTGCCTGAGTTAGTGGGTCATTAGGGTCGGCTACTCTTTGTTTTAGATTAGTAACAAAAAACTTTTTATACTGTGGGTCTTTCAACATTTCTTGATACCAACCAAAAGCTTCATCAGATACTAAATCTAAATCATTAGGGTTGCTTGCCATAGCAGATATAGCCGTAGGTATTGCCATTACTTTACCACCAAGAGCTTCAAGATAACCTTGATACATTACTTCTTCAAAAAATGCTCCTACTGTTTTAGGAGTTTGGAACATCTCTTTTTCTTTAGCCATGTTATATATATACTCTGAAGATAGTTCAGCTACAGATTGTAAAGCTCCTGTTTCAAATTCAGTTGCTGCACCTGCACCAAGTACTAATGCTCCTTGTGTTGCACCAATTCTTAATTTACTCTTACCTTCTTGAGCCATCAAGTTCTTTAAATCTTTTCGGATAAATTCAGCGAAGGTTTTACTTGTAGTGTTTTTATTACTTTTTAATAATGCTCTTCCTACAATACCGTTTACTAAACCTTCTTGTTTTAATAAGTTTCTAAAACCGAAATCTTCTAATACAGCAGTAGCGATAGCTACCGGATATGCGATTAATCTTTTTTCATTGTCAGAAATATTGTCAAAGTTTGGATTCATTGACATTTTTTCCATTTGTGCATCGGTACTTTGAGCCATTAACCTTACGATTCTCGTAGCTTTGTTTTTACCTTGGCGAGATTTAATCATTTTCTTACCTAACTCAGGACCATATTTTATAGACAACTCAGTAGCTTTTTTACCACCGGTTTTCAGCGCACCAACAAAAGCAGGAATAGAATAAAACACCCCATGCGTAGCTTTTTGCAAATCATTACCGTTATTTTTGTAAGCCTTTCTAATATATTCTTGAGGTAAATCTTCTTGCCCTATATATCTACTTAGAACTTTATTAAAAGCCTCTCGACTTCCTTCTTCTAATCCTCTAGCTCGGAAATCTGCACGCCCTGTATATATATTTCTATTAAAAGCATCCCCTCTAGCTGCACTCAATGCTCTATCAAACGCACTTACTTTGGTGCCATCAGGTAAAGTTATGATGCCTTGACTTATACCTGAGAACTCGCCTTTAAACAGGTTACCATCATCATATATTTCTGACGCATAAAAACCGGTAGGGTCTCCACCTCTTTCTCTAAAGGCATTCATAGCTACTGTTTTATAGGTGTCACCCGTATATTGTCCTAACTCTCCATCGTCATTAGATATATTTTCAAACAATACCTCACCATTTTGAGGTCCTAAATCAGCCATTATATTTTTTAATCTGAGCTCATCATAAGCATCTAAATTTTTTCCTTTGTTAAGTATTTCTTTTATCTCTATCAACTCATCGGTAAAAGCATCTCCTAAAATTGTGGTGTCATCAAGCTTATATTTAGTCTCTCCGTTTTGTGATAGCGCATCCATTGCAATATCCAAATGAACATCATAGTTTTTTGCAACATTATCAGGCGTAAAATTACCTATTAAACTTGCAAGACCTGTACCTATTTCTTCAGGAACACCTATGATAGCACCACCAATACCTTCTAATAATGAATTACTGAGTCTTTCTACAAATAACATTCCCCCTTTACCTCTATCCTGTCTCATCTGTACAAACTCACCTACCATCGCATCAAATTCTGCACCCTTAAGCATAAAAGCTTTTTGCCTAGCACGCAGAGATTTTTCTGCCATGTCTAGTCTTTCTGTTGCCATTAAATAAGTGTTGTAATTAGGGTCGTCAGCTAGCTCTTCAGGAGTTTTTCCTCCAAAAGCATTCCTATATATTCTGTCAAGTCTAATTTTTTCAGCAGAGTAACCTTTAACATCCTGCGCAAACCTATCTACTTGTGTATTAAAAAGAGTATTCAAAGCCATCAACTCTTTTTCGTTTTGAATTTTATTTAGCTTCTCTTCTTCCTTTCTTAATCCTGCTCTAAATGCTGCTTCTGAAGCTTCTTTGTTGTCTTGTAAAAACTTTTTTAATTTATTAGCTCTTCTTTCTGCACCGAATTCTACACCTTCAAAAAATGGTATACCATATGCATCGAGAGGTATAGTTATTTCTTGGTCATTAGCTGAGGTTACCTTCATTCTATCTCCTAAGCTTGTCTCCTCAAACTTAAAACCATACTGACCAAACTTGTAGTTCATTTCAGGAACCACAGCTTCTTCTTCTCTATCAGATGTTAACTCTTTGTCTATGGAATTGATGCTAGCTTCAAAGGCATTCTCTCCTACATTTGTGCTGTATTCATCAGATAAAATACTTTGTGCGAATGGGTCAGATTCATCAAAGGTCGACTGACTCAAATAAGATTCCGATGTAATATCGTCTCCTGTTAAACCTGAAGGAGAACCCGAAGGGGATTGAATTCCCATTTCCGGTGGAGCTTGTTGAGTGAATGGAAGGTCCGGATTTTTTTTTTCATCTTTCACCTCAACATCTTCCACAATTTCTTCACTTGAAACCACGGTATCACCTAAAGAATACTGCTGATTAAATTCATCTTGACTTTTTGTATATAATCCCTGTTGAACAGCTACATTATAAACCTTATCCCTATAAGCTTCATCTTGATACTGCTGCTCAAATTCATCATAGGATTTGGTGTAAAGCCCTTGTTGAGTTAATACGTTATAAAGCTTTTGTAAGTTCTCCATTCTTCAATTTTATTTAATCGAGTATTCCTGAGGGTCCTTCACCTGACCTTCTTGGTCCTGCAAAGTCTGCCATGAATGCTTCTTGTGCTGCGATATTTCCAACAGGAGTTCCACTTCTAATATAGTCAATTAATAAGTCTAACTGCTCCTGCATATTATCCTGATTTGTAAAGAATATATGTGGCTGTTCACCATCAGCAGCACCCGGTCTCTTGATTTCTAAGAAATTCGTTCCTTTGCCTTTTAATTTAAAACTTGGATTGTTAATGGTAAATCCAAGCCCTTGAATGTACGGAGCTAATTTTGTTTCAACATATGCATCATCAGTTTCTATTCCACCGTCTGCATTCATAAGAATGTTTTCTTTTGTTATAGCTTTGTCTAAATATCTACCTAAGTATTCTTGCTCACTCTCGATTGTCTCTGTTCCTGCACCTGCACCTGATGGAGTCAGCGAACCAAGGTTGATAGTTCTACCTATTATATAATCAGGAGAGTCAGGGTTGGTATACTTATCGTCAGTAATCATTTCTCCTGCAGGAAGTTTTCTTTGTTCCTTTCTACCATCTTCAAACTCGAATATAACGAATTCTTTATTCTTAGGGTCTGTATATATAGATTCAATTTTTCCTGTTCTTATACCACCTGCTAAATCAACACTATCTTTTATGTTAGATATACCTGTTAGCAATACTGCAGACTCTGCAAAATCATCAAAGCTCATTAAATTTCCTTGAGGGTCTGTTAAAGGAACTTTTTTAGTTACTCCTCCCTCAGTTATATATATTATATTACCTTGTTTTCTAACCCTATCTGCGCCTAGTAAATCTCTGAAGTAAGTTTCTGATGCTGCAACCTCTTCAGCAGTTCCATAAAATATATCACCTAACTTATTGAATGTTACTTTATCTTTCTTAAGTTGGTCTCCTTTTGCAATATTAGTAGAACTCTCGAATGGTTGTCTACTTCCTGTGGCTTTTATCTTTTTATCTACGGAATCATTTAGTCTTTGCTTAATAGCATCTTTTACTACTTTCTTTTGGTCATCAGTAAATTCAGGCTCACCACCTGCATTATTATCTCTATTCAAATAGATTTCGTTTGCCTTTCTTTTCTTTGGGTCTTTCTCATAAGTAAAAGTATAAGGTACTTTTTTACCATCTACTTCAACCATTAAGTTTTCATTAGTTAAAATAGAAGTTACATGGAATGGGTTAGCCATCATAGCATCTGCCGTGTAACCTGCCCACTCATTATATTCTTTAATTAACTCTGCATCTCCACTATATTTTCCACCTTGTGATGTGGTTGTAACAATAAGGTCTAACCCTCCTTCTTTTCCTGATAACTCAAGAGCTAATTCATCAATTAATCCTAAATCATCTACTGCAGTATTAACTTCACTTCTTACATCAAAATAATCATAAGTACCTTGAAGGTTACCCATCAGTTCAGGAACCGTTTGGAAGCTAGATGGGTCGGTATCCATCTTGCCATCTTTCCATAAACCAATTGAAACCATTCCACTATTAGGATTGATTAATGCTTTACTATTTTTTAAGTTATATAATCCTTCTGCCTGCTCCATTTTCCATTGCTCTAACATTTGAGACCTAGTTGCAGGGTCAGCCGAATTCATTCTTTCCATCTTAAGTTTAAATGCTTCTTGATAAGCTTCACCTAATTTAAACATCATGCTGTTAGAGGAGTTTAAGTTAGCACGAACTCTTGAATATTCTCTAGGTTTTATAATACCTTGTCTTAAAAGTCTATCTTGTGTAAGTAAAACTTGCTGTGCATCAGCAGCATAATCAGCAATAAAAGTATTTCCATCTACATAATCTCCGGTGGGTGCATTGTTTAATGTTTCCACCATTTCACGAGAGCGTTCTTCAATTTCTTTTTTTGATTGCTCTCTTACTTTAGCTTCTTCACTTAATATAGTGGTGAATTGCGTTGCTACAGCTCCCCAATCTACTTGGTCTGTGGCTTCCCTTCTGACATATCCAAATTTACTCATACTGATTTTAATTTATAGAACTTCTTAACGTAGCTACCTCTGCTTGCTCCTCTACTGTTAATCCTCCACCAAAACTCATTTTATTCATAAGCTCTTGTAGTCTAGCCATTTTTGCCTCATCAGTCATCATAGTATTAACTTGAAGGAAATCACTCGGTGGAAGAGGGTCAGCATTACCTGAGTCCATAGTTTGATTTTGAAACGCTTGTTGTCGGTTTGCTGTCAATCCTAATCCATATTGGGTTTGATACGATTGACTTCCAAATAACGTAGCTTTTTGGTCTGCATCAAGACCTCTTCTGAATTGTCTAAACTCTCTGTTGGTCATACCGGGGATTCTAGTCAAATCTAAATTAGTAAATCCTTCTCCTGCTGCTTCACCCATGCCTACATCTACATTACCTATCGCTGCAAATTCATCAGCCGTCAATTGTGTATTTCCTAAAGCTGCTTTTTGAAGAGCTGTGTTTTGTTGATATAAAGGTATTTGAGATAGCCCTGTCTGTAATGCCGTACCTGCTGCAGAAATACCTGCTTGCGTAGATGCAGCAGCCATTCGTTGAGCATCAGCAGCAGCTCTTTGCTGTCCTTCTATTTCTCCTAAATCTAATTGTACATTGAGGTCTCTTAATCTTGAATCTTCTTTTGCCACAGCCATTTCAATAGCTTGTTGTTCTTTACTCATAGCAGCACGAGTCTGTGCCTGTGCTTGATTCTGTGCTTGTTGTAATCTTCCTGCCGTTGCAGCTACTCCTCTTTGGTCTCCTTCTCTCGCAGCATCTAAAGCCGTAGCTCCTGCCTGTAGCATTGCTTCTCTTTGTAATTCATATGGTTCTTTTTTAATTGCTAGTTGCTCCATATAATTTACATTCAATCTTTTACGAGCTCTACGCATCATTGCTTCAGCTTCTGACTCTGCGTCTCTCTGCGCTCTTTTACTTTTACCGGCTTGAGCAAAGGAAGCAGCACTTGAACCTACAGCAACTGCTGTAGAGCCAATAGCTAACCACCCTGTCAAACCAATTGTTGCTGCTGTTGCGACTCCTGCCATATTTTTTTTATTTTTTTTATGACCTTTTTAGGAAGGTCTTTATAGTTATTTGTGTAAACATCTGCTTCAGCTTCTTCAAAAGTCTTAGCATTTGTTTTATATACGCAACACCAAGTTGTATCTTCGTGTATATATAATACTCTTTGGGTGCCTATTTTAGTAAATATTTTATGTGGACCCTCTACCGTTCTGACAACACCCTTGTCATCCAAGTAAGAAACCACTCCTTTTAATACAAAAGAGGGATGGTCTTGTTTGTGTATCATACTCACAACCACCATTCCTTTCGGCATAAATATTTCTCGAGTATACAGCCCTCCTTCTAAATGCTGTTTTAAAGGTAAAGTTTCTTTTAATTCTTCACTTTGTTCAGCACCTGCTTCATGATTCATAACTCCTTCAAGAGTATTCAATTTTTCTTGAAAAAGTTTTATTTTATCCCACATTATACCTGTTAATTGTGGAATACCTCCTAATACCCTTTCTGCAAGGATTGACTCTTGTCCATCAACCATACAACAAAGATACTAAAATTAAGGAAAACTTTTCATTACATCCGATTCTACAACAAATAACTCCGATGGGGTTGTAACATCTAATGTTAGTTCAAATATGCAATAATGACCTAAAACTCCGTGTGATTCAGCTATTGGATTCTTAATAAAGAACCAATAATCGTTACTTACAGGTAAAACTGTAGGTTGTGGTGAAGGAAATGGTGGGTTAGCTGTAGAGTTTATTGTGATTGTAAATACATTTCCAACCCTAGTTATACTAGTTAATACACCTGCAAACTGAGGGGTACTGTAGCTTGGTCCTACTGCAAAATACATGAAGTCTCCAACGCTAATGATACTTCCTACATTGATTCCTGCAGGAAAAGTTATAATTATATTGGCAGGGTCAGTAGTATCAAACGAATCACCTACACCAATACCATTTACACTTCTCAACTCCCATTGACTTTGGTCTGTGTTAGGTCCTGTTGGTCCATCGTTTCTTACAAAAGCAAACCATGCTCCTTCTTTTTGCTCAAAGTATGCAGCTTCTATTTCACCATCAAACTGAATGTCTGTTTCTAAAGTAGCTGACCATGCGTCATCACCTTCTAAGTTTAATGTTTTAAATATTTTATTTTCTAACGGTTGCTCGTTAAATACACTTGTAATTCTTGATGGGTATTGTTGACCATAATAATTGTTTCTTATCTCATTTGTATTATGTCTCCACAAGTTTCCATTTTTAAATGTATATAAATATTGATTCATCCCTTTAATAAATTCAGGACAATAGGTATAGAACGAAGGGAAACCTTGTGAGTCTTCGCTATAAGTAATAGTACATTTATTTTCTTCGGTTATTGGTATCATATTATGGACAATTTACTAAGTTAGTTATTACTCCGTTTGCATCTACAGTCATTTGCTTTTGACCGGATGGAGGATTTATTGTATAGGAACCGGCAGGTAATTTTGTTTGACCACTTCCATCAGTAAATACAAACTCAAATACTGCAGGCTCTCCTGCAGTCCCACCTCTATTCGGTGCAGCATAACAAGCACCTTCGGTAACAGCACAATTTTCTCCTTCAACTCCCATAGGTGTAGCTGTCAAGACTACCGGACAATTAATTTCTAAATCCCATTGTGTTCCACAAAAACCTACAACTGATACTAAACATGTATTAGCAATATTAGTTGGTCTTGGTATTACTAATGTACAATATCCCGGTGGACCTGCTGTTAAGTTTACATCAGTACCTGTTCCGGTAACAACTCCTGAGTTTCCTATCACATCATATTGTGAGGTCACAACATTATACTCATATTCATCTAAATTACTATATCCTCCTGCATTTAATGTAGCAGCAATTCCGGGTGTACAATCGCTACCTGTGTTTCCAAGCACCACATAATTTCCGGGTGTGGCAGATGCTAGATATCCAAAGTTAGGACTTGTAACCTCGTTGTAAGTAACGGCATCAAATAAAACTCTGATACCATCAGGTACACTTTGAGGACTAAAGTATATAATCATTGCACCCAATTGTGTGCCTGTATCAAATGTAAGGTTGTAAATACCTGTGTTTCCACTTTCTGTTATGGTACTAGCACAGCTTGTATTACAAGAAGGACAAGTCGCAGCATTTAATAATGAACAATTGAACTGCTGTCTAACAATTGTACCATCAGAATAGAATCCATCTGCTGCACATATTGTTAAATTGATATCATCAAAAACTGCAGTTGCAGTTGCTAATGTATCTCCGTCTATAAAATAATTTCCTAAAGTTGCTGCCATATCTTAATTTTTATGATGAACATCCACATGAATAGAATGAAACATTGAATTGCTGTGGTGTAGGGAATGACTTAACACATCTAACCTGTACACCTGTTGGGAGTACTTCAACCGTTGCTACATTGTCATTACAATCTGTATAGAAGAATGTTCTCGTTTCTGTAGTTGAAGGATTCTCTATAAAGTATTCATCACATTCACATTCAATTACTGTTGAATTAACTATAGCAGTTTGAGGTAAATTAGATGATTGTATTACATTATATGTACAAGCTCCAAACCCTTGTAAAGTTACGATATCTCCTATCTGTACCACTCCATCTTGAGGAATATACTCTAGTGGTTTTGTTCCGGTGCCATCAATTTGACATCTTTCTACTTCCCAAGTTAGAGTACATCCACAATCCATCTCTGCTACTACGTTAGTTAAAGTTAAGTCTTTTGCACAAATCAATAAGGTTTCTCCTGCAAGCAGTTCTCCTGATTGATTTTGACTACTACAATCTACATAGTCATATGTTCCTCCACCTGCACCACCGGTTAGAGTGTAACTACTACAAACGTCAGTACAGTCTGTGATAGTTGGAAGAATGCTGTTTACTATTTCATTAGAATTATTTTGTGTTTCTGCACCTACTACATATACACACGATGGTTGAGAAACAATACTAATAAACGTACCTGCTGTAACTCCTGAGGTAGGTGGTATTACTACTTCTAGTGGTTGACCACTTGCCGGAGTTGCTTCATCGTCTATACATAAAGTTGCAAATCTATTTGCACTTGGAACAGGAGTACCACTACAATCACAACATGCTTCTATCGCACTAACATTTGAATAACATAAATCTAAATTTGTTATATCTCTTAAATCCCAAATTAAATATAAAATACTATCCGATGTGTTAGGCATTGCAAATAATGCTTCATAAGTATTACCTCCACCTAGAATTGGTGTTGCGTCTTGTGTGCTTGGGTTTGCAAGCAACGCAGCCACAGAGGTCGGACTGTTAGTGTAAACCGTATTAGTTCTTAGGTATCTAAATTTATTAGACAAAGGATTGAAAACAAAGTCATCTCCATCAGGCACAATTTTGTTACTAATAATTCTGATAGTAGCTCCATTTGCAGGTACTAAGTTTCCACCTTGTTGAGCTTGAGTTTGAGTAAACTGAGATACAATTAATCCTGTGCCTGTGTCAAACACCACTTGCTCAGATTGTAATGCACTTATAAATACTCCGTCTGTCCATCTATACTCATTATGAATTAACTGCCCTGCTTCATTGTCTGAAGTAACAGTTACTTGAACTATATTAATTAGTGGAGCATCCGGACAAGTTACAGTAAACTCAATACTAACATCATCATTAGTAGCAGGAACAGAACTAAATTGTAAAAACAATTCTTCTGCTGATACTGAGGATTTGTTGAAGTTAAATGTAAAGGCTCCGTTTGCATTTAAGTCTGTATCTATTACGTTTACACCATCATATACTCCTAAAATTGGTATAGGTGTTCCACCATAGTTACTTACTTCTATGGTTACATCTACAGGACCAACAGATACACCAAGCTCATATATATATTGTAATGAAGTTTGCCCTGTCCAAACCACAGTTTGTGTAACACCACAATTAATAACCGGAGGTAAAACAGGCTGAAGTCTGTCGGAACGATTTAAAACATATTCATTCATGTAGGGGTCATATCCTCCAAACTTAAATGTGTTAAAGCTTTCAATAAAGTAATCTCTAAAGAAAGACCTCATTCCTGTTTCAGATATTACAGCAAGCTGTTCGTTTTGAGCTGACGTACCTTTAAGCTGTAATACAGCTCCACGCTTGGCATCAGTAAAGAACTTATCTGAACCCCATTGTACATAGCTTTCAGGATTGTTGCTATTCCCATACTCTTCTATTCTAGCAATCTGAGTTCCTAAAACTTCAGGGACAGAAGTAACGGCACCACCACCTGCAGAATCAGATAGTAGGTTTTTACCGGTTAACACATAAGAAATCTTATCTTCCTGTAAACACAGCACATCTGTTTCTCTTCCATCTAAAACTGTAATCGGACCATATGTGTCTTCAAGTGGTTTAAAGTTTAGTAAACCTAAGTTAAATACATTAAGCCTGTTAACATTGTTTTCATCATTATATACACCACTATAAGTAATATCAGCAAATCTATGAGCTTGTTTAAATTCTTGCTCTGATGTGCTTGTAACACGGTTACCGAGCTCTAATGGTTTTCCTATAATAGAGTCTTGTATTTTTGAGCTTTCAACACCATTACCAAATGTATAACAATTAAAAAATTCAGTATCAATAATCGCAGGTTGCGTAGGCGTTTGGTCTTGTACATTTCCTGTATGAATAGCGTTTGATACAGGAGTGTCTGTTATTGTAACATTTGCAGGGTCAGTAGCAGGAGTGGATGCGCTAACTGCTGCTGTACCACAATCTCCATAAACCACTTGCGTGGTGCCCGGTGCTACTGTAACACTTTCAGTAACTCCTTGAACCTCATAATCTATTATTAAAGGATTAGGTTCGGCTGCGTCTACAGTTATTGATATAGAACACTCTTCATTAAAAATAGGATAAGTTTTTGGAGACTCGTACCATAAATCAGGAGTTGCATCTTGAGGGTCAGACTCAAATATAATTAATGTATTGCTTCTTATAATTGTAATTTCCACATTCAAATTTGACCTACGGTTTCTGTTGCTACCACAACCTTTTGTACCTGTCATACCAAACACTTGTTTACCTGATAAGTCAGGGTCGGTTCCATTATAATCTAAAAACCTCATGTTGTTAAATGAAAACTCACAAGGAAGGTCAGAAGTATCATTTGGGGAACTAAAGTTTCCTATTGTAGGGTCATATGCAAACTCAGAAGGTTGGTCATTTGTATCAGTTCTACATTCAGCTTGACTTGTTAAACCAAAAATATTATCTCCATCAAAAAAGTCTTTTATATTTGCATAGTCTTGAGAAGCTGTAGCTGTAGTTTCCCATATACATTCTCTTAATTCACACCTGTTTCCATTACCACCATTTCTTCTGTTGAAGTATTCAATCTTCATAGTTGAACCTTCAGGAATATCGAAGGGGAAAAATGCAAAAGTTGCAGGGTCTGCAGGGTCATAAAGTGTAGAGTCATAGTCAGGATTTGGAACTGTACAAACACTCATTAAAACTTTAGGACAATCTCCTCTATTACCCCTTCCACTTTGGTCATCGCTTACTACAGGATTATCACCTAACTCTGTTGCGATTTGATTAGTTGCCACTAACATATAAGTTCCTGCAGGAACAATAGCCACATTGCCGGCTGCGTCTGTAGGTTTAGGATTTATAAAGTCTTCTTCTTTAGCTTCTTTTTCTAATACAGTTACTTCTGTACACCTTAGCTTTGGTCCATTAGTATCTGCTTTTACAAACAAAGTGTCTCCTGCTTCTACCTTTTGAGAGTTCTCCCCTTCAAGCCTAAACCATGTTGCGCCTAAGGTTGCATCTTTAAAAAATAAATTTGTATATATAACATCATAGTTTTCTTTATCAGCCTTGATACAAAACTTATAATACTTGGCATAAGCCGGTGGAAGCTGAGTAGGAGGAATCTCTACTCTAATTTTGTTTTGACTAATAGACCTGTCACACGGAACATACTGCGTGTTGTTGGGACTAACAAGAGCTGTAGAAGCTCTCATGTATTCATCTAAATATATAATACCAACCTCATATCCTCTGTTACTTTTTAAGCTAGTGGCATTAGCAACTTTGGTGTAGTCAGCTTCAGCTAAAGAAACCTGAAGATATTCATATGCTACATTTGCAGGATTGGTACTATCAATATATTCAGCAGCGTTTATTTGAAGTAGTAAAATGTCAGGTTGACCGGGAGCATTAGTTGCTACAAAAAATGGTTCGTTTATACCGGTAATACCTGTTCCTGTTTTCTCATAGTTAGTGTCTAAAGTTAGTTGTAACGCACAATTAAACTCATCAGTTAATGAGGTGCCATCACATGCGTCAGCAAAAACAGGTTCTAGTAACTGTATAGCATCAAGAAAATCTTGGTCGTTAACTAAATCTTGTAGGGTTGGATAATCTTGTGTAAGCAGATATACAAAAGTAAGTCCTATATTACTATTAGTTTGTGTAAGCTGCTGACCTGTTGGGTCAAAAGATTGATGCACCAAATCTATATCAATAGCTATACTTGAGCCTGCCACTAAATCAATACCTGCGAGATTTACTTCTATTACTGTATCAGGAATATTTACTACAGGTCCTCCTGCAATTGTATATCCTCCTGATGAGAGTTCTACTTCTAAAGCTGTAAACTCCACTTGCTCACTCAAAAGTTCAGTAGTGTATTCAAGTTTTATTGCAGTCCCATTGTTGTCCACTAAATCATAACCATCAAAATAATTACCATACATCAAACGATTACCCATTAATGTTTGAGCTTTTGCTTTTAACGGTACATTGTCATAAAGTCTTAATATTTCTGAATCAGGTAGAATAGTAAAAATTTTACTGTTACTAAATGTATATTGTTGTTCGCTGTTATTTGGAATACCGAGGTCTGCCTTATCAAGTTTTTCAATAACTTTTATTGTGCCTGTATTCATATCTTTGAATAACAGGTCTATTCCTACAACTAACTCTCCTCCTGAGTTGTATGTTATTTCAGCAATGTTTGTAGTGTTTAACATTCCTTGATTTAAAAATGTAGCTGATGAAAAGTCAAAAGGTCCGGGTATAAAAGAAGGTGGAGAAAAAGGTGAGGTTGCAGAGTACTCATTATCTATATATCTATACCTATATCCAAAGCATACAAATCTATCTTCTAAATAATTATTTGTTCCACCTGATTGTGGAGAAATTAAGGGTGCTGTGTAAGGAGGTCTCTTAATTACTAAAAGAGATTCAGCACTAAATTGGTCAATAAAGTTTCCATCAGGATTTGGATAGTTTCTATTTACATTGAAAAATCTTGGAGGGTTATTGTTATCAGTAAAAAATATTAACTCGTCTACATAGTTAACACCTAACACTAAATAGTCAGGGTCAAAATTTAAAGTAGTATTTACTCCTCCTCCGTCATCAATACTTACAACATGATAAGTTAAGGTTTGACTATTCGTGTTAAATGAAACTATCATATCACACTTTCCTGTATCTCCTTGACCATAAGAAGGGTCGTGAACAAACCAATACATAGTTTCTTCTTCCCCTACTTCAATAGCTCCTAAACATATAGCAGCACTTGAAAGATTGATTCCGTTATAATTAAGAGTAGTCAACTGCTCGTTTCCTTTAGAGTTTTCAACTGCACCAATCTCTGTGGTTTCAGTAGAACCTAAACGAACATTAACAGCATCTATATACTGTCCATTAGGTAAGAGTCTTTCATCAAGACCCTTGTTCATTTTACCTGCTACAAAATTTCTGCTTGTATTCGCCATACTACTTTATCCATTTATCTCTACCCCTAAGATTCATTAAGAGTCTACCCGGGTGTATATTGCTTATTCTAATTTTTGCGTTGCGCAGCAATGAAGCTTTCTTTTTTCTTAATCTATTAACTATATACTCTTGCACACCAACCTTTGAACTTAGAATAGCATATTCGATATATGCATAAATATAATCTTCAAATAATTTGTTTACTGTCACTAAGGAGTCGTTACCATTTTCCATACCATCCGATACATATTCTAAGATACATTTTTCGTTAGCCATTCCTGAGCTAAAGTTTATGACCCCACCTTTTCTGTCAATAGAAAAAGTAGGATTGGCATTAGCTGTCTCGGTGTTTAATCCAAACCTAGCACCAATTGCATAATCGAAATACCAATATCCATCACAACACCAACCTTCATAGCCATAGAAAATACTATTTTTATTTAAGTAAATACTTTTTAAACCGGATGTGATTCTTTCAAAATCTAAATCTGAATATTGAGGTTTCAATACATTTCCATCTTGGTCAAACAAAATTCTACAATCATGGTCTTGAAGATATGCATCGCTATAATTTGTTTGAATGTTTTCCGTTAAAGGATATAGTAAGCCGTTTCTGAATACTTGTATTCTCACCCAATTTACATAGTCAGGTGGCAACACAAATCTTAAGTTGTTACACACATCAAGCTCTAATATTTTTATTTCTTTAAAAGCATCGTAGTTTAGTTCTTGTATTCCTCTTTTGGCATGGAATAAAATTTTATACCTTTCTTCATTGTTTACTAATGAATGGTTACCTGCATACATTAGTTGAAAGTTTGTAACGATATCCTCTAAGCTAACATATTGATATGACCCCCAATTAGCATTCTCAGGTGGATTCCCTCCGTTTTCATAATATTGATAAGCTGATATATAAGTCATAATCTATTATTTTTCTTCTGTATTTTCTAAAGTTTCTAGTTGTCCACCAAATTGAACAGCAGTTACCTCTCTAATCGACATGCCTGCAAACTGTAATATTTTGCTAACTAAATTATACTCATCGTCAAGTGGTAACTCAAAGTCTTGAAACGATGGGTTTGATTGATTAAACACAGGTTCTCCTCCGGTTAATGTAGTGTATGTCCATTGTGGGTCTCTAGGGTATCTTATATATTGACACCATATACTATTTTGCACTAATCCTGTTGGACCAAAAACCGTTAACAAATCTCCTTCAGTTGTATATGCAGGATAAGTTTCATTAGGCGCAGTAAGTAAAGAAGACCTTAGTAAATTAATTTTTTTATGAGTAACCTTTTCCACTTCTACAAAATCAGTAGCAAGAACACCTGTCCCTGCAGCTTGAGATGGAGAAAACAATACTTTATTAATAAAATAATAATCCGATGCAGTAGTAGCTACTGATGGCATATTATAGAACTGAGAAGCCACAAAGTTTAACGGAAGAAAAACAGAAAACAAATCTATTACCTCTTCGTATCCTTTTTTAATATCGGCATAACCTGTACCGGATTGTCTTGCGTTTTCTTTGTTTACCTGATAGTTATATTGATAAAAATAATCCTCAAACAAATCTAGCTGTGCTTGCTTTGCATAAAGGTTGAAATCTTGTGGCGATATGTATCCGTAATTATTTTTATTAAGTATAGCTAATACCGTGTTTCGGACTGAGTTTATCATCTATAAATCTTTTTTACAAAGATAAACAAAAAAAAAAGAGGGTTGAAAAAATCAACCCCCTACTAACTAAACCACAATGTGTGCCTACACTACGATAATTGTTTTTCTAAATACTCAAGTTTTTCTACACCCTCATCAGTCTTAAAATAAGAAGCTAATACATGCAGAGGTTCTTCACCAAAAGGAATAGTTACTAATCTCTTTTTGTTTGATGGTAGATTAAAATAAACATCTTTCTTTTTGTTTCTATAAGATAACATTCCTTCTTCAAAAAACTTTTGAATAGTTGAATGTAACTTTAATGCAGGGTCATCAATGACTTGTAAAAAGTCTGAAGGATAATTTCTAGCGTAAACTAAAATGTCTCGTTTCAATTCAGAGCTAGACATTTTTGTTACATCTCCTTTTAATATCACTCTTCCTACTGCTTCCATTTCTTCTACATCCATTTGCTTGGCTGCAATTAAAGCGTCTACTTCAACATTCAAAGATTCAACTTCTCTAGCTGCATCTTTGGCTGTATCTACTTCTTCAAACTTTCTTCCATTCAAAGGATGATAAGCTAGAAATCTTTGTAAGGCTTGATTTTGTTTTGGAACTCTTAGTAATCCTGATTCAAAGATAATAGGCGTTACGATAGCATTGCCATCTTGCTCATCTTTAAAAGGACTTTGTTGATTAGTTGCGTATCTGATTTCTCTATTTTCTCCTGTTTCTTCATCAAAGTAAAGTAGAGGTCTACGCTTTGAACTTTTGGATGGGAGCATGAAGCTCAAGGGAGCTGCTCCTCTCGTCAAACGATATATTCGTGACTTAAATTCTTTTTGCTTTTTCATTATATTTAAAATTAAAGTTGATTAATAAAAAAAGATAGGGGAGTCCGAAGACTCCCTTATCAATATATATATAGGTATTATTCTTCAAATAATACGAAGTTGTTCGCACCCATAACACAAACACATCTTTCTGATAAGAAGTTAACTCTCATCTCATCAATGTCTGTAGTAGCTGCTCCACCTGCTGAACCTGTAATCCAAGTCTTGTAACGTCTGTCTTCAGTTTCTGAAGCTCTATAACGTACATGAAGGAAAGGTCTCTTAGCATTTTTACCAAGTACTTGGTCATAAACACTTGTAGAACCTGCCGGTACTAATAAACCTGTGATTGCACCTGAACCCGGAATAACAGGGTTGTTTGTTAAACCACCTCTCATTGTTGGGTCATTCAGATATTTCCAATCAGACTTATAGAAGTCATAACCTCTTCGGAATCCTGAGAATCCTAAGTTAAGAGCCATTTCCTCATCGTTGTCAAATAGTCCGTAAGACGTACCACCTGCACCATATGAGTTTTGAGCTGCTAACATATCATCAATATCGAATCCGAATTGTCTGTTAACGAAGAGTACATTTTCTTCGATTGCTCCTTGCTTGTCTAATCTATCGATAACTGCATCAAAGTCAGCTAAAGCGTCAGGGTTACCACCACCCCACAAGTTTCCTCTAGTTCCTACAGCGTGGAATACACCTTCTGAACCAATGAATCCTGCGACTGCTGCACCTGAAGCTGCTCCTGCCGGTACTGCTTCAATCATTGAAGTTTCTAAATAGTCATCGAATCTTAATCTAGTTTCGTGCTCTGATTTTAGGTACCATAAGTATCCTGATGCACCATCCTCAGTTGTGATTTCAATCCAACCGATTTGAGCCATATCCGAACCATTTACTAGATAAGTATCTTTTAAAATGATTGGGTTGTTCTCAAAGATGTAGTCATCAGACTCTAATGAACCATCCATTCCTGCTGTTCCTTTTTGGAACTCAGAACCATAGATGAATACTGTAACATCATCGTTACCGAATCCTGTTCCTGCAGTTACTAAACCTGCTGCTTCATAGAACGCTACAGTAAATTGAAGAATATTACCACCCACTTCTACTGCTGTGATAATACCTTTGTTTTCACCTGAACCATTGTTTTGGCTAACAACTACAGTTTGTCCTACTCTTAAGGCTATACCACCTTGAGCATCAAACGGGTTGCTACCCGTGATAACTGTCCCTGCAGGGTTTGCACCGATTGCCGGGTCGTTAACTTGGAATGTACATGTTGCATCACCAATGTTTGATGCAGGGTCTCCCCCTACTTGTACATATTTAATATGTAGCCTACCTTGCTCTGCCCACTTAATAAGGTCAGAGTTAGAAGGCATCTCAGCTCCCACCATTCTTAGGAACGAGCTAAGTGTACGATTACCATATCTTTCAAATTCTTTCTCATATGTATCAGGAAGATACTGATTCAAGAAGTCAAAGTTGGTAATGTAATTTGTCTCCAACGGTACTTTCTGTGCAGAAGGCTGCAAAGAAAATGTTGGATTCGCTTGTAAATTACCTGCCATTTTTTCTAATTTTTAATTATTAATTACTTTCTACTTTTAATTTTGAGTCCTCTCCCCTCAGTTGGGTTGAGAGCTCTAATTGTCATACCATCCTTCTTCGCAACTTGAGGTGTATTCCTCGTAGACATATTGACATTTTTAATTTTTTTTGTCACATCTGTCGTTGCGTCAGCCATACCTTGTTCATAAAAAAACTTGGCAAACCTTTCAGGATTCTGAGCAACGGATGCAGCTCTATGGTAACCTACTGCGTCTTTGATTAAACCTGTTTCTTCATCAAGAAACCTTTTAATAAAGTTTGATGAATCAGAATTTAAAGTTTTAATCTCAGCCACATTCGTAGAAGGTAAAAAAGTTATCACTTTGTCTTCACCAACTTTGAAGTCAAAACCTTTGAACTCCGGGGAAAAAACTTCTTCGGTCTTAGATAAGAACCAATCTCGTTTCCTTTTTGCTTCCTCTTCATAGGTCTGAGCATCCTTTACATATTGATTATAAGCTTCAATAGTTTTTTGTTGCTCTTCAGAAATAGATGCCGTACTTGACTCAAGTGGCTCCTTATACATTTCTTTCTGAGCTTCGAAAAACTTTCTTGCTTTACCAATCTCTTTTTTAAAAGCTAACTTCTTTTTCTTTATTACATTTTCTTCATCTACATCTGCGTCATACGCAAAATCTTCAAGCATGTAATTAATATCATCTCCATCTAATGAATCTTCAGTAGCATGATAATATTCTCTAAGAAGCTGCTTTTCATCCATAGCTTTGAAGTCTCTATTCAATTTAGAATAGTCTTCAAAACTACGTCCTGTCTTTTTTCTATACTCTAAATATGCAGCAACGTCTTCAGGAATTTCTTCGTTTGCTTCTTTTTCTGCAAACAAATCTGAAACGGATGCAACATCTTTGTCGTATCTATTCTTAATAAATGAAAGAACATCCTCCTCTTTTAACTCTGAGGATTGAGTAACTTCTTTTGGTGCTTCCTCTTGAGGTTTAGCACTCTCTTCAACTTGTGGTGTTGGTTCGCTAGGTGTTTCTGAACTAACCTCTTCCACTTTTGGAGCTGCAGTTTCTTTTTCTACAGCTTTGTCAAGAACTTCTTGTTCCTTTTGGGATACTGATTTTTCTTCATCAGACCCAAGGTCTTTTACTTTTATTTCCATTAGATTAAATTTTTATACAAAGTTAATAAATATTTTTCGTTCAAATTATTTACTATCTAGGGTCAAATTCTGCCAAGTCGAATCCGTCTAGACTGTCCTCATTTGATTCAAAATTTTGAGGTGGTAAATTATTTTTACGTTGAGCAATCATTTTAGATTGTTCTGTATTTTGTTGGCTTATTCTTTTAGACTTAGCTTCTTCTCTTGCTCCTTCTCTAAAAGCCAACGCTTGTTCTGATATACCACGAAGCTTTTGATTATAATTAAACTCTTCTTCCATTAGTTTACTTTTCAATGCAGCTTCATTGTTCATCTTCTCTATTTCAAATGCTATCTCTGCCTGCTTCAATTGCATCTTGCCCTGTATCTCTTGTTGTGATTTTTGCATTGCCATTTGAGCAGCCATCTGTTGTGATTGCATTTGAGCTTGAGCTTGAGCTTGTTGCTGTTGCATTTTCATCTTCTGTTCTTCTTCAGCCTTTTGCTTACGCTTTAGCTTGAGTAATTGATTAGCAAGTTTTAAATTTTTAAGCTCTCTAATATCAATTGCATCTTCTAAATTTATATCCTGTTTAGATAAAGCCATTTGAATGTTTTGCTCTAACTGTTGTCTTTGCTCTTCATCCGGTGCTACCTCAATAAAGATTCCAAAGTCATATATATATAAGTCAGAAATATCATTTAAGATACTCACATTGTATTTACCGATTTTATTTATGAAATCATCTTTAAAATCTGCATACTCTAAAATGTCAGCTACTCTATAAGTCAGAGCTTCAGATAAACTTCTATATATATATAACGCACCATCTAATATATGACGAGTGGCTACATTAGAATTTAAGGCTGCAAGTTTTTGTAGACCAACTAAAGAGTTAGGGTCAGGTACACTTGCATCTCTTGCTTCATTCAATCCTGTAACATCTCTTAACATTTGAAGATAATGGTTGTAATTAGCAATCAGCATTTGAGCTTTCGATGCTCCTGAACTAGAAGCTATTTCTTTGATTGGAACTCTAGCTTGATTAAAGTCACCATCTTGAGTGTAGCTTCTTCCAATAACCGAACCTGTTTGGAAAAACATTCTTAATGCGTCCTCAGGATTATATGCTTGACCTGTCCCTAAATCAACTTCATTCAATCCATCTGCATCAATAAATACTCCATCAGGAACTGTTCGTGCAATTACTTGTTGAAGTTTTAAATGAGTCACTTGGATTAAATCAGCAAATGGAATCATTCTTCTAACTAAAGATTCAACAACACCTTTATACATTCTAGGTGCAACTGCTACATAATTAGGTAGAGCATGTTGTGATGAAGACTTAGGTCTAACCATGTTCTCAGCCATCTGCCACTTCAATAAAATGTTGGTACCCATAACCATTATTCCGTCATACCATACGTCAATAGTTTTCTCTATCTTTTCAAAGTTAGCTTCTTCCATTACTTCTACGGGTGGATTAAATTGGTCATCTTTCTCAATAACCTTATTACCACCTGTAGCTAATATTTTTTTCTTGTATACTATTTTTTTAGTTGTCTTGTAGTTAAAATAAAGCAATGTACATGTGTCTTTATAGAACATGTCATTCTCATAATATTGTGCTACATTATAATAATCATACCAATTTTGACTATACTTACTTATAGTATCTAAATCCTCATTCGTTAGTGAAGGGTCAATTTTTATTAGCTCTACAATAGGAAGTGTTTTTACTTCTCCCCAATAGAAACAATCTTTAAAATGTGGGTCTTCAGTATAGCTGTATACAATATTAGCAGGGTCAACATAACTTACTTCTACTCCTGACCCCGGAAGGAATTGATGTTTGCTTACTGCAATACCTAAAACAGTTAAATCATAATCTAATCTTTTTCTTAAATCAATGTAATGGTTTTCCTCGAAGATAGTATTGATAGCTTCTTCTTCAGCTATCTCAATTGCAGGTTTATAGTTAAGCTCCATATATAATGAAAGCTCCTCATCCGATTGAGGTAATTGTTCAGGTGAAACCATGAATGGGTCAAACCCTGTATTCTGCTGTAAGTTTAGTAGAAAATCTTTTGATACCATCTGAGCTTCTACCATATCCTGATACTTGCTCCTCTTTGATTGTGACATAGCATCTTGTGCATATGCCTTTACCTTAAATAATCGGTCAGACATTCCGTTAACAACTATATCTACAAACTTAGGAATGATAGGTACCGGTGTCCAATCTAAATTTAGATAACTTAAATCTCCATCGATAGCGAGTTCATTCTTATATTTTGCTACAGATTGCTCTCCTCTTGCGTATAAGCGAAGCCTATGGAATTGTCGGAATTGGTCATAGAATCTACAACTAACTCCGTCCCTACGGAACCATTCATACTGTATAGCTTGTCCTATCTGTAAGCCATACTCCTGAGTTTCTTTTTCTGCGTCAGATACAAATTGACTTGGGAAAGCTGCTTCGGTTATGTTTACTTGTACATCTTTCATCTAATTATTTCGCTTTGTATGCCTGTATTAGTATACCTTGCAAAGTTAAGTTTTATTTTTGAATTTTTTCTTTCAGCCACATATAAGTGCTTCTGACAAGCCATTATAGCTAAACCTGAGCTAATACTAGCATCATACTTGGTTCTGTTGTTTATATCAAACTTTGCCCAATCTAATAATGTTCTGTTAAAAGGCATAGAACCCATGTCTTCATCAGGTCTAAATATTCCTTCAAAATCAATTCCGATATATTTTTCAATGTAAGATTCTATAGCTGCAGCATGTGCTTGTTTTACTTCTTCGCTTGTGTTAGGAATACCACCTAGCTCCCTTTCTGTTTTTGATAATTTATTAAAATGCTTGTCAGGTCTATTCATACAATACTTTCTATATCCTCTATTTTTAAAATGATACAACAACCTTGGTTTATTATTCTCTACTAAGATTGGCATGCCATAAAAAACACAAGCCATCAATACATCTTCAAAAAACATTTCGGCAGTTTGTGGTCTTGCAATATACTCTAAAAAAAACTCATTGCTTGGTGCGTCATCCATGTTAAACTTTGTCAGACCATGCAAGGCTCCATTAGAACCTCCTCCTCCAACTACTCCACTTATATCATAGGAGTCACAACCAAAAGCTCCAAGATGTTCATTGCCGGGAATCTTTAATCCGTTTCTTTCATGAGCATGGTTTTGTATATTGGCTGACGGCAACCATGATATATTAAACCTACCTTTTTTGTCCGGCACCCATACTACTTTAGAATCTTTAACTCCATCTTTCCAAATAAATTTTCCACGAGTTATATGATGCTCTGTAATCATTGAGTCATTGTAATCTATTTGTTGATATAGTTTGCTTAAATTAAAAATAGAAGAAACACTTTCATCTCTAAAAGCGTGAGAAGTTGTTCTTGGAAACTGCCTGTAAAATTCATTTAAGTTGTCAGGGTCTGACTTCAAAGATTCTACTTCTCCTTTCCAATACTCAATTGAGCTTGTATAGATTGGCTGTCCATCCACTCCTTCTTGTTCTACCTTAGGCACCTCCAACACAGGCATTCCATATCTATCTATAAAACCTTCCATGTTCCACTCCATGGGAATAAACAAACTATACAATCCACTTTTAGTTTGTCCATTAGCATTTCTTTGTAAGGCAGATGAATCGTCATAAAGTTTTTTAAAATTATTCCCACCCTTCTCCAATGCGTTTGATGTACTACCCATCATACATTTCCCTATAATTTTGCTACCTAGTCTTAAGCAAGTTTTAGTTACATTCCAATTGTTTAATATATTATTTGGCTTCACCCATTTACCACTTTCATCATGAACTAATAATAAAAGCTTTTCTCCATCATAAGAGTTATCGTCTGTGTTTTTCCAATCAATAGTGGTATCTAATCCTTGCATGTCATCTTCAAAAACTTCATGCATATTCTTTTTTGTAATCTTAGATGCAGGAACTCTATACGCTAATTCGGATTTAGGTTTGTCCATTCCGTCTTGAATAGGTTTGAAAAAGAATGGCAGACGGTTAGAGATTGGAACAACTTTGTCTGTAAACATTTTTTTAGCATCGGCTCCTGTCTTTGAGAGTATACCTATTCTAGAATCTTTAGCTAATGTTGCTGTATTCACACATTCAGAAGAGCCCATGAATGAAAATCCTGAACGTCTAATTTTTAAATATATCATTCCGTAACTTCTTGAGTCAGCTTTACAAGCTTCCCAAAAAATAAAAAAAGCTCTGTTAGCTTCTCTAAAGTCAGGATAACCGACATCTATTTTGGTCCATTGCAAATACATATAATGAGAACCGGTTATATAAGTTGGAACTCCACGGCTCATAAACCAATAACCTTGTTCTCTATAATCAAACTCTTGCTCTATGTAATCAACATATTTATCTTTGAATGAGTTAGGCATTTCATTCCATTGAAATATAGATTTAATTCTAGACAAGTTTTTAGGCAGCTCTTTTCTTTCCCAATACTGCTTTAACTTGCTTTCATGTCTTTTGTAAACTTCTTTGGGAGCTTTAGGTAAACCTATTTTTAAATTAGAAATTTCTACTATCTTTCCTAGTTGTCCACTTTTAGATATAATAATTAAATCATATTTTTTATTATAACCATACAACCAACTTCTTGCTCTATTCTTATTAGAGACAACATTTTGTGGTATATAATTTTTTATTTCTTTTATCATTTAGAACGACTTTCAGCGAAACCTTGTTTAGTTCTTGGTTTACCCTCACCCATTTCTATTGCCTCTTTTTCTGCTTCTATTCTTGTAAGAATTTCAAAAGCATCAAAGATAGCTAGCTTTTTAGTTGCTGCAGCATTCTTTAATCTATCAGCAGCCAAGTCATCATCAGTATCTAATTTAATAATATCTTCTTTAGCTACTTTGACTAGTTGCTCTACTGCTCTATATCCTGCTTGTATAATTTTTAATTTAGTCTCTTTTAGATTCATATGCTATTATATTTTTAGAACGAATTCGATATAGTATTCTATCATCTAATCTAAACTCATATTCTGAATCCGGCATGAAAGTAACCACATCACCTTTTTTAATTCCATGTTTATCTATTGAAGGACAAGTATACTCCATTACACCCATCAAAGGTTCGTTAGTTATATTCTTATATATATAGGTGTCTATTTTGGGAAGAGGTGATACAAAACAAAAAGGTTCGATGGCTATCCATTGATGTACTTTTTTGTACATATAATATTGATTCTCGTCTACAAAAAACTGATTGTCACGAAAAAAACTTTTACCACTTTGTCTTCTTCCGTGCATGTCATTAAAAAATTTAAAAACATTATGGTGAACTAAAATGCTGTCACCTTCTTCAATAGGTCCTTTGTAATTAATTGGTGTAGATAAAACAACAGCTTCACGATTTGAGAAAGAATATGATTCTTCTGAAACATCTAATATGACTTGAGTCCCATCAATATCTTTTATATTGTCATACCTTCTGTCATTTTTAGGAATAACTATAAATTGATTTGGTGACTTCATTTTGTTTCATTTGATTAAAAGTGTATATTAAATTCTAAAGATATAGGCATTGTGCCATTGAACTGTTTCCATAATAAAATTTCTTTCTCATCGCTATCTTCTATATAGATTTGATAAGCATCTTGCTCAATACTATATTTAATTAAGTGAATAGTGTGTCTGCCATTAAGAACGGATTGTCCTACTAAATAGTGCATACCTCCTGATTTGTAATCAGGACCGATAGAAATTTTTCTTATTTCCATTTAATTAAAATTATTTTCCTGCTTTGCAAGCGTCAAGCTCTTCCTTGAGTTCTTGTATAGCTTTGACTAACACAGGTATAAGTGCTGCGCTACCAACTTCCCAAGCATCAGGATTATTTTTGTTTACTAATGATGGCAATATTTCTTCTGCTTCCCAATCTTGTACTACTTCGTCAATTTCTTGTGCCACAAAACCTGAACCTTTTTTACCCTGCATTGTACCATCTCTTCTGTCCCAATCCCATGATACAGGGTCTAAGTCCATGATAAATTGTAAACCACAAGATAACTCTTCAATATTATCTTTATCTCTTACATCAGATAGACCTGAAATAACAGGAGTGTTACATCTTAAAGTGGTAACTGCATTATCTCCTAATACTATTTCATCACTTCCTTGTGGTTGAGAGTTGTGACCCAAAGCAGTTGTGTTACTAAATCCTACTACAGTAGAACCTGCTGCCTTACCAATAGCTGTATTATTAGTTGCAGTTTGCATTTGCTGTAACGCATCATTACCTACAGCTACATTAAAGTCCCCACCTGTTTGACTCTGTAAAGCGTTTACTCCAAGTGCTGTATTATAAAAACCTAGGTTACCACTTACATTAGCGTTTTGTCCAATTCCTATATTACCTACACCGGCTGCTTCTAATCCTGCGTCTGAGCCTATATATATATTATGTTCATATGCCTGAACATTAGTACTTGCACCATTACCACCTGCTCTATAACCAATTAATATATTATCATTAACTGATTGTTGGTTAGGATTAGTAAGACCTAAATTTAGTCCTGCTCTTGTTCCAAGGAAAGTATTTTTTTCATTTACTTCGTTATTGGATGAGCCTTGATTTACATTTGCTGCAGTAAATGCTCCAATAAAAGTATTTGAAGTATTGAATTCATCTCCACATCTAATTGCTGCTGAATGACCAATAATAACATTTTCATCTGCTGTTGTAGTCCCGGGTCCGGTCCAATTCATATCTCTTGCTGCTTCAGAACCTATAATAACATTTTGAGTTGCTGAATCAACTTGTTGAAGGGTTGCTCTACCTATCACTATGTTTTCTTCTGCCTCATCCATACCTGCTGCAAGGTCTCCTATAACAATATTGTCTTTACAAGTTGTTAAGTTATCTGATAAGGAAGAGCTACCAATACAAATATTGCCGGTTGCATCACCGTTAGTATTATTTAAACTTCCTCTACCAATAATGATACAACCATCTACAGCGTTTGCATTTGTACCTAAGTCTGTACCAAACAAGTGTGATGCATTAATACTAGTTGCATTCCTAGCTAGAATCTTACCCACCATAATGCTACTATTATTACTAGCACCACCTAGGTCGTTGATTTCTTGACCTATCAATATGGAATTTGTATATGCAGTACCTATCTTCGAACCAATGTCAATTGACCCACCATCATTTATGGAAGTTGCTGTTAAAGACATCGTCCCATCAATAACCACGGTATCTTGTCCAACCGAACCTAGTCCACCTGAAATATAAGATAACTTATCTGTATCTACACCCACATTAGTAGCATCTCCATAAAGTAGCTTTGTAGCTGTAATTGTTGGAGGTGACTGAGGGGGTGGAGGAGGAACTAAATCGATTATACTTTGAACAGTAATATTCTTTGTAGCATCCGGTGGATTACCGTTAACTTGGGTAATAATAATTTTGTCTCCACCTACGGGATTTACTACGGGATATTGTTCAATTTTACTCATCGGTTTTTTGTTTTACGACTCCGGTATGCATATTGATAACAGAATCTTTTCCATATTTTTTAATTAGTTTATCTTCCATCTGAGTGAACTCCTGTTGTAGGGAAGTTACAGATTCATATAAACTTTTCTTTTGCAGTTCTAAATCGCCTATTGCTAATTTATATTTATCTAATGCAACCTTTGCTTCTTTTAGTTCTGCTAATTCTTTTTCTTCTAGTTTTACTTCTTTACTCATTTTATTAAATTTAATTTATACAAAGATACTATTTTTTATTTTGTCTAATCTTTTCAAAACTACGTCCACCGAAGTATGCAGATATAACTGTAATTAAAGTTAGCTGCAAGAGGTCTGTCCATTTATCTTCTACTTCAAACGTAATCATTCCTGCGTCTATAAATATCATAACTACCGTAGATACCACAAGAAACAATAAGACTATCGGTCTTATGTTTTTTGTTAACTTAGATGCAGAATTGTCCGATACCCATCTCTCAGTAATATTTTTTTCCATGTCAGCTTCATGCTTCATGAAGAGCTGTGTCATTTCTTTTTCAAATGCATCTTTTTCTTCAGGAGTTTTTACAAACTTATCTACTATACCTGCTAATCCATCAGCTACATTAGTTGCTGCTCCTCCAAATATTTTGCTTAAAATTTCTTTCATAAGTTTTCGTATTCTTTTGTTGCATCAAAACTAGGACAAGCTTTGTTGGCAAAATCTCTATGTCCATGAATCTTTGCTTCAGGTTGTAATAATTTTAAAAAGTATAATAGATATTCTAATGCTTCTTTTTGCTTTTCAGTTCTAGTATCTTTAGGAGTCTTACCGTCTTTCTCTACTCCTCCAACATAACAAACTCCCCATGACTTGCAATTGATTCCTTTTGTGTGAGCTCCACATTCATTTAACTTTCTTCCCACTTCAATCTTTCCATCCATCAACACAACAAAATGATATCCACACCCTCGCCATCCTCTAGCTTTGTGCCATCTATCTATTACTTCTACATTGACCGAGTCATCTCCTTCACGAGTTGCCGAACAATGTACTATTATTTTTTCTACGTTTTCAGTTTTCATCTTCCTTGTCCTCTATATGGTTTTACATATCCCGTTTGTCCACGGCTAGCGTTTTTACTATGTGGATGGGATTTGCGTTTTGGTTTTCTATATGTTACTACGTTAGCTCTTCGTGCCATTATAATCTAAAGTTAATTCCTACAGAACTATTATATAATTTTGAATCCCAAAATTTAGTATACTCTGCTTCAATAAATACACCGAGTTGTCTTGAAAGTTTCCATCCAACAATTAATCCTGCCTGATAATCATCCCATTGTTCAGGCTCTGCATCTTGTCTTAATCCCCCAAGACCCCAATTGTTTCTATTAAGATATGAAAAATCTTCATTGCCTTGTATGTATTTATGATAAGGAAGAATCCAATTACCATAAGCATGTAACCAAAAGTCTTTTTTATATTCATAAAAATCAAAACCAACTACAGGAGCTACTTCACCAAACACATCTAACTCAGCCCACTTCTCCTGATTGAACCTGTTCATCAGCCTACCAAATACCAAGTCTCTAAACTGTACGTCAGTATGTGCCACTACATCTCCTTGTTCATTTATCCAATACCAATCATATGTTTCATTGCCTAATGCATCTTCTTGTGAATACCATATATCTTGATATCCATATTGATATCCTAGACTATACCATGGGTTTACAGGATATCCGTCATCATCTATTTCATTCAACCAAATCTCTATAGGATTATATCCGTATGGACGTTGGTGTGTTCTATATATAACGCCTGCTGAAAGACTAAACTTTTTTCCAATAGGAAGTCTTGCTCTAACTTCTCCCGACATATATTTGAAACCAACATTACCTTGTTCTCTTTGCTCAAACTTAACTATATGATAGTTACCTGTATGTCTAACAAAGTATCTTGTATTAGTAAACTCTTGACTTCTTTCTCTTTCCTTTTCATAGTGAATAAGGTATTCAAAACCTTTTACTGCTGAGGTGGGAGAAGATAGAGCTATGTTGTTTTCTTTTCCATCGTAATAATTTTTTGCTTTTATCTCATAGTCAAATCTAGCTAGCTTACGAAAACCAACACCTATTCTATAGTCATGAGGATGATAAACTGTATTGTCTATAACTTGAGGTACATCATAAAGATTGTCAGGATTAGTTCTTACAAAGTAACTTGGACTCTGTGTTTCGTATGCATTAGATACTTCTCCTGCTACATATACAGTTCCGTACTTTAAAAAGTCTGCGTAAAACTTTTTAAATATACTTTCTTTTTTTGCTTCTTGTGCTTGTACACTAACAGACAATAAAGCAGCTATCAAAAATATTATTATTACTGCTATTGAGTTTAGCGCAAACTTCTCGGTAATTTTTTTTCTGTCCATATTAAAACTTGCTTTCAATTATTAAATCAATCTCTTCTTGAATAACGTCTAAAGTATTTTCAGGTAGCTTTAAAGTTATATCACTCTCTACTCTAACAATTTCTTTGCCGTTATGATACAGTACAACTGTTGGCAGAAAAACTATTTTTTCTTTTTCAAAAACGTCAGGGTGTTTACCCATAAGCAATAGCTGAGTTTCAGCATCACGAATAGGTTCTAATGAAATAGCGTTTTCAGATAAAAAGGAAGCGTTGAATTGTACGACAGATATGCCGTCTTTAAAATCTTGGGAAAGTAAAGCTTGAGAATATAGTAATAAAATTATTAACCATCTCATCTTGATTTCTTGCTCATTTCATAAAGACGCTCATCCATCTTCTCAAGGGAGTTCTTGATTTCATTTACGTCTTCTTTTACTGTAGTAACATCAGCATCAATCTTCTCAATGGTGGACCTAATTAATTTATCTTTATACTCGAACTCAACCTTTTGAATCTCAGGTTTTGGAAGCTCCATTGCAGTTTGTATTTGAGCTTGTAATGTAAAGTACATTCCTATCAGAGAACTGAACCCGATAGCTGCTGCAATGATTTCTTTAATTGATAAACTAAACTTTGTATCTGATGTAAGATTTTCTTCTTTCTTTTGTGTCATTTTTATTATCCGATTTAACTACTTCATATATTATTTTAATGTCCATTAAATAAGAGTTAGTTTGAATAAATTCCATGAGACAAAGATAAAGAAAAAAAATATAGGATTATTTGCCCACACGCTCTATAAGAATAGAGGTAGCTATAGAACCTGCAGCCGTACCAATTGCAGGGAATGGATTGTTTCCTACACCACCTGTAAATTCTATTTTGATTTCTATCTCATCGTTGTCAACACAAGTGATACTATTTTGACCAAAGTAATTTATATCATTTTTAAATCCTGAAGCCACTTCATTGATAAGTCCTTTAATTATTGAACCACCTGCAACTCGATATATTCCGGCAAATACTGTCATCCCTTGTTGGTTTTGGTCAAAGAAACTTAAGTTAACTCCTATCTTGTATTGACCTGCATTAGCAATTTCAAATGTAGTAGTACCGTTGTTTCCGGGTAGACCGTTGTATTGCATTACAATTCCTGTTCCTTGTGAATTAGTGTTTATGTTAGCCTGCTCATCGTTGTAAGGAACATTTGTTAAAGTATTTTTTAAAACATTAAAATAAGATTGGTTTGGTGTACCTGCATTTTGGTTAACCCATTCTGCGTAAAGGGTTTGTCTTACAGGAACATTAGGGTGTTGTGAGGGATTGATAAAATCTACATTACCACCACTAATGTAAAGCATGTCATTGTTGGTTTGATTTGGTGAATCTGTTAGAGCATCCAACAATGCGAGGTCAGCCGGAACTTTAATATTAGTTCCTGCCACAGTATTCAATCCTACTAACTCAGTAGTTAGATTCTGAGGATTATTCTCTAAATTAAATTGTGAAAATTTTGTTGCCATATTATTCTACTATTAAAGGTGACCCACCCTCAGTTACTATTTGGTCGTCTGCCGGTACCATTGGTGCCGACTCAGTTATTATAAAATTTTGTACAGGTGGAGTTATTCCAACTCTTTGTTGAAACGGTATTCCAATTCCTATTCCAATTCCTAAAGGCATTTTACCAAAGTGCTAATATATCGCTAGCTGTAGTATCTGTTGCAAATACTTTAATACAGTTTACCGGAATGAATGTTCCACCGGGTACTCCTGCAAATACTACATCATCATTACCTGAAGTTAATACTCTAACTTCTCCTCCTGTACCTACATATAATACTGCTCCTTGGTTGTTGCCACCATAGATTGCATAAGCATCTCCTATGTTAGGTACCGGTTGAGCATTCATAATTATCTCGTCTTCACTAACAGACTGAATAATAGCTGAAGCTCCACTTGCAGGGTTTACTACTACCATCCCTCTCTTTACTCCTATTGTAAGAAAGTTAACAGTTGCATCTTTAAACCCGTTTGCGCTTGTGCCGGTAGTTGTTCCTGTTCCATCTTTTACCATGAACTCAGGAATGATTCCATCGTCAGTAGGAATTACTTTCCACGCTCTACTTGCATTTAACTTTTGGTATGCCATATTTTATTGTTTATATGGAAACACTCTATTCAAAGTGTCTCGTCTTTTATTACAGCCACAATCACTATTTGTCATTTTGGCTACTGTGTTTACAACTCTTTTTATTCCGGAGGCTGTTGTTATCTTTTCCACCGTGTCTCCTAGACCTCTTGATTTATGCTTCCATTTCATAAGACAAAGATAAACATTTTATCTTACTGCTTAACCATCAGGATACCTGCAACATCTAAAGGTGCTGCTCCGGTACCATCGGTTTGATAAACTTGGTCTGCACCTAGTCCGGCTGCTCCTGCTGCTGCATCATCTGCATATGCAGGTGGATTAAAAAATATGTTTACCCACTCTGAAGTTCCACCTAATGAGGCTGTTCCTGACCTTGGTCCAAATGCATCATATGTAACTCCATTCTTAGTTTGAGTTTCAAATCCAAATTTAGATGAACCATTACGGGTAATTAACATTGGCTTGTCAGGTACATTACTAGGAGTACCAATCGTAACAAATAAATCATTTGCTACCAACTCTAATTCAGAAAGTATATTTCCTGTTGCGTTATCAACATCTCTAATTTCAACTCTTGCATTTGTATTGTCTTCAATAAATAAAGCACCTACACCACTTGTGTTAGACTCTCCAAATATTTTTAAGTTACCTCTTAGTTCATACTGACCTCCGTTAGGTGCCGAATAAACTGCTGTTCTTTCTATATCACTATCACCCAATTGTGTTGGAGATATCCATCTTGAAAGAAATGATGTGGTACCTGCACCTGCAAGTCCACCACCACCACCATTTAGAATTACTGTTGAAGTAATATCTGACATGGTATATGCTGCCTTTCTACTATTAGTTAATCTAGACCCTCTAAGCTTTGTGTCTACTGCTTCTGATACTGCGTGAAATTTATCACTATTTGGAATCGTTGCCATTGTTTACGTTTTTGTTTGTTATTATTTTTTACACATACATTCTGATACAGGACAAGACTCTACTTTAACTATTAACTTAGAGACTAACCAATTCCATTTACATAATACTTTTATCCAACTCTTGGATATCCAAGTACCTAATTTAACTAATAATTTTCCCATATTCTTTTTATTTTTTACAGCCGAAGTTCTTAGCAAAGTTTGCCATCTTGACTACAGGAGCTTTGTACTTGTCTTTGTTTTTCATTACTGCACTTGCTGCAGCACAAACCGACTTGCCCGGCATATTCTTTTTAGCCCATGCCGTGAACTTGCCCTGATTACCCTTGCTAATCATTTCGCCTAAACCCTTTTCACCTTTCTTAGCCATGACTAATTATTTTCTAATTAATCCACCTAAGTGACCGTGAACGTCTTTTGGATAGTGCTTGTCTTCTTTCATTGAGTGGTCTCCTGCATATGCATGTCCACTTAAAGCTTTTGACTCTCCTTTAGATTCGTCTCTTCTGTCTTTTAAAGATTGCTTATGAGCACCTTTGTGCTTCATTCCTAAAGACTCATCTAGTCTTGCG
>CXWF01012956.1_pt1 | contig 37047 bp, 33 predicted proteins | sample 468421 | NCBI WGS metagenome assembly CXWF01 (sample SAMEA2620812, study PRJEB7988) | marine metagenome | biome: marine biome (ENVO:00000447); feature: surface water layer (ENVO:00002042); material: "saline water (ENVO:00002010), including plankton (ENVO:xxxxxxxx)" | depth 5 m
GCCACGAAGGGCGTCCACGACGCCATCCTGCGCGGCCTTCACCCGACGTCTTTCGCTTTCTGCCGCGGCAATGCTCTCGCGCACTTCCGTTACGTCGTTACCGACGAGAATAATATGAAGAAGGTTGCCTTTCACATCGCGCACGGGCGTAAAGCCGCCATCAACGACGGCATGACCACCCCCTTGGCGTTGAAGGCGGAAGGATCCATAAACAGACTCGCCCCGCCGTAGGCGATCAAACACCGTGCCTTTGGATTCTGCCATTTCGGTATCGAAGTCGAAAATGTCGTCAGCCCCGGCTGCCTTGAGGGAATCGATAGATGCACGGCAGGCGTTCGCGAAGTGAGTATTCGCATCGACGATGTGGCCATCAACTGTGAATTCGGCCTTGATCTGGTTTTCCTCGATGGCGGCAAGAATAGCGTCGTTCATGTATTCTCTGGTCTTATCCGTCCATTCAACGACATAGCCTTCGATATTGCCGGCATCAGATCGCACGCTGCTGATCACAAGTTGGAATCGCGTGGGCCCGACGCTGATATTCGCCTGAAACGGAAGGTTGGACGGGTCAGAAAGCAGTTTGCGGACGCGTGCCTTCAATGCACCGGCATGAAACACGTCCATATTACTGCCGACCACCTTCTGAGGGTCAAAATCCTGAGCTACGGTCTTAAAATGCTCAGCGTATTTCTCGAAGATCTCTGTCACTGACTGGTTCGTCTGCGTGATGACCATGTCCGCATCTGTCATCATGATGGCCGCAGAGCTGGATTCGAACGCCTTTCCGCGAAAGCGGTTCATGCGCGCGGTTTCCTTCCCCTTCATGAGCGTTTGCCGGAGTTCTTCTACTGATTTTCCGAGGTCGCCAAGTTCATCGCCTCGTTTCGCGGCGTGGACGTCGATGTCGAACCGTTCTTGCGACACCTCATTCACTTGATGAGCCGTCCGCACAAGCGGCTTCGTAAGCCAGGCCCGAAGTCCAAGCATCATCAGAACAATGAGGACGACAACGGTACCCATCGAGATTCCGAGCACCCAGAACTGCGTAGCCTGCGCGCCGGCGATCGCATGCTCCGCCGACCACGACAGTGCCAAGGCGCCGACGACCCCGTCGCCGTAGCGCGCCGGTACGGCGATCTGCATGCCATCGTCAGAGACAACTGTTTCGCCGGTGTTCACCGCCTTCTCGGCCAGCCTCGACAAGGGTTCGGCTTGCACTGGGGTCGTGCCATGGGACACCACGACAGTTCCGTCGGATTTTACCGCAACGCCATGTTGTGTTTCGGAATTCTCCTGATCTGTCAGGTTCGCAATCTGCTCCTTGATCGACTCTTTGTCGCCGAATGCGATGTCCCCGGCCAAGTTCGCGGTGACGATCCTCGTGATCTCATGCCCGCTGTGCTTGATGGCGTTTTCGAGTTCGTAGACTGTCGCGCCTGTATTGAACCAGGACACAAGTCCGGTCAGTGCGACGGCCATGGCAAAAACCACCCCGGCGAGTTTGATGAAGATTGAGTTCAAGCGAAAGCCGGCGCCCCGCACAGTTTTTGAATTGGTTTCCATGGTCTTGCTCGACTTTCTTGGCAGTTGCCACGCGCGCGTTGCTGGGATCAGAACAGGGCTTCAGCGTTAATGCCCACGGTCATTGCGCCGATCGGTTCACCGCTCTCAGGATCGACAATCGTGAGAGAGGCTTGCCCCTGATAGGTGCGGGTCGATTCATCCTTCTCTATCTCTGAGAAGTGCCTGGCGCCTGAGCCGGCGCCAAAGGTCTCGGAATGTTTGGCTTCGTCGCCCTGCCAGTAGTCAGAGGTGACGCCCGAGGCGGCCACATTCAGACCGCGGGAATCCATGATGAAAATCTCGGTGACCGCCCCGTTCGAATCCCGGACTTGCGAGCGAAGGAAATCCGAGGCTGCGCTCGACATGACCCGGTCGATCGTCGGGCGCGACGACTGGCCGATCTCATTTCGCCATGCTGCGTCCATTGCATCGATCTCGGATTGAGACAGTGCCGCAGTCTCGGCATTTTGCGCCCGGACCGCACCGATAAGAACCGGGGCGGTCGCCCAGGACATCACGTTCTCGTCCAGGAAGGCGCCCATGGCAGATGCGGCGTCATCCGCCATTGTTGGCGTGGCAAGGCCAAAAGCCAGCGCAGAAGCATAGATAATTTTCATCGGGTCACTCCGTCCGTGGTGTTTCCCCCTCTCTTGGGGATTCCATGAGACCCTAGAGCGACCCCCTTTCCGGACAGTTAAGGCCAACCTGTGTGCAATGCCTAAAACTCGACCGATGACGACAACACACTGAACCAAAACGAAAAAAGGGGCCGCTGTGAAAGCGGCCCCTTGAAAGTTGCAAAGTGCGATCGCGTTTGCGGATCAGCGCTTGGAGAACTGGAAGCTCCGACGTGCCTTGCGGCGGCCGTACTTCTTGCGTTCCACGACGCGGCTGTCGCGGGTCAGGAACCCTGCGGCCTTGAGTGCCGGACGCAGCGACGGTTCATACAGCTGAAGCGCTTTGGAGATGCCGTGCTTGACCGCACCAGCCTGACCGGAGAGGCCGCCGCCGGTCACGGTCGCCATCACGTCGAACTCGCCATCGACGCCAGCAACGGTGAAGGGCTGACGCAGGATCATCTGGAGCACGGGACGGGCGAAATACTTGTCCATCTCCTTGCCGTTCACAGTGACCTTGCCGGAGCCCGGCTTGATCCAGACACGGGCGACCGCGTCCTTCCGTTTGCCGGTGGCGTAGGAACGGCCGAGATCGTCACGGACCGGCTCACGCGGGATGTAGGTTTCGGTCGCGACAGCTTCATCGCCGCCTTCGACAACCGAGTTCAGCTCATCGAGCGATTTAACTTCTTCAGCCATGATCAGCCCTCACGCGTGTTTTTCTTGTTCATGGACCTAACATCCAGAACTTCCGGCTTCTGTGCCTCGTGGCCATGTTCGGCCCCGGCGTAGACGCGCAGGTTCGTCATCTGCTGGCGGCTCAGGCGATTGCCGGGAAGCATACGCTTGACGGCCATCGTCACGACGCGCTCGGGGTGTTCGCCCTCGAGGATCTGGCCCGTGGTCCGCGACTTGATGCCGCCGGGGTAACCGGTGTGCCAGTAGTGCACCTTGTCGGTGCGCTTCTTGCCGGTGAGTTGCACCTTGTCGGCATTGATCACGATGACGTTGTCACCGCAATCCATGTGGGGGGTGAAGCTTGGCTTGTGCTTGCCACGCAGGCGCATGGCGATGATCGAGGCAAGACGACCAAGAACGAGGCCTTCGGCATCGATCACGATCCATTTCTTCTCGATATCTGCAGGAGTCGCAGAAAAGGTTTTCATGTCTGTCGGCCCTTGGTGGGTTTCGGATGGCGTGTTTCTAGTCTTATTGCGCCTCCGGTCAAGGGAATAGTTCCGATGAAAGTGGTGCGAAAACAATGGCTTAGGTTTTCGGTATTATTTTACCCCACCAAAATCAGCCAAAGCGCGCCGGTCCGATGAGTTCGCGGACCTCTTCCGATCCGCAAAGCCGGTGGTGGAAGGCTTCGAGACGGGCTCGTTTCTCTTCTTCCGGCTGAACGGACAGGAGCGAACCGAAGTCCTCGGTCAGGTCCAGCGTCTTGGATGTCCAAGCCAGAATGGCGAGCGCATGTTCAGCGCGCCCTACACCCTTGGGGGCCTCCCGCCTGTAGTGTCGCAGGATTTCGCGCTCGTCGGCCATCTCGAGGACGACAGGGATCAGTTTCGCCCGCACGAAACTGCCGAACCGGTCGAGAACCGATCCGTGCAGCTCGGGTTCGGGAAATGCGAAAGGCCCGACTTGCTTGCTCGGCAGGACGACGCGAGAGCGCGTAATGGCCGTCGGACTCCATGGTCGGTAGCCCAGCCCCTTGCCATGCGCCACGAGCCGCTCGACCGGATCCCAGACGACCTGAGGCACAGGAACGACGCGCACGGAGTTGTCGCGCATGATCTGCACCTGCATGCCGACGCCACCCCACATTTCGTCGTTCATCTGCCATACGGCAAGCCCACGCCGGCGCCGCGTGAGACCCAGCGCGACGAGTTGGCCCGTGCAGGCTTCCAGCACCGCTTTCGTATGTTCTTTCATGGGCTTGCGGATCGTTCCTTGCTGGCTAAGCATACAGTATGGTTCCACCTGACCGAGAAAAACCTTGTCGGTGGCACGAGAAACACGCTGTCTCGTCCCTGCCCGATGGACAATAGCGGCCCCCGGCGGGATTTGGTGCGAATTCGCCAACATGCGGGTCGTTGCCGCACACGTTTTCTTGAACCCTCAGACGGGGCTTGACCGAATCCCCCGTCCCCCATAAATGCGCCGCACGATCGGAACCGATCCCAACTTCGATGTCTTCGGGGGGGCGCTAAGGGACCGACTGGAACCGCGGGTGGCGCAAGCTGCTCTAAATCTGCTGGAACGAAGGGGAGCGCCATGAAAGACGCCAACCTCTTCCAACTGGGGATCGGTCTGGAGACAGGCGCCCAAGAGGAAGACACCAAATCGGTGGGCTATTGCCCTGCCGCGAACGAAAACACCCTGCCCCGTGACGTGTTCGACGAGGACCGCGAGGATCACTTCATCCGCCGCGACGGAAAGGTCTATGCCGGTACGCACCTCATACTTGAGGTCGTGGACGGTTTCGGGCTCGACGACGAGACCCGGATTCAAACCGCATTTCGCGAGATCGTGGATACCTGCGGGGCGACGCTGCTGCACATCCACACGCACAAATTCTCGCCGCAGGGTGTGTCGGGCGTGGCCGTACTCGCCGAAAGCCATATCTCGGTCCACACTTGGCCGGAGATCGGCTACGGCGCCTTCGACGTGTTCATGTGCGGCAACGCGCAGCCGTGGCTGGCGGTCGACGTGCTCAAGCGCGCCTTCGACACGGATGACGTGAGAATGAAGGAGCTGCTGCGCGGTGAAGGCCTCGTGACCGAAGCCTCGGCGGTGGCGGCGGAATGACCGGCTGGTCCACCGAGAAACTGCATGCGGATTACGCGCAGGCGCTTCGGGTCGACAAGCTGCTTTATGACAGCGAAACCGATCATCAGCGTTTGCGCGTGTTCGAGAATACGACCTTCGGGCGTGTCCTCACGCTTGACGATGTCGTGCAGGTCACCGAGGGCGACAACTTCATCTATCATGAGATGATGTCACATGTGCCGATCATCGCCCACGGTGCGGCGAAACGGGTTCTCATCATCGGGGGTGGCGACGGTGGCATGGCACGCGAAGTGCTCAAGCATGACACGGTCGATCATGTCACGATGGTCGAGATCGACGCGGGCGTGGTCGAATTCTCGAATGCATACCTGCCCGCCATTTCCGCCGGTGCGTTCGACGATCCGCGGCTTGACCTCGTCATCGCGGACGGGGCCGAGTTCATCCGGACCACGGCAGGTGGCTACGACGTCGTCATCGTCGACAGCACCGACCCGATTGGCCCGGGCGAGGTGCTGTTCACCAACACGTTCTACGGTCAGGCCAAGCGCGCGCTGTCACCCGACGGTATACTCGTCACGCAAAACGGCGTGCCCTTCATGCAGGGCGATGAGCTGACCAACACGATGCGCGCGTTTCGGGCGCTCTTCGTGGATGCGACCTGCTACCTCGCGACGATCCCGACCTATGCCGGCGGTCCGATGGCCTTCGGCTGGGGGACGGATGGGCCGGGGCGCGACACTCCCGTCGACGTTCTGCGCGGCCGGTACGAAGCGTCGGGGGTCGACACCGACTACTACACGCCCGAAGTCCATGCGGCGGCCTTCGCTCTGCCCGGCTACGTCGCGAAACTCATTCCCTGAGCGCGTCCGCGCCTGCGGCCCGCTCCCCTATTCCGGATTGCATATCTCACCGCGCAGGATGGCAAGCGTGGTCCGGTAGATCAGCCCGACAACCACGAGCGACAGGATCACCAGCACTCCCAGCCCGATCGCCTGGTGCGCGGCGGTCTCCTCCAGCCGTGCGAACAGGAGCGAGGCGATCGTCAACGCCGCCAGTGGAAAGGAAAGCGCCCACCAGCTCAGCGCGAACGGCAGCCGTGCGAGGCGCGGCACCTGTGCCACCACCAGCGCTGCGAAGAGGTAGGCGACGTAGATCAGGCTCCGCGCGAACCCGTCCACTACGCCCGACATGGTGACATACGCCACGAAGGCGACCGATGGCGGCGCGATCAGGATCACCATCGTGGGAAACAGCCGCGCCGGGATCGGATCGTGAAACACCAGCCGGTTCATGACGAGCGTGAGGAGCACGCCCCAGAACATCATCCCAACAGAGAAGAACAGCCAGCTGATCTCGATATAGCCCATGCGCGCGCCCGCCACCGGCACGATCACATTCCCCACGGCCGGGATGAACCAGGCAGGCGTGAGGTGTCCGACTTCGAAAGACCGATGGCTGATCCAGCCCGTGACGACAGCGATGGTCAGAATCCCCTGCCCGACCGCACCGATCATCCAAAGCGGCTCGGCAATGCTCGGCGCACCTTCGCGCAGTGCGGTGGCGAGAAGCAGGAGCGAGATCGTCATCGTCGGGAAAAAGGCGAGCTTCACCGGGTGGTTCCATTCCCCCGCCACGGCACCCGGGTAGCGCAACACTTTTGCAAGGTAGATGGCGGAGATCATGACGAACGCCCCGATCGCGCCCCAGAGCGCAACAAGCGAAACGCCCGCCGTCCATCCCAGCACGGGTGTCGCGGCATGGAAGGCCAGCGTGACGCCAAGCAGCCCCATGACGATGGCGAAGAACGTTACCGGGAAATGCTCCAGTCGGCTGTGGGTGCCCAGGGTTTCGGTCGCGTCGGTCATGCTCACTCCTCCGATCCGATCATATCGCGGCTATTGCATGTGTGCCCGGCCGCGACTTTGATACAGGTCAACGGCCGCGTCACTCTCCGGGTGGAAGCGAGTAGGTCAGGCCTGCCCGCGCCACCGGCGAATCCATCCCTTCGGAATAGATCAGAGTGTCGCCCACGGCGAGAACCTTTCCCAGCTTCAGGATTCGCGTCTCGGCACGCAGATTCGCATTCGCCACCGGCTTTCGCATGAAGTCGATCGCGCAGTTGGTGGTAACCGCCAACGCCCTGGGCCCGACCATCGCGAGGATACCCAGGTAGACGGAGACATCTGCCAGAGCGAACATCGTAGGCCCCGAGACGGTGTTTCCAGGCCGCAAGTGCTTGTCATCCACCAGCGCGCGCGTGGTGATCTGCATCGGTGCCACATCCAGGACCTCGAAGTCCCCCGCCACCTGCGGGAAATGCTCGACGAGGAACTGGTTCAATTCGTCGAGCGACATTTTCGTCTGCATCTTTATCCTCCCTCAACTGCGGCCTATCGTTGGGCAAGGACAAAGGGAGGACAAGATGGACGACATCCTGATCCGGGAGGACGTCGCGTCAGTCGCGACACTCACGATGAATGATCCGGGCAAGCTGAATGCCCTGTCGGACGCCATGCTTGCGGCGCTCAAAGCGGAACTGACCACGCTGCGGGAAGACACCTCGATCAAGGCGGTGGTGCTCAAGGGAGCAGGCAAGGCGTTCTGCGCGGGCCACGATCTCAAGGAAATGCAAGCCGGGCGGCAAGCAGAAGACGGCGGGGCCGCCTATTTCGCGGACCTCTTCACGCGTTGCGGCGAGGTCATGCAGCTGATTCCGACCCTGCCGCAACCTGTCATCGCGCAGGCGCACGGCATCGCGACGGCGGCTGGCTGCCAACTCGTCGCCTCCTGCGACATGGCCGTGGCTGCCGAGGGCACGCGATTTGGCGTGAACGGCGTCAATATCGGCCTGTTCTGCTCGACACCGATGGTGGCGCTTTCGCGCAATGTCCCGCGCAAGCAGGCGTTCGAAATGCTCACCACCGGCGAATTCATCGACGCGACCCGCGCCCGCGAGGTGGGCCTCGTCAACCGCGTGGTCGCGCCGGAAGACCTTGATGCCGAGACGACGCAACTTGCAGAAACCGTGGCCGCCAAGCTCGCGTCGGCAGTCCGGATCGGCAAACAGGCCTTCTACGAACAGATCCAGATGCCCCTCGACGCGGCATATGCCTTCACCGGCGACGTCATGGTCCACAATATGATGAACCGGGACACTGCCGAGGGCATTCAGGCCTTCATCGAGAAACGCAAACCTGATTGGCCTCGCTAACCCGGCATCCCTACGGCTTCTCTTCGGCGTAGCGCACGCGGGTTTCCCCGCGCCTTTTGCTGCACCTGCAAACCCGCTAGGGTCCCCTCGACACTCAGCCCAAGGAGCGTGGCATGGACAAGATCAAGGTCGACAACCCCATCGTCGATATCGACGGCGACGAGATGACCCGCATCATCTGGGACCTCATCAAGACGCAGCTGATCGAGCCCTATCTTGACGTGGACCTGCTCTACTACGACCTGTCGATCCAGAAGCGTGACGAGACAGACGACCAGATCACCGTGGATGCGGCGATGAAGATCAAAGAGGTGGGCGTCGGCGTGAAATGCGCCACGATCACGCCGGACGAAGCACGGGTCGAGGAATTCGGGCTCAAGAAAATGTGGAAGTCGCCCAATGGCACGATCCGCAACATCCTTGGCGGCGTCGTCTTCCGCCAGCCGATCATCTGCAAGAATGTCCCGCGCCTCGTGCCCGGCTGGACCAAGCCCGTCGTCGTCGGGCGCCACGCCTTTGGCGATCAATATAAGGCGACAGACTTCACCTTCCCCGGAAAGGGCAAGATCACGCTGAAGTTCGAAGGCGAGGATGGCACGGTCATCGAGCGAGAAGTCTTCGACGCGCCCGGCGCCGGGGTCACGATGGCGATGTACAACCTCGATGAGAGTATCATCGACTTCGCGCGGGCGAGCTTCAACTACGGTCTGAACCTGAAATGGCCCGTGTACCTGTCGACCAAGAACACGATCATCAAGGCCTATGACGGCCGCTTCAAGGACCTGTTTCAGCAGGTCTTCGAAGAAGAATTCAAGGACCGGTTCGACGAGCTGGGCCTGTGGTACGAACACCGACTGATTGACGACATGGTCGCCTCGTCGCTCAAGTGGTCTGGCGGTTACGTCTGGGCCTGCAAGAACTACGATGGCGACGTTCAGTCCGATACCGTTGCGCAGGGCTACGGCTCGCTGGGCCTGATGACGAGCCAACTCATGACCCCGGACGGCAAGATCGTCGAGGCCGAGGCCGCACACGGCACCGTCACGCGTCATTACCGACAGCACCAGAAGGGCGAGGCGACGTCGACCAACTCTATCGCTTCGATCTATGCCTGGACCGGGGCGCTCCGGCATCGCGCAAAGCTGGATGGGAATGACAAGCTACAAGGCTTCGCGGAGACCTTGGAGAAGGTCGTGATCGACACCGTTGAAGGCGGTCAGATGACCAAGGACCTCGCTCTCCTCGTCGGACCCGATCAGGGGTGGCTGACGACGACGGGGTTTCTCGACGCAGTGGATGAGAACCTGCAAAAGGCGCTCGGCTAAGTCGTTTCGCCGAGACGGAGTCCTCGTCCTTCACCTACCTTGTCCTGAAGCAGGGATACAGCGACGCGCCCCCGCGCGCTTAACACCTGTGACACCTGAAGCGCAGCAGAGCTCTAAGTCCTGCCTGAGCGCCCTTTCCATCCCCCGACCGCGCGCCTAGCCTGAGAGCGGAAGGGAATCCGATGAACACTGACGCCGTTGAAGCCCAAATAACCTACCCCGACGAAGCAAGCGCGCACGCCGCGGCCGCGATGCTGGTCGAGGCCCGACTGGCGGCCTGTGGGCAGGTCAGCCGGATCACCTCGGTCTACACCTGGGAGGGCAAGGTCGAGGACGAAACCGAATGGCTCCTCACCGCCAAGACGCTGTTCGCAGCGTTGCCGAAGCTCGCCGGAAAGATACGCGAAAGCCATCCTTACGACGTTCCACAGATCACTGCGCTCCCCATCGCCTGGGGCGCACCTGACTACCTTTCCTGGATCGGCGAAATGGTGGACACCTGATGCCCTACCTCATCTTATTCTTCGCAGTGATGGCCGAAACTATCGGTACCACTGCGCTACAAGCCAGCCAGCAATTCACCCGGCTCGGTCCCACGATCATCGTCGTGATCGCGTATGGCATCTCCTTTGCGCTCCTCGGTTGGGCGCTGAAATTCCTGCCAGTTGGGATCGCCTATGCAATCTGGTCCGGGCTGGGGATTATCTTCATAGCGATCATCGGCTTCGTCGTGTTTTCGCAAAAGCTCGACTTCGCCGCCATCGCCGGCATGGGGATGATCCTCGGTGGCATCCTCGTCATTCACCTGTTTTCCAACACGGCGCCGCACTAGATGCTCCTTCTGTCCGCACCGCCCGACCGCCACAGCCTCGCCGAAGACGCGGTGGCCTTCGTGATCGCCGCCGTACTCGTCGCCCTCGGCATCCAGTTTCTTCAGACAGCCGGGCTCTTCACGGGCCAGATCGCCGGGGCGGCGCTGATCCTCTCTTATATCGGCGGCTGGTCCTTTGGCGTGGTCTTCTTCCTGTTGAACCTGCCATTCTATGTATTCGCGGCGCTGCGCATGGGCTGGATGTTCACGATCAAGAGCTTCATTGCCGTGATGATGATGTCGAGCTGCACCGAACTCTTCGCGGACAGGATCACGCTCGACCTGCCCCACCCGGTCTACGGCGCGATCATCGGATCGGTCTGTGCGGGCCTCGGGCTTCTGTCCTTCTTCCGCCACGGCGCATCTCTGGGCGGGGTTGGAATGCTGGCGCTCTACCTTCAGGACCGGTTCGATTTCCGCGCCGGCCTTACGCAGCTTATCTTCGATGCCGGTATCTTTGTCGTTGCCTTCTTCCTTTTCGAGCCGACGGTCGTCCTCTGGTCACTCCTCGGTGCAGCCTTCCTGAACGTGATCATCGCCCTCAACCACCGTCGCGACCGCTACATCGCGCGCTCCTGACGTAGCGGAGGTTTTGACAGCCTCCCCGTACCCGCGCCCAATGGCGGCGGGAGGACGCCATGACCGACACAACCTATATCGAGACGAACGGGATCAAACTCCGCACCTGGACAGAGGGCGAAGGACCGCTCGTCATCCTTGTTCATGGCTTTCCTGAAACTGCGCACAGCTGGCGTCACCAGATGAAACCCCTGGTCGAGGCGGGCTACCGCGTCTGCATCCCCGATGTGCGCGGCTATGGCAACTCCGACGCGCCGCGCGAGGTCGAGGCCTACACGATGGAGGTCATGACGCGCGATTTCGCGGGACTGGCCGAAACGCTCTCGGACGAGCCCGCGATTATCATCGGTCATGACTGGGGCGCGCCGCTTGCGTGGAACACGGCACGGTTGTTTCCAGACCGTTTTCGCGCGGTCGCGGGACTATCGGTGCCTTACGCGCCGCCCGGCGATGTGCCGACGATCGACCTTTACCACAAGCTCTTCACCGACAAAGGTCGGTTTTTCTACCAGGTCTATTTTCAAGACGTGGGGGTCGCCGAAGCGGAACTCGAGGCCGATGTCGAAGACAGCCTCGCCAAGTTCTACTACGCGTGGTCCGGGGATTGCCCGCCGAACGGCTGGCCCACGGACAAGGCGCACGGCGAGCCGGTGCTCACGGGCCTGCCGCGCCCCGACCTGCCGCTTGCGTGGCTCACGCAGAGCGATCTCGACGCCTATGCCGAGGGCTTTCGCACCTCCGGGTTTCGCGGCCCTCTCAACCGCTACCGCACATCCCGTCAGGACCACGCGTTCCTCAAGGCGCACCCGTCCGATCCGGTCATCCGCCAGCCGAGCCTGTTCATCTATGGCGACCGCGACCCGGTCCTGACCATGTTCCGAGGCGATCCCGCCGAGCTTCTCAACCGGACGCTGGGCGATCTGCGCGGCGTTCATAAATTGCCCGGTGTCGGTCATTGGACCCAGCAGGAGGCCCCCGAGGCGGTCAATCGCCACTTGATCGACTGGCTCTCCACCCTTTGACCGTTTCCCCCTAGCCATTCCGCCGTCCCACCTGTAAGCGAGCCGCGAGCAGGACGAAGGACGCCCGGAATGGAAATTCGCAATATCGCAATCATCGCCCACGTCGACCACGGCAAGACGACGCTGGTCGACGAGCTACTGAAGCAGTCGGGCGCGTTTCGCGAGAACCAGGCCACGTCCGAACGGATGATGGACTCCAACGACCTGGAGCGTGAGCGCGGGATCACCATCCTCGCGAAAGCCACCTCGGTCGAGTGGAAGGGCACGCGGATCAATATCGTCGACACGCCGGGCCACGCCGATTTCGGTGGCGAGGTCGAGCGCATCCTGTCGATGGTCGATGGCGTGGTTCTGCTGGTCGATGCCGCCGAAGGCCCGATGCCGCAGACCAAGTTCGTGACCTCCAAGGCGCTCGCACTGGGCCTGCGCCCGATCGTCGTGCTGAACAAGGTCGACAAGCCGGACGCGGAACCCGACCGCGCGCTTGACGAGGTGTTCGACCTGTTCGCGAACCTCGGTGCCGATGACGACCAGCTCGACTTTCCGCACATGTATGCCTCGGGCCGCGCAGGTTGGGCCGATGCCGAGCTCGACGGGCCGCGCAAGGATCTTCAGGCGCTGTTCGCCCTGATCGTGAACCATGTGCCCAAGCCCAAGCAGCTTGCCCACCAAGACGAAGACTTCAAAATGCTGGCGACAACGCTGGGCGCCGACCCGTTTCTCGGCCGGATCCTGACGGGCCGCGTTGAGGCCGGCAAACTCAAAGCCGGCGCGACCGTTCAGGCGATCAGCCGCATCGGCCAGAAGATCGAGCAATTCCGGGTGTCCAAGATCCTCGCCTTCCGCGGGCTCGGCCAGACCGAGATTGAAGAAGCCGTCGCGGGCGACATCGTCTCGCTCGCCGGTATGGGCAAGGCCACGGTGTCGGATACGATCTGTGCGCTTGCCGTGGATGAACCGCTGGAATCCCAGCCCATCGACCCGCCGACCATCACCGTCACATTTGGTATCAACGACAGCCCCCTCGCAGGCCGGGACGGCAAGAAGGTGCAGTCGCGCGTCATCCGTGACCGCCTCATGAAAGAGGCCGAGTCCAACGTGGCGATCAAGATCGCTGACACGCCCGGCGGTGAGGCCTTCGAAGTGTCGGGCCGCGGCGAACTTCAGATGGGCGTCTTGATCGAGAACATGCGCCGCGAGGGGTTCGAACTGTCCATTTCGCGCCCGCAGGTCATCATGCGCGAAGAGGACGGCGTGCGCATGGAACCCGTCGAGGAAGTGACCATCGACGTGGACGACGAATACTCCGGCGCCGTGATCGAAAAGATCACCGGCACGCGCAAGGGCGACCTTGCCGAGATGAAACCGGCAGGTGCCGGCAAGACCCGCATCGTAGCCCATGTGCCGTCACGCGGTCTTATCGGCTACCACGGAGAATTCCTGACCGACACGCGCGGCACTGGTGTGCTGAACCGCGTGTTCCATGGCTGGACACCGCACAAGGGCGCGATCCCGGGCCGTCGCGCGGGCGTCCTCATCTCGATGGAAAACGGTGAGGCCGTGGCCTATGCCCTGTGGAACCTCGAAGAGCGCGGCAAGATGTTCGTCGAACCGCAGGAGAAGGTCTACGAAGGCATGGTCATCGGCGAGCATGCGCGCGAGAACGATCTGGAGGTGAACCCGCTCAAGGGCAAAAAGCTCACCAACGTGCGCGCTTCGGGTACCGACGACGCCGTACGCCTCACTCCGGTCAGCCGGCTGTCCTTGGAGCAGGCGATCGCCTACATCAATGACGACGAACTTGTCGAAGTCACGCCCAACGCCATCCGGCTGCGCAAACGCCACCTCGACCCGCATGAGCGCAAACGGGCCGCCAAGAGCGCTTGATCTGACCCCGGCGGCTCGCCTGCGTGAACTAGACGTCGAACACGACAAATGGCCGGTGCGGTTCCCCGCCCGGCCTAGTCACGACTGACCGGTTCTCAATTGCAGGGAACAGGTTTCATCAGTTTGTAGGAGGCTTCGACGAGTCTCTTTTCCTCGCGGTAGACGGCCGGGTATTCGACCAGTTCCACGCGGCCCGTCGTGCGTTTGACATAGGCCTGCCGCGCCGGCTCCATCAGGATCTTACGGGTCGAATACTTCGCCGGCACGATTACCTCGTTGAAACAGGCAAGAAGCCGGACCCTGTCATTACCGATGTTGATATAGCGCTCCTCAGCTGCGGCCGTTCCGGCCAGCACGATGAGGCAGATGGTCAGAAACGCCCTGCGCATTGCTTGATCCTCAATTGGTTCTGACCGGGAGGATTGTCGATAAATGCGGCACAATTATGCCTGAGCAATGGATTTTCACCAATGGAACCCGAAGCGCGTCCCGAAAACGAAAATGGGCGCGGGGATCTCCCCCCACGCCCCATGACTTGCCATGGCAGTAGCAGTGGTAATTACCACTTCTTGCAGGCGGTTTTCTTGGCCACATAGTGACCAGGCGCCGTCATGGTCTTGATCTCTTTGTAGACGGCCGGATAGTGCACTTTGACCATCTGGCCTTTCTTGTGCTCCCACTCCGTATGCGCGGCCATGATCAGCTTCTTGTTGTAGCTGTACGAGGCCGGAACCCACACTTTGTCGTAGCAGGCCACCACTTGACCTTCCCAGGCAAAAGCCGGGGCAGCGAAGGCCGAAGCAGCGAGGATGGCGCCAGCAATCAGTTTTTTCATAGATCGATCTCCCAAATGGATAGTTGGTAAACAGACCTTAACTAAGTTTGACTTATTGAGGCGACAGGAATTCGCCACCTAGCAGGCATAAACCCCCGAAAATCCGCAGGTTTATGGAAAATCCACTTGTTTTTGAAGGATCGGCGCCGAATCCGGCACAATCGGCCTGCGGGTTCGAATGGTGCTATGTTTCGTGTTTAGAAACAACCAGATGCGATTTTTTGGGGGGGTTTCCACAACGGAAACAATGCCACATTTTTGCCGAATCACTGCATCGGCCAAATCCGGCTCAAAAAGCCCCCCATAGCAGCGTGAGGCGGTTTCCCGCCGCCCTATTCGGTCGTCTCGACGATCAGCAATTCCCGTTCCGACGCGCCACGCGCGTGGTTCAACGCCGCCTGATAGTCGTCAGAGTGATAACAGGCCTCCGCGGCCTCCACGCTGGGGAACCTGGCAACCACGTTCCGAGGGCGTTCCTTACCCTCAAGCTGCACATAGCGGCCTCCGCGCGCGATGAAAGCGCCGCCGTGCTTGGCGATCGCCGGACCGGCAAGCTCGGCATATTTACCGTATGCCTCGTCGTCGGTAACGGTGACATGGGCGATCCAGAGTGCGGGCATCCTATCCTCCTATGACGGCTTTGGCCGCGGCGATGGCGGCATCTGCGTTGGCCGCATCCTTGCCTCCGCCCTGGGCCATGTCCGGGCGGCCACCGCCGCCCTTGCCGCCCAGTTCGGCCACAGCGGCACGCACGAGGTCAACCGCCGAAACGGTTTCCGTAAGGTCGTCGGTCACGCCCGCAGCCACGGCCGCCTTTCCGTCAACGTCCGCGATCAACAGAACGGCGCCGGAGCCGAGCCGCGCCTTATGTTCGTCGATGAGTGGCGGCAGGTCCCGCCCGGACACGCCCGAAAGCGCCTGCGCGAAGAAGGCCACGCCGCCCACATCCTCGGCTTCAGGTGACGCTGCACCACCACCCGACATGGCAAGCTCGCGGCGAAGCTGATCGACCTGCCCCGCCAGCGTGCGACGTTCGTCCAGCAGTGACTTCAGGCGCGCGAGCACGTCCTGCTCCGTCACCTTGAGAAGCCCTTCGACTTCGGTCATCAGCGCCTCGCGCCGGCGTAGTTCGGCCATCGCCGCATCGCCTGTCAGCGCTTCGATCCGGCGCACACCGGCAGCCGAGGCGGACTCGGACGTGAGGACGAACGCCCCGATGTCGCCGGTCCGCTTCACATGGGTGCCGCCGCAAAGCTCGATCGAGTAGGTTTCCTTGTCGATACCCTTGCCGGTCGGTGCGCGGCCCATCGAAACGACGCGCACCTCGTCACCATATTTCTCGCCAAAGAGCGCCTGAGCGCCGAGTGTACGCGCATCGTCCGGGGCCATGATCCGGGTCTCGACCGCCGTGTTCTGGCGGACATAGTTATTGACGTCGCGCTCGACGGTCGCGATTTCCTCGCGGCTCAGGCCCTTGTTGTGGCTGAAATCGAAGCGTAGCCGGTCAGGCGCGTTGAGCGAGCCACGCTGTGCCACATGGTCCCCCAGGGCCTCGCGCAGCGCTTCGTGCAACAGGTGGGTCGCCGAATGGTTCGCGCGGATCGCAGAGCGGCGCACATGATCGACGATCAACTCGGCCCCCTGCCCGCGTTCAAGCGTGCCTTCCTCCATCTCAGCGAAATGGATAAAGACGCCGGCCACTTTCTTCGTATCGGTCACGCGGGCGCGGCCGGTTTCAGTCTGGATGATGCCGGTGTCGCCAACCTGCCCCCCGGCCTCGGCATAAAACGGCGTCTGGTTCACGACGATCTGGACTGCCCCGCGATCAGCGGCATCAACCTGGGACCCTTCGGCGACCAGCGCCATTATCTGACCCTCGGCCTGCTCTGTGTCATACCCCAGGAATTCGGTCGTGCCCTTGTCCTCGGCGATATCGAACCACACGGTCGCATCCGCCGCTTCGCCCGACCCGGACCAGGCCGCGCGCGCCTTGGCTTTCTGTTCGGCCATCGCCGCGTCGAAGCCTTCGGTATCGACCAACCGGGACTTCTCTCGCAGCGCGTCCTGCGTAAGGTCCAGGGGGAATCCGTAGGTGTCATATAGTTTGAACGCCGCCTCACCCGGGAGCGCCGCGCCTTCGGGCAGCTTCGCGAGTTCATCGTCGAGCAGTTTGAGACCCCGGTCGAGCGTCGCCTGGAACCGGGTCTCTTCGGTCAGCAGCGTTTCCTCGATCATCGCCTGTGCCTGACCGAGTTCCGGATAGGCCTGCCCCATCTGGCGCACGAGTTCCGGGACCAGCCGATGCATGACCGGGTCCTTCGCCCCCAACAGATGCGCGTGACGCATTGCCCTGCGCATGATCCGCCGCAGGACATAGCCGCGCCCCTCGTTCGACGGCATGACGCCGTCGGCCATAAGGAAAGATGTTGAGCGCAGGTGATCCGCAATCACCCGGTGATGCACATTCTGGTCACCGTAGGGGTCGACACCCGTCGCGTGAGCGGATGCCTCGATCAGTGCCTTGAACAGATCCGTATCGTAGTTGTCGTGACTGCCCTGAAGCAGCGCGCCGATCCTCTCAAGCCCCATACCCGTGTCGATCGACTGCATGTCGAGCTCACGCATCGAGCCGTCCTCGAACTGCTCGTTCTGCATGAAAACGATGTTCCAGATCTCGATAAACCGGTCGCCATCCTCCTCAGGGCTGCCCGGCGGTCCACCCCAGATGTGGTCGCCGTGGTCATAGAAAATCTCGGTGCAAGGACCACAGGGTCCGGTCGGCCCCATCTGCCAAAAGTTGTCCGATGTGGCGATGCGGATAATCCGCTCCTCCGGAACGCCCACCTTCCTCCAGATCTCGAACGCCTCGTCATCGGTGTGATAGACGGTCGTATAGAGCTTGTCCTTCGGGATGCCGAATTCCTTGGTGATCAGCTCCCAGGCGAAGGGGATCGCCTCCGGTTTGAAATAGTCCCCGAAGGAAAAGTTGCCGAGCATCTCAAAAAACGTGTGGTGGCGCGCGGTGTAGCCCACGTTGTCGAGGTCGTTGTGCTTTCCACCTGCGCGTACGCATTTCTGCGACGTCGTGGCGCGCTGATAGTCACGGTGTTCGACCCCGGTGAACAGGTTCTTGAACTGGACCATGCCCGAGTTCGTGAACATGAGCGTCGGGTCGTTTCGCGGCACGAGCGGGGAGCTGTCCACCACTTCGTGACCGTTCTTCTCGAAATAACTTAGGAAGGTTGAGCGGATGTCGTTCAGGCTGGCCATGATATTCCGTGATCGGCTGTATTTTCAGGGGCGCGGGCCCATCCGGTCCCGTTTATCCGCGTGTCGCGGCACTGTCCACCACGACGAAAAAGGACGGGCCCAAGCCCGCCCTCTTTAGGATACTTTCCGCTACGAATGTGCGACGCGGGCCTTTGCCGGAGCTGGCCTTTTCTGACCGAGCTATTCTTCGACGACGTCGGCGTCGTCGTGATCACCCGGCCCCATGTCGAAATCGAGCCCGTGGGCCGCTCGGATCTTGTCCTCGATTTCGAAGGCGGTCTTGCTGTTCTCCTTGAGGTAATTCTTGGCGTTCTCGCGCCCTTGCCCGATCCGCTCATCACCATAGCTGAACCACGCACCTGATTTCTCGACCACGCCGGCCTTGACCCCGAGGTCCAGCAACTCGCCGGTCTTGGAGATGCCTTCACCGTACATGATGTCGAATTCCACCTGCTTGAACGGTGGGGCGACCTTGTTCTTGACGACCTTCACGCGGGTGGCGTTGCCGACCACCTCGTCACGATCCTTGATCGCGCCGATGCGCCGAATATCGAGGCGGACGGAGGAATAGAACTTAAGTGCGTTACCGCCCGTAGTCGTTTCGGGCGACCCGAACATGACGCCGATCTTCATCCGGATCTGGTTGATGAAGATGACCATGCAGTTCGACCGGCTTATGGAGCCGGTGAGCTTGCGCATAGCCTGGCTCATCAGGCGGGCCTGAACGCCAACGCTCGAGTCACCCATTTCACCTTCAAGTTCGGATTTGGGGGTCAGCGCGGCGACCGAGTCGACCACGACCATGTTCACGGCCCCGGACCGCACCAGCGTGTCGACGATTTCGAGCGCCTGTTCACCCGTGTCGGGCTGAGAGATCAGCAGCTCGTCAAGGTCCACGCCAAGGCGCTTGGCATATTGCGGATCGAGCGCATGTTCGGCGTCGACGAAGGCGCAGACGCCCCCCTTTTTTTGCTCTTCGGCCACACAATGCAGGGTCAGGGTCGTCTTGCCCGAGCTTTCCGGGCCATAGATTTCCACGATGCGGCCTTTCGGCAGCCCGCCGATTCCCAAAGCGATATCGAGGCCGAGTGACCCGGTCGACGTCGATGCGATCTCGGCCACCGGGTTGTCGGCGCCGAGCTTCATGATGGAGCCTTTGCCGAATTGACGTTCGATCTGTGCCAAGGCGGAATCGAGCGCCTTCTGCTTCTCGCTGTCGCGTTTCATATCAAGGTCCAGGAGGTTTGCGGTTGCCATGTTTTCCATCCTTATTCCACACCCGGAGCCGGGCAGCAATTGTTGCTCTTGTTCGCCTCTTGTTCTCGCTCTCTACATGAAGAACAAAAGTGAACACTTCAAGAAAATTCTACGCACCGATCCTGCATGTGTGATGGTTAACAAACCTTTGATGAACGAAATTTTCCGGGAAGCGGCGTGAAATCAGGGGGTTGGGTTCAGTGTATCTGCGCGGCGACGGTCGCCGTAAGCTCCGAGAGCGAGAAAGGCTTGGGCAGGAACACGGAATTGGGAATCCGCTTCTGATGCTCGGAAACCGATTCCTCGGCATAGCCGGACACGAAGACAACCTTGACGCCAGGCCGATCTTCGAGCGCCTTTGCGACCCACGTCGGGCCATCCATGCCGGGCATCACGACATCCGTCACCACGACGTCGACCTTCAGCTTGGGATCTTCCAACAGCGCGAGGGCCGCCTCGGCGCTGTCGGCCTCTACGACAGTGTAGCCACGCAGGCTGAGGGCGCGGGCTGCGAACGCGCGCACGGGCGCTTCGTCCTCGACTAGGAGCACGGTGCCGCCCCCTGACTGCAAATTGGGATCGTGAGTCGGCTTCGGCATCTCGCTTCCACGGGCCTTCTCGAGCGACGCTTCGATTTCCTCGCGCTTGTCTGCGATTGCGGCCGTGGCCCGCGCCTCGGCTTGTTTCAGCGCTTCTTCGGCAGCCATCATCGGCGCGAGAAGGTGATCAGGCGGAATTTCATAGACCGGGAAGTACAGCGTGAAGGTCGTCCCGGCGTTCTCGACCGAATCCACAAAGATGAACCCGCCCGACTGTTTGACGATGCCATAGGCCATGGACAGCCCGAGGCCCGTCCCCTTGCCTGCGCCTTTCGTGGTGTAGAACGGCTCGAAAATCTTCGAGACCTTCTCAGGCGGGATGCCGTGGCCGGAATCGACGACCCGAATGGTCACATAGTCGCCGCGTGGTACCCTTACCCGGTCGCGCTCCAAAGGCCGGTCGAGAAACACGTTTCGCACTTCGAGCCGGACGGTGCCGCCCTTGGGCATCGCATCACGGGCGTTCACGACGAGGTTCATCACGACCTGTTCCAACTGGCGTTTGTCAGCGCGCACCGGGCGGATCTCATGGTCATGGACATAGTCGAGCTTGACCTTCTCGCCGACAAGCCGGCCCAAAAGATGCGTGAGATCCGACATGCTGTCGGCCAGATCGATCACATTCGGTCGCAAGGTCTGCTTGCGGGAAAAAGCGAGCAACTGGCCAACCAGTGCCGCCGCCCGGTTCGAGTTTTGCGAGATCTGGGTGAGATCCGCGAAGTCGTCGTCAGCCTCGTCATGGCGCAAAAGAAGCAGGTCACAGTGCCCCGAAATCGCGGTCAGCAAGTTGTTGAAGTCATGCGCGACACCGCCGGCGAGTTGGCCGATCGCCTGCATTTTTTGGCTCTGGACAAACTGACCCTCGAGTGACTTGAGTTCGGTCGCGTCGCTCATGACGACGATAAGTGCGTCGCCGTCATCGTCGCGGGTGCGTTCCAGCGAGATTTGCAGGAATGTCTCATCATCGCGCAAGGCCGCGCGCAGAGTCTCCGTCCGGCCCAGGTTGCGTCCCATCCAGGCCTCCGTCAGCCAATCATCGACCGGCCTCCCCAACCCTTCGACCAGGTCAGACATTGCGCGCCCCGGTAAGTCCTCGGCCCCGAGGAGTTTGCGCGCCCGCGCGTTCGCGAGTGTCACCTTTCCGCTGCGCGCCAGTTTCAGAAGCGGCACCGGCAGGCTTTCCACGATCGCCCAGTTGCCCTGATCGATCACAGGGGCCTTCGGTTCGGGCAGCAGGTAGATTTCGCGCCGTCCCGCCGACATTTCCACCTCCGCCACGAGCACTGGACGCGTCCCCTGTGCGCCGTGGATAACGTGAACCTCGCCCGGTCGCAGGGGCAGATCTGTGAACACTCGGTCCAACGTGGACTCCCGCCCGCCGAGGAGCCGCCTCAGCGCTTCATTCATGTAAAGAATCGTGCCGGACCGGGAAGCGGTCAGCATCGGCAGGCCGATCCCGTCACCGGAATGACCCGGCGCGCGGGACGCCCCGATCTCTTCCAGACGCCACAGGTAAGCCTCGGAGCCCACACGGTGAACCGACACCTGAAGCTGCCCTCCACGGATCGCCACCGTCTCCCGCGCCGCACCGAGGGCAAGGGCCCGGTTTTGAAGGCGATAGAGCAGCGAAGCGGGCTCAAGGCACAACTCCCCGAGTAACGGCGCCAGTGTGCGCGCCCCATCCATCTGAAACGCTTCCTGCGCGGCGGCGTTCGAGAACCGGATTTCCCCGTCCGGATCGGTCATGACGGTTGGCGCGGTATCATCCGCGACCAGTGCCTGCGCCATCACTCTGAGATTGTCTTGCCGCGCGTCGTGACGCCATGTCAGGCCTAGCGCGATCAGGGCCAGGGCAATGAACGTCGTGCCCAGCAGCATCAGCCCGAGCGACGCCAGCGGCACGGTCACGACCCACGCCACCGCAAATGCGGTGAGTCCAAGAATGAGCAATATCCAAAGGCGCGGCACGAGGTCGAGCGCCGCCCGGGTGATGGGGCCGGGAGATAGAACGTCCTTGGCCAAGGGGCTCTCCACCTACGATGATTCGTCAGATCACAGTCAAACGCGGTCAACGTTAACACCAGTTTAAGGCGGGCTATGCCCGCTTTCCAGTGGCATGACCCACTTGGATACTACCGCAAGTTGTGCGCGCGGGCGAGCGTTGCAATAAAAAAACCGTCGCCGCCGTCGAGCGGCGTGAACCGGCGCCGGGCTTCGACATGCCAGTCACCGTTGCGGGCAAGGAACGCTGCAATTTGTTCGTCATTCTCGGCGTCCAGCAGCGAACAGGTCGCATAGGCAATCCGACCAGCGGAGCTGACAAATCCGGCGATCCGGTCGAGTATGTCGGCCTGCGTGGACTGCAAGGAACCGAGCGAAGCCTCGGAGAGGCTCCATTTGCCCTGAGGCGCTCGCCGCCAACTCCCGGACCCGGAACAGGGCGCATCGGCCAGAACGAGGTCGAAGAGACCATTCACTGCATCGGGCGGCGCGATTTCGATGTTCACACCGGCGCGGTCGGCGCGTCCTGGCAGATCGGACATGCGCCGCGGGTCGATGTCATGAGCCGTCACGTGGGCACCCCGCGCAGCAAGCGCGAGCGCCTTGCCGCCGCCCCCGGCGCAGTAATCCAGAACAGTGCAGCCAGGATACACGCCAAGCATGTCCACGACCGCTTGGCTTGCCGCGTCTTGCAACTCGACCAACCCATCCCGGTAGGCCCGCCCCAAATGCACACGCCGCGCGCCCTCTGTTACGGTGAGCGCAGTTTCGGACAGCGCATTGGGTTCTGCTCTCACCCCATCCCCCGCCAACATCTCGATGGCAGCCGCGCGTCCGATCCGGGCAATATTCACCCGCAGATGCACGGGCGCGCGGTGACGCAGCGTCTCGGCGACCGGAGCGAGATCATCACCGAGGCTTGCCCGCAGTGGCTCCATCAACCAGTCGGGGAGGTCCATGCGGACGGCTTCCGGCAGGGTCGCGACGTCCGGGGGTTGCATTTCTTCTTCGGTGAGCGGCAAGGGTGCATAGCCTTCGCCCGTGAATAGGGTCGCCGGGTCGAGACCACCGGCCCGAAGGCCGCCGATCACCAGACCGCGTCCTGTTTCAGAACCGCCGAGCGCTGCGAATGACCGGCGGCAGCGGACCGCGTCATAGACGATGTCGCGAATAGCAGCGCGGTCCTTGGACCCGGCGAACCGATTGCCCCGGGCCCAGCGGGTCAAGACCTGCTCCAGCGCACCACCGGCAAGCCAGTCGTCGAGAATCTCGATGGCGGCAGCGTGACGGGCGGCGGGAGTCATGGCTCACCCAAAACCCGAAGAACGCGCCCCAAGCCCCTCATCTGTCAGCCTATTCTGTAGTTCGGGCTTTCCCGCGTGATCTGCACGTCGTGGACGCACAGATCACACATGGAATTACAATAGGTTAGCGAGGCTTTGCATCTGTATTGCATCTATGTTTCACCCTTTCCGCTGCATCGGACCATTCGATATCCACTTTTGGATCGCCGAGGCGCAGGTCGAGTTCGCAATGCTTCTGTATCTCCGGCCACCACTCATCCTCAAGCACTTTTCGGATCGGATCAAGGTGAGCGAGCTTAGACCGCAAATAAATGAGAGTGGTCGGGCTGCCGTCGTTCTGTCGCATCTGCCGTCTTTCTTTCGTATCCAGCGCAGCGATATGGCCCGCCAACATAGAGAGGCTCTTTGCGGGCACGCGCATCTCAAGCCAGTCGATCAAAGTGTGCCGGATCGAATACCAATTCACCTTCTGCACATCCTCACCCAGCGCTCGCTTTGCAATTCGATTGATGATCTGCGTTCCGTTGCGACCGGTGAGACCTTCGGAACGAAAATGGATAAGATGTAGGTCAGGTCCCGCCGAAAGCGCTGCTTGAGCAGCAGCCCACTTCATCGGCCCGGTCACCGGAATAACCGGTCGATATTTTGTCGTCTGACTTTTGCCCGCCGGAAGAGTGTCTATTGCATCAAGATCCCACAGGACTTGTCCAACGAGCATTTCGGGAAAAACCCCGCTCCTGGTAGCGCATCCAAGCTCGAGCAGCATCATGTGAAGATGGTGAGGACATACACATGCGTCGATCAACTTGCCGATTTCTGCAAAGGATAGGTGACGCCCCTTCGGTTCGCGTTCCGTCGGCGCAGTCCGACCGGCTACGCGAATAACTGGAACCGGGTTCGGACCGACAATGATCCGCTCCTCCAGCAGGAAGTTCAACGTGGCTCGCGCAATATTCACGATGTCTTCAATGGTGTTGGGGTGGAGCGGCTCATTCCGCTTGCCGCGCTTCTCGTCTCGGTCGTCGCCGGTCCACCCCGCGAGCATACGATCTTTCATCGCCCTAATTGCGTCTGGCAACTGGTTGGCAGGCACCTTGGCCAGAGACGATTTGAAATACAGCTTGTATACCTCGTCAAGGCGTGTGGCACGCCCCAGCGAAAGGATTGGCTTCTTCTCACGGCAGTAGAAATGCCAGAGTTCTTCGAATGTGGGGTTGTTGGGGCGTTCGATTATATCGTCCGGTGATACCAACGCCGCCATTCGACGCCAAGCTTCCGCCTTCGCCCGTTCCAGGTCGCGCCCGAAACTCTCGGATTCCTGAACGCCAGTGTTCTTGTTCGTCCACCGGAGGTGGTAGGTATTCCGGTTCATTGCGACCGTGAAGTGGCCGATCCTGACAATTTTTTTCATAGCTGCAAAAATCTCCTTGGCTATCTATGGTGTGGTTTTTTTTCGATCTGGGCCGTCACCCAAGAATCCCGGCGCGCAAGGCTGCCTTGTCAGAGCTTCCCTGGTTGGTTCTCAGTCGAGACGACTGTGCCGTGTGAACTTGATGATTGGGTTGGATCTCCTGCGACGTTTCCCACTCAAGGAGCGAAGCCTTGAGATAACGCGCAGGTTTTCCTTTTAGATGGGGAATTCGCTCCGCTCGACGCAAGCCGCGAACAGTCGAGTGCCCGATCCTTAAAAAATCAGCAGCTTCTGCCTCTGTCAGGATTTCCGGCGAGGTGAAAGGCGCGCCATGCCCGAGGGGCTCCCGGCCCGCTACTTCTACTGCGACACCTGCCCTTCGTCTCCTCGCCCGAATGTAATCCAGCAAGTCTTCGCGCAGGTAGAGTATTTCCGAGTGAATATCCACATAGACGATATCGCCAGCGACTCGGAGGCGCTCCAGCACCTCCTCTTCGCAGCGAATAAAGGCCGCAGCCTCCGCATGTGTCATAATCTCGTCCATGCCCCGGATATGGGTTGAATGAAATTTACGACTCCATGCGGATAGCGTTTTTTTCGCGAAGCAGTGAAAAAAGATTACGCGGTGGCCATTTAGGCAAACCTGAACCGATTGACAACCAAGGCCCCAGTAGAGTTAGGGCCTTCGTTGTCATCTTTTCAACTTCCGCCAGACCAATCAGATTTCTCTTGCCAGTTGCAGATTGAGAAGCTCAGCTAAACGCGCGCCCATCCAACAGAGCGCGGCATCCAGATCAGGCCAGCCTGGTGCTGCGAACTGATCGAGCTGAACTGGAGCCTCCGCAAGGCAGCGCTCGGCTTCCGCAAGATGAGCCAGGGCGTCTTGAATCCGGCTCGGGGTAAACCGAGCGCTGGTCCACAAGGCCGCAATCCGTTCAGCGGAATCTTGCTCGTTTATGAGCTTCAAGAGCGTCACGAGAGTGCTCTGGTTTTGTTCCAGGAACCGCAATACCGCGGCTGCGAGGGCGTCCGCCTGAACAGGCTGCCCCGGGAAGTTTTGTTGTGCCGTCATCGGCTTCTCCTGGCGAGCGGCGCTGATCGAGGGACCAGTCACTATCCGTCGCCGTCAAGTGGCCGCCTTCACAGGCGGCCATTAGGCCATTCACGCCTCGATCGGCGGAAGTTTTTTCCGAGCGACCCAACGTCGACGACGTTCGACGAGTGACAGCGCGGCCCGAAGCTGATCCGTGAGCAAACAGATATTGGGAACAACGGGATCATTCGGGTCGATGAGAGCGAAGAACCCCATGAACGGCTTGTCGGGATCATCTGCCTCTTCAAGCGCGAGCAGGCCGAGCACCTGTCTCAGCAAAAATCCAGTCTGATTGTCGATCATTTGGTTTGCTTCCAAGCGAGCGGCGCACGTGTCGACGATCCGGCTCGCGTCGCAGCCACCGAGTAGTCGGGCAGCGTGCCATATCTCGGCCTGCTGTATCCGAAATAGATCTATCACCGGCTTGGCCGCGAATATCTCAGCTGCGGCTTTCTTCTCATTTTTATTTTCGAGTATCTTGTTAAAAGTCATCTCTCGTCTCCAAGTGGGTTTCCACATCGGTGTGTGTGTCAAGAAAACCTGGAGGACCTTTTTTCTACTGAACTCGTTCTGCGAACGGTCCTCGAGCGGCTTCACCCGAAAAGCCCGCGAGACCGAAATCGCAGAAATCATCCGAGAAATTGGGTATTCCGACCGTGCAACGCTACAATCGGTTACTTCACGCAAGTCGTCTGCCGATCAACCCTGCTGAATTCTGAGACTAACCTACGCTGCGTAGAAACGACGACAGCTACCCATGATCTCTCGTCGGCAGCCCACTACGTGCTGCAATCTGGTTTCTCGCGTCCTGCCAAATGCCTTGCGCGGCGGCTCCGGTGCAGTCGGCCCGGTAGGCTTGGCCTGCCGTCTTGGTGCCGTGACCAAGGTGCGTAGCAATTATGTCCGCAGCACGAGCCGGATCGTGCCGCCGCATGTAGTCAGCAGCGAATGTCCTCAAGTCGTGCGAAGGAACGCCGATCGCGGCCTTGGTCAGCTCCGTGGGGAGATTACGATATGCTTGCTTCTCGCTCAAAGTCAGCCAGTTGCATCCGACGAGGTCTTGGTAGCGGAGATGAACCAAGCGGTCCGGGCGGCCATCGAGAATCCACTCGTCGAGGATGTCGCAAACTTCCGGCCAAATCACACCTGTTTCCGTCTTGCCTCCGGTCTTCTCCTGTTCCCAAGTTGCACGCCACGTTCCGTCGACGTCCCGGACGATCTGGTTGCCGATGCACCATGTAACCAAATCTCCCTTGCGCGTTGGCTTGTTGAGAATGACGGCACAGACAACAGCCTGTTGCATACACCGGCGGCGCGCGGCACTGTGTGCTGGCAGATCGTGAGCCCGCTCCCGAAGCGTGCGGATCCTGTCAGCCACGTGCCCGAAACCACCCCGTTCCATCAGAGAGGAGAGGCGTTCTTGCTTGTTCTTCTCCGAGAGAGCCGCCTGGTCGCGCAGATCGTCAAGGATGACGCGCATGGCAATAAGGCTGTCCTTCTCAGCACCGCCATAAGTGCCCAGAGCGAGCAAGCCCTCAATGTAGTTCGCGGCCGTGACCGGCTTCACGCGCTGTGACTCGTTCGGATGAGACAGGAAAGCCTCCGACAGTTCGCACGCCGCGATAAAGCCGAGTTCCTCGGACGCCAAGCCTTCGGCGACGATAGCGGCACAGCGGTCAATGCTGGCGAGGTAGCGTTTTCGGCTGCTCGGTTTGATCGGCGCGACTTCCAGCTCGCGCAGCATGCTTTGCCACGTTTCTGGCCAGTCGACGTGTGTCGACGCTGTAGCCGCTGGGACCTTCTGCGAGATTGATGTCTTCCGAACGGAATACCACTCGTCGCTGACCACCCGCGCCTGCGCCGTCGACACGTGCGGGGCATATTTTGCAAGCGCTCGCAGCAAGCCACGAAAGGTGGATTCCGAACGAGCGGCCCGCCTGTAAGCCTCCGCGGGCGGCATACTCACGTTACCTTTGACCTCGCGGACTGCCGACCAAAAGCGCCCCATGACGTGCCCTGCGCCGGGCGCAAGGCGGTCTGCGTCCTCCCTCATCGCGCGTCGGACGGCCTCCGGCGCGTCTTTTAGGCACTCTCTGAGATCGCCCCTCATGTCAGATCCTCCCCTTCATGCGTGCAAAAATGTCCGGATGATGCGCGAGTAAGGACTCGCGAACGGCCATGGCGGCAGCCTCGCCGCTATCCTTCCCATAATGTCGTCTCGCCACTTGCTCTGTATTTGCAAGCACCGATGCGACCGTGGCGAAATCACCTGGCCGAACCGCCAGCATCAGAGTGGCCAGGGCATGGCGGCATTGATGCGGTGTCAAGCCGAGGCCAAGCTGCCGGTCCCCAAGGTCCCACAGCTCCATGATCGCTGCGACCGACATGCAGCCGGAAGGCATATTCAACGTAGACTTGCGCAGCCTTGGCGCTGCGGTCCCCGGGAACAAATACGGCGATGCATCAATGCCCCGCAGTTTCATCAGCGACGGACGGTGAATCCGCTCCCACTGCCACAAAATGCGGGCGTCGTTGCCACGCACGTGAACGATAATCGCCTCACCGTTCTTGACCTCTCCACCGGAAAATCTGATTTCGGCGTGCTCCTCTTCAACAATCCAGGTGAGATTGCGAGGGCAGCCAGGGGTTGCTTTATTGCGGGTCATAAACAGATTTGCAGGCCGCAGCGCCCGGCTGACTTGGATCGCGTAGGCCGCCGAACAGGCTGAAAGGCGCAGTCCACGGTCCCGCGCGAAATCGGTCGTCGCCTGTGCGAGTTCATGGGCAGCAATCTCGCTAAGCCGCGACGGAGCGTTCACGAAAGTTGCAGCAAGATGCGGGGATTTGCGAAGACGATCGCAGATCGCTTCTGCGTCGGCCGTCATCTCGATCGGCGACAACACGAAGTCCGAATGAAACATCTTCACGAGATCAATGCGGGCGAGGATTTCCTGGTCGCGAAGACCGTGACGCGCGATCGTCGTGAGATTGGTGAAGCGTGACCACAGCGTCGAACTTTCGTCCGGCTTTTTGAGCGTGTCCGAAGCCTCGCTCCGCGCGATCTGTGCCTCGCACGCCGCTTCGAGTGCGTCAGTCGAGAAGAGCTCTCGCAGATTGGTTAGCCCTGCGAAGCCGCTTTCCGGGGAGAAACTCTCTCGCAGCAGCCAGGTCGTCGCTTGACGATATCCGGCTGTTGCGGTCGCGATGTTCCGAGGAGACTTCTTCTTGTGTCCACGTCGCGCCGAGATCTCGGCGTTGATTTCGGTGGCTGGTCGGCCGAGGCGCATCTGTTCCTTCGCCCACGTTTTCATGTCGGCTGGCTGGCGCAGGGTCTGACGGAACACCTCCTCGGCATCTGCACGAAAATCCGCAGGCAACGTCTCCCAGGGAATGCGGCGCGCCCGGTCGGTGGCGGCCGGCACCACAAAATCTTCGCGCGGCAGCAGGACGGCAAGCTCTGGCCATGTGTTGTGCCCGCGACGAAGTTCCTCAACCCGCCGCGCAAACTTTCTCAGAGATTTCCGCCCGTCAGGCGTCGCGTCGCACCACAGCCGGTCGAACTCCGCTTGGTCGAGGTCCGGCAAGGTAAGACGAGCCCGCGCCCGGACCAGGAGAAACGGCTTGTGGGTGCTGGTGGTGAAGAGAGCGCCGCTGTCGACGAACCCCTCGTTCTCTACGATGAACCCGATGGCCTTGTCATAGCTCGCGCGGGCGCCCGCGTCCGGGGTTTCATGACCGCGCGCCGCAAGAAACCTTTGCAGAGCGGAGCGGACACGGGAATTCCCGCGCTTGCGCGCCGCGTCGAGATCTTTCGAGCGGGAGACGGCCCCATAGGGCGAGACCGCAATCACTTTTTCGAAATAAGCGAGGTCAGCCGGAACCAAATCCAACTCTTCCCCGGTCAGATCGAGACGCGTGGAGATTTTCTCGATCTCATATACGGTATCGCGGTTCTCGTCGGCCTCCCTCGCCCATTCCAGAAACTCATGGAAGTTCGGGCCTGCGGCGCTATCCAGTGTGCGGTCGTGCTTCATTTTTTGCTCTCCAGGGTTTCGGCCACGCGGACCGCCTTCAAGCAAAAAGGCGGCCTGCGGGGTCCGAGCCATGGACCTCATCCGGTCCTTTCAGGAGATCGCGCCCGGCGGGGCGCTTCGCACAGTCTGTCGTAATTTTCCCTCGTTTCGCAGTATCGTCCCCAAGCATAACTCCGATTTATGTTCGGGGACCTGTGTGCGACGGAGCAAGTCTTCCCGCTCGTGTCCAACAAAGTCAGGTCGCCGTTGTGCGAACAATCGACGCCGAACCTATTTCCACCATCCCGCCGGGAGATCGACGTTTCGCAATTTCAGCCAGTCGGTGACGTCATGAGGATTGCACCGCACAACGCCAAAAACATTGCGGCACGGCAGCCCGCCTTCAATCCAGCGCTCAACCGTTTTCACGCTGACCCGCAGTGCGCCCGCGATCACCTTCTTCGGCAACAAATCTGCTTTGTAGCGATCCATGACGGCGCGCTTGGGCATAGGTCCATTCTCACACGCCCAGACGTCTGGCCAGTCGAACCGGTAGACACGCCCAAGACATATCGCATCAATGTCGCCACACTTGATCTTCCGACGGATTGTATCCGGGCGCAAAGCGTAGTGCTTCGCAACATCCTCAACTGAAAGCATTTTTTCTCCTCACCAGCTTCTCAAGAGAAATAGGGAAAGAAAATGCGGGATCCAAATTTCCTACCCGTTGCCCTGAGCAGAGGTGTGTCCTGCCAATAAGAAATATCTATTGAGCGCACACACCTATGAAGTGCTGTCACCCGCGTTGAAATAATCACAACACATGTTTTGGCGCCCATATCCGCGGGACTAATTCAAACGGGAACCCGCGAGGACCCGTATGAATACTGCCAATCAACTCGACAATCCCACGCCTGCCCCGAACTGGCTTGAGCCGGAAGTGGCACGCGCGAAAATCTCTAAGACCATCGACGACTTTTTGGTGGAGGCTGTGAATTTCCTTCCGAGCGATGAACTTCCCGCGCCCGCTTTAGCGATGCAAGTCACGGCCGGCCTTGGCAAAACGTCCGGGATGCTTGCCGCGATCGCAAATCGCGCAGACGCGCTTCTCGGGCGTGGACATGTGCTGATTTACGCACCGACGCTCGAACTTGCGGAACGCGCTTTCCACGACTTTCGGCGCTTGAACCACAATGCCCCCGCGCGGGTCATCAGGGGTCGCCAGGCGATAAACCCAGAAACCCTCAATCCGATGTGCGAAAAGCATGAACTCGCAAGTCAGATTTCCGGATTTGTGCCGTCGGTGACCCAATCACTTTGCCGATCGGTCAAGGAAGACGGGACTTTTGTTCGGGCCAAATGCGCGACCAAATGCCCATACCTCGAACAGAAAGATCGACGCGGCGCTCACGTCGTTTTCTTGTCACATGCATATCTCACTGTAGAACCCCCGATCGATCGAGAAATTCCGATCGCGCTTAGGGTTGTTGACGAGAAAGCTTGGCCCGCGCTCACATCCAGGACCGAATTGACGATCGACGCTTTCACTCGCTCACCGAACGAAAACGCGTCACCAGAGTTGGCTGAAAGTATGTCCAAAGCCAAGGCTTCGATTGTTGACGGTCTTAGACGCTCGCAGCCGATCGCAAGTCATACTCGCGCATCAGGTGTGTCGACTGATCTGCTTGAAGAACTCGCAGAACAAGAACGAATTTCCCGAAATTTCATAGAGATCGATCCGACTCTTGCGCCCATGCTTGCTTTTAGTCGCAGCGCGAAGTTTGACAGGAAACGCTTCGCCGCATCGCGGACGCGAGAGAGAATACTTCGACGGATTGCAGAAAAGGAGACTGGTCACTGCAATGATCTCAGCTTGATCACGAAGACTGTGAACGGTGAAGAGCAGCAATTCGTCCAGCTCAATCGTCTACGGCGCATCTCAAACGACGCTCCAATCCTTTTCCTCGACGCTGATGCGAGCCCGGAGATCATCGAACGAATTGCGCCTGGATCAAAATTTGTATCTGTTCAATCTCAGCCTATCGCCGACGTAATCCAACTGTCGGACCTGACACTGTCAGACAGTTGGATCGGAGACGAGGAAAAAGGGCCTGATCGGCGCACAAGCATCCGAAAGATTATTAGGCGCGAAACGGAGCTCGTTGATCCCAGCAAAGTTCTTGTCGTGTCAACAAAGTCCGTTCTCAAACTCTTCACGGACGATGCCCAACACAGCGAGTTCGATGGAGCGGAGCAGTCAGATCATGCCTTTTTGGGATGCGTTTCGAGGTGGTTTGGGCCGAATACACAGGGTTCGAACGACTTCGAAGAGTTTTCGACGGTGATCGTCATTGGTAGGCTTCAACCGAGGCCCGCTGCTATTGAGTCGATTGCGCGTGCGATTTTCCGTGAAGACGATAATCCGGTGATGAGTTTCACCGAAGGTCCGTTGCCGGAGCACAGAACTACGCGTTTGCTCACCGACGGCAGCATGCATGATGCGACCTATCGCCAACACCCGGACAGGCGCGCCGCCACTATCTTATCTCAGTTCCGCGAGCACGCAACACTGCAAGCCATCGCTCGGCTGCGGCTCGTATCGCCAAACCAACCCAAGCGTGTGATCATACTGAGCAACCTGCCCTTGCCCGGCTTCCCGATCAGTCGGCTCGCAACATTTGAAGCTTTGGAAAAAGGCTTGGAGGAAGAGCCAGACGTGCCAGGCTACCTGAAAATGGAAAAGGCTCTTAAAGCCATCGCCGATCGACCGGTGTGCGGCACTCGACTTTCAGCGAGCGGACTTGCCGAGGATCTTCCTCGGGACTTCATTTCTGTGGATGCCGCGAAGCACTTTCGGCGCGGTCGAGCCTCAATTGCGTTATCCGAACTTTGCGGTCGGATATGCTCGCGGAATGGCTGGCCCGTGACCAAATTGTCATTGCGCGCGCCCGGCGGAGGAAAAGCCACTCCAGCAATCATACTCAGTCCAAGAAGAGATGCTCTCACTCTCGCACGCCAGTTCTGGCCGAGTTTTTCCTGTGATCTCGCATAATTTGTCGCGGCAAGTTTTGTCTTGTCGCAAAAATACCTACCTCTTTTTCAGCGGTCGACACCGCGACTTTACCAAACTCACTTTCGCAAAGACTTTGCGAAACTAAGCAAGAGAACTCGAATGACCGATAAAAAGATGGGACGCCCTAAGAAATACACGGAAGCACAAGTGGTCGAGGCCATTGGGATCGTGGAAGGGGCCGGCAAGGAACCGACCGGCGACAACGTAAAAGAAGCGATGTGCAAGGAATTGGGTGTATCCCAGGGCGTAAATCTGCAAAGTTTATCATCCGAGGTCGAACGACTCTTGGCGGACCGCGAAAGGGAGATCCGCGAACGGCGGATTTCTGCTTTGCCTCCGGCCTCAATCTCCGCAGCAAATCGGATTTCCGAGGTAGTCAACAATGCGGTCCTTGAACATCTCGGGGCGCAGCATGAACAGCTTCGAGCGATGAACGGTAAGAAACTTGCAGACGCCAGAACTGACATAAACACGCAGCGTGAACAAATGCGTGCGCTTCAGTCGTGTATTGATGAAAAGGACGCTTGCATCGCTGATCTGGAAATCGAGATCGAGCGCCTGCAAATCCAACTCGACGCTACGGAGAAAGAAGCTTCTTCTTTGAAAGGCAAGGTCGCCCAGATGAATCAAGAATCCGACCTTCAGGCGAAGGTCTTCAATATGCTTCAGGATGCTTTGGCCCGGACTGGTCAGGTGAAGCAAAGTTAAAATTGTTGTGGTCTTCAAGCGCCATTGGCCCTCCTCAGCAATCCGGACTGACCCAATGGGATGATACGGAGGATGCCCGGGAGTGGTGCCATTCTCGCATGGTTTCCTAAAAGCACTACGTATGCGGGACGGTCGCCCACAATCAAAGCGCCTTCACTTGCTCATAGATCTTCCTGAGGTGCTCGTCCGACATGTCGAGGATCGGCTCATACATGAATGAGTTCAGGTGAATGTTCTCGGGCGTCATGAGGACGACGCGGTCCATCACGGCCGTCGCATCATTCGTCGGGAAAAGCCTCTTGAAGCATCTGAGTAGCGCCGTCGTCTGCATCCCGCGGATGCCCGCAACAGTTTCCGGGTCGTTGATCTGCCCAATCATGTATTGCTCGGCACGCAGGCGGGTGGCGATGGACAGAACGATCTTGTTCTCGAAGTTCGCACCGTCGGCCTCGGCCAAACATGCATCGGCTTCTTGGTAAATCAGGTCGAGCGCGGTGCTGGCAGTTGGAGTGGCATTTCGTGCGTCAGCGCCGAAGATACGGTTGTAGAACTCGAACAGTTCAGCATCCGTGATAGTTGCAGTGTTCGGTTTTACGTGAAGGAGCGCAGTCAGGGCTCCGTAGTCAGGGTCTTGCTTGCCCTTCGTGAACTCCACAAGGTTGCGCATGAAAGGGATCGAGGCGATACGCTTCCGAGGTGCCGTGCCGAAGTGAACCTTCCAGTCATTGACGAAGATGTTCCTGACACCGACGGCCTGACTGACCTCGATACCGCCCTCTTTCTTGGCTACCATGAAGCAGCTGTCTCTTTTCAGAAAACGGCTCTCAAGCGTCCTGAAGAAGTCGAAGTTGTGGGTCAGAATGATCTGCCTGAAATTCTCGTCTTCGGAGATGTCTTTGAGATACTGGATGATGGCATACTTGTTTTTGTAGTCAAACGAGTCCGCAACATCATCGACAATCATTAGCGTTCTCTGGCCTGCTTTAATCCGAATTTGAACCTCGAAAATGATATTAAGGATGTATAACGCTTTCCTTTCGCCTGTGCTCAGGACTTCCAGCAGGGCGTTCTTGTCAACGTCCTTCCGATCATCTCCCTCTCTGAAGGTGAACCCAAGTTTCGGGATTTCGCCTTCGAGGACGGCCGAGGTGAGATTCTGCACGCTGAGTTCGAATGGAACGAAGAAGCGGCTGTTGAAGATATCAATAACTTCCTGCCACGCAGTGCGCTCGTTCCGTGCGGCTTCTTCGATCTGCTTCCTCTTCTCAGCTGCGTCTCGGATCTCCTGGATAAGCCGATCATAGGCGTCCCGGTGCTTGACTATGTAGCTCTTCCAAACTTGCTCCTTGAAGTTCCCGATGTTCGAGAGAGCGGGAACAATATCTTCTCGGTCGGAGATGAATGCGTTGAAGTCCCGCACGCTAACATTTCGGTGGAGCAACTTCTCGACGGCCTCGAACGTCTTGCGTAGCTTCGTGTCAGCCGCGATGCCTTCCTTCTCAGCTTTGACCAGGTCCTCGAGCTGCTGTTTCGTGGTAATCTCGACGTGCTGGTCCGCGTTCAGTCTGACGCTATGCGCGGCATCGAAGAATCCGTTGCTCTCGAGAGCTTTGGCAATCTCACTGGCATTGTAATACGTGAAGGTGCCGCGCTTGAAATAGGTGGACTGGTCGATGAGCTCGTTGAAGCGGATTACGTAGTCTTCAAGCGCTTCCTGCACTTGCTGCTTCTCCAACATCTCGACGACCTTCGGGTCGAATACCAGGTCGTAGGGGATATCAGCGAACGGCGCGTCGGACTGAATCTTGATTTCGTCATTTATTCGAATGACCGCTGTCAGGAACTGGTTCTCGGTCCGGGTGAACGTCGCCGATATCTCGGCAGCGAGATCTCGTTTGGAACCAGACTGCTCCTTCATGGCGTCAAGGAAAGCCCTCTTTGCTCCCTCGACACCAGCATTCAGCTTCTCGTAGTCTTTGCGTAGCGCGGCGTTCACAAGGAGCGTCGATGTATTCGCTCCGGGGCCGAACTCCTCGTCATATGGGCGCACGACCAGGATGGAAAGAGGATCAAGCTCTGCACCTGTCTCGTCGACTACCAAACGTTTCGTTTTGCGATCGGGGAACATCCGATCTGAGGACTTCTTCCCGTCCGCGATGTCTTGAAAGGTCTTTGCCAGTGATGACTTCATGGCACCGTTCGGGGCGTAGAAAGCCGCCGCTTGGCAATCTCTGAAGTCGAACGTGTGCTTGAGTCGGCGAATACCGTAGCAATGCTCAAGGTCGATCTTCAATTCTTCCATAGCCATTCCCCGACATATTGTTGCTTCCCTTTTTAGAAGCGAAGAAGGCAGCGTGTCACGGATTCGATGAAGCACGTCCCTGCCGAAGCCGGCGCGGTTCAGGTTTGATGGATCCTTGGATTACCCGGCGGCGAGGTTTACACGTGAATATGACCGAAAAGTTAGGGGGTGTCCGCAAACCGTGTTGGTGCGCTTCGTGATCTCATGAAATGGCCTATATTCCTCCGCTTTACCCGCGGAGGATGCCCTTGCTACACCACGACTTTCGCCGTTTCCTTAATGCCATCGAGCGCCTGAACCCGGCCCAGATCGAGGATGCCCAAACGAAGATCCGCGAGCTCCGGCGAAAGACGGAAGCGATCTCGGAGATCGAAGCACGGACAAACCAAGAACAAAAGTGCCCCTTCTGCGCCGACGAACGGCGCCAGAAGTGGGGCCGCACGCGGACCAAGATCCAGCGCTACCGATGCTCCGGCTGCAAGAAGACCTATTCCGGCCGCACCGGCAGCGCCATCGGCCGCATTCATCGCCCGGACCTGTTCATAGAGGTGCTGAGGGATATGCTGGGCAGCTCCGCGCCACAGTCGGTGCGCAAGCTCGCCAAGCAGCTCGACCTCAACAAATACACGGTCTGGCGCTGGCGGATGATCGTATTCTCGATCATCGGGAACAGCAGCGTAGCGGCAAGTTTCTCAGGAATCATCGAGGCGGACGAAACCTACCAGCGTGAGTCGCGCAAAGGTTCTCGCGAATGGGTTCGTCACTTCGCAGATCCGAAGAATGTCCCCGCGCCGCCCCGGCCCAGGTGGGAGGATTACACGACGAAAGGGCTAAAGATGATGCGGGGACTCTCCAGATGGCAGCTTCCCATACTTACGGTCGCTGACCGCGGAGGCGCGCACCTCTTCCGGCGCCTTCCGAACCGCAAGGGCGTGACGCTCGAGCGCGCGATGAAGCCGCTGGTGCCCGGCGATGCCGTGCTCTGCTCGGATGGTGCCAATGGCTACATGAATCTGGCGGCAGCAGTCGGCTTGGAGCACTTCGTCGTCGGCAGCAAACCAAGCACGCGCGTGGCCGCAGGATGCTATCATATCCAAAATGTGAACTCGCTTCACGCCCGCTATAAGAGCTTCATCAAGCCCTTCTGCGGACCGGCCACGAAGAACCTAAGCGGCTACATCCGCTGGCTGGAGGTGCGGCTGGCGGGCATGCGCGCAGCGGAGATCATCCGCGCATCGTAAACAAGCTGTCGTGCAAAGGTCCGCTCAGAGCCCAGACTCACCGATGCTGCGGGGCGCGCGAATGTCGGCTTT
>CXWF01040962.1_pt1 | contig 36283 bp, 35 predicted proteins | sample 468421 | NCBI WGS metagenome assembly CXWF01 (sample SAMEA2620812, study PRJEB7988) | marine metagenome | biome: marine biome (ENVO:00000447); feature: surface water layer (ENVO:00002042); material: "saline water (ENVO:00002010), including plankton (ENVO:xxxxxxxx)" | depth 5 m
GCAAGCCGCCGAAAACGCGGGGGAAAACGGCGCCAAACGTCGTGCAGGGCATGAGACCGGGGTCGGTGGCGGAGGGAACGGGACCCGGATCCAACGTTCTCCACCTTTAACACAAAGTTTTCAGATGGTTGGCATTCACTTGAGCCCGCTAGCCGCCTGCCATAGGTAGTGCCGCTCACCGTTGATCTTGATGAACACCTCGTTGAGGTGCCACATCTAGCGACTGGAGCGCATACCTTCGATCCGGCGTTTCCTACAGGCCCGCTCTGACAGTTCCTCCCGATGTTGAACCGACCTGCCAGACAGGTCCGCCGCCCCTCAAAAAAAGCTCTTCGATCAAGAGGTCAGACAGTGAAAGGCACCTGCACCATCATCTCAACGGGTTGGGGCATCGCCTCAGTGGCCAGTTTCTTGCTGGCGTCGAAGAAGGGACGCTCCACGACGGTCGCAGTGGATTCGCCAGAGTGTGTCAGGACCTGCAACTCCGCGCCCAGATCGGCAGCCTCTAGCGAAACCATCGCCAAGGCGATGTTCTTCTTCAACCGCGGCGAATAAACGGCCGACGTCACTTTACCCATGGATTCACCGCCCAGATTGATATTCCAGAAAGCGGTGTTCGGGCGGGACATGGGTTCACCGTCAATGATCAGGCCCACCTGCTTTCGCGTGATCCCGTTGTCGCGGATGCGCTGCAGGGCGAACTTCCCGATGAATTCGGCCTCCATGTCCAAGTTTACCAAACGATCCAGGCCCAACGCGAAAGGGTTCGTGTGGATATCGGCATCGGCGTGATATGACAGCATGCCGCCCTCGATCCGGCGAATGGTCGAGGTGTGTCCGGGCTTGAGTCCCATGGGCATGCCCACAGCCATGATCCGCTCCCACAGGGCATCACCGTAGATTGAGTCGCGCAGGTAGATTTCATAACCCAGCTCGCTGGACCAACCGGTCCGCGACACGATCAGCGGGATGCCGTCCAGTTCGGCCTCCATGAACCAGTAATAGCGCAGATCGCGGATTGCATCGCCAAACAGCGCCTGCATGATTTCGCCGGATTTCGGGCCCTGCAGTTGCAGCGGCGAGACGTCCGGCTCGGCGATGGAAACCTGCAGACCCGAATGCACGGCCACGCCCTGAGCCCAGAGAAGAACGTCACTATCGGCCAGCGACAGCCAGAAGTGGTCTTCCCCCAGTTTGAGGAGGATCGGATCGTTCAGGATCCCTCCGTTCGCATTGGTAATCAGGACGTACTTGCACTGCCCAACCGACATCGCCGACAGATCGCGCGGCGTGAGCATCTGTACGAATTGTGCCGCGTCAGGGCCAGTGATCTCGACCTGGCGCTCAACGCCGACGTCGCACAGGATCGCATCGTTCAGCAGGTTCCAAAAGTTCTGTTCCGGGTCGCCGAAATCGCGCGGGATGTACATGTGGTTATACACTGAAAACCCCTGCGCGCCCCAGCGCACCGTTGCATCGAAATACGGTGACTTGCGGATTTGAGTGCCAAAACCAAATTCCTGAAACTGCGTCATTTTCTACACCCTATCTGTGCCTTTGGCGCTGGCCGTCGGCGCGTTGTCTTCTAACAAGGATGTAGCGCTTTCGGCTCGAAAACATGGCCTGAAGTTAGGGCGTTTCGAAGTCTGCTTGGGCTTGGATTTAGCGCTTAATGGACCAATTGGTCCTGTTGGCTCAGCGCTTGCTCTGGGTGACCAGTTTCGCAAGGTTCGGTTGCTCGGCCTTGATAAGACGCGTCGCGAAATAGGTCATGTACCGGTCGATTGACAAATCCGCCGAAAGCAGGTCATCCATCAAGTTCTGAAAAGCAGAAAAGCTGGGTGCCACCACCGTCATCACATAATCGATACCACCACCGGTCGCGACGCAGTTGATAACCTCATCTATCGACCTAATGTGGGTCTCGAACTTACAGAAGTCGGCCCTGCGGTGGTGCGACAAAGAAACGGTAACCACCACACGGGTCGCGTCGATCACCCGCTCCAGCACGATATCAGCATGGTAGCCACGGATGTATCCGGCCGACCGCAGGCGCGTCAGCCGCGCCCAGGCAGGGGTAGGAGAAAGATTGACGATCTCCGCCAGCTTGGTCTTGCTGAGTTGGCCATGCTTTTGGACGGCGCTGAGAATGCGAATGTCCGTCTGATCCAGCCCTTCACGTTCTCGCATTTGCTGAAGCCTTCCGTCCCTATCGATGTCCGGCCCTTCTAGAAGGAGCCAACTGCTCACTGACGCAATCTTATGTGACGAGGTGGACCAAGAACGGGTAAATTTGCGACGTGTGAAGATAGTAGAGCGTCACTTTGGTCCGGACTCAATCAGGCCACTTCCGATTGACTTCGAATTGCACCAAGCCAAAGGCCAGTTTTTCGGGGAGTTTGACCGTGCGCAAACAGGGCGGGAGGAAACGGGCCATTGGCACCAGGGCCAGCCGATCAAAGTTGGGCGTTTCGAGATGCGGGTGGCCGTACCACCCAAGATGATCCTACCGGAGTTGATCGAACATGACGAACAGTATGTTCTTGGCTTTCATGAATCCTCCCTTCGCGTCGCAGAGCGGGCCGAGTTCATCGAATAATAACGCTCCACAGGTCGGCTGAAATCACGGTAAGTCTTCTGTCCACGGTGTGGACAAACCCGGCGCGCCCGTAGCTGCACTCATATGCCGCGCAGTTTGCGAGGTCCGATGAAGGCCCAAGGAGAAGGGAATTCTCCGACGGGAACCTCGATCAGGCCGGGGCCACCGGCAGCGTGACCTTCTTTGAGGCATGCGGTCAGCTCGTCTGGCGTTTCGGCCCGCGCGCCTCGGATGCCGAACGCTTGGGCAAGCTCGACAAAGTCGGGATTATCGAGGTCCGATGCGATGGGCCGGTTGCCATATTTGTGGATCTGGAACCGCTGGACGTTGGCAAAGCAGTTGTCGTTGAAAATGATCGTCTGCGCCGGAATGTCGTGCTGCTTGGCGGTCGCGAGTTCCTGGATGGTGAACATGCCGCCGCCATCGCCCGCGATGGTCACGACCTTGCGGTCACGGCAGGCATCCGCGGCACCCAGCCCGGTCGCGACGCTCCACCCGAGCGTGCCTTGGTAGCCAGGTGACAGGTAGCCGCGTGGACGCTCGACGGGATACATCGCTTCGGCCACATAGCCGACCTGCGTCAGGTCGCTGACTAGAATGCCCTCGGGTCCGAGATAGCGCACTATCACGTCGAGCCACGCTTTTTGCGGCGCAAGGGTTTTGGCCAGTTCGGCTTGGACCGCCGCGCGCATGATCGCGACCTGTCCTTGCCAGTCGGGGCGGTTGTTCGTCTCCGCGCGGGCCGTCAGGTCCGGCAAGGCATCCGCGAGGTCCGCCAGCACCTGAACGTCGGCGCTCTGCCCGCGCAAGAATTCTGGCGGATCGACGTCGATATGGATCGACGCGAGATCGCCATCCACGCCCCATTGCGCGAGCTTTGCACCGAGACGTGTGCCGAGACCGATCACAAGGTCGATCTCAGGCCAGAGACGTCGTGCCACGGGCGGTAGCAGCGAAGCGGGATCGGAGGCAGGAACCACGCCGCGCCCTGTCCGGTTCGCAGCCACGGGCGCACCGATCTTTGCCGCGAGCGCCTGCACAGCGCCGCTATGATCCAGCGCCCCGGAGCCTACGACGATCATCGGACGTTTCGCCACCCGGATCAGTTCGGCCGCGCGTTTCAGGTCATCGGCGTCGATGGTGGGTTTCGCCGTCGCAGGCACCGCCCCCGGCGCGCAGTCCTGTGTCCAGACGTCGACCGGGACTTCGATGCCGACCGGACGCGGTCGCCCCGACACCAGCGCCTTCATCGCCTTGTCGATGACCTCGCCCCCGGTCTCGCCTTCGTCCAGACGTCCCGCGCTCTTGGTCAGTTGCGACAGGATCGACAGCTGATCGGGTATTTCGTGCAGCTCGCCCAGTTCCTTGCCGTACCCCCAGGCCGAGGTCTGGCCGACGAGCATGAACACAGGCGCATTCACCGCCCATGCAGTGGAAAGTGCTGCGGTGGCGTTCAGAAACCCCGGCCCCGGCACGATGCAGCAGACCTGCGGTTTGCCCGTCGCCATCGCCGCACCAAGCGCCATGTAGGCCGCGCCCTGTTCGTGACGCGTGTGGATAGGGACGAGTTTCTCCTGCTCATCGTACAAAACGTCGAAGAAATCGTCATTCTGGACGCCCGGCAAGCAATAAATGCGCGAGAACCCCTCTTCGATCAGGCGGCCGACCATGCGTTTGGCGACAGTTTCGGTCATCTATGTCTCCTTGGAAGCGGCGGCGCGTCAGGCTGCCGCGTAATGGCAGGCCACGGTGACGTTTCCGAACTGCTGGGGCGCGGGGGCCTCGGCATTGCAAAGGTCCGTTGCGTGGCGGCATCGGGTGCGGAAGGCGCAACCGGATGGGATGTTGGCAGGATCTGGTGTGATCGCGTTGCCCAGCTCGGCGGGCGGCAGCTCCGCGCCCGGATCAGGGGTGAGCGACGAACGCCAGAGCATCCGCGTATAGGGGTGGCGTGGGGCCGCCAGCACTTCGGTGGTCGGGCCGGTCTCGACCACCTCACCTAGATACATGACTACCACACGCTCGCACATCCGTTCGAGGACGATGAGATCATGGGTGATGAAGACCAGCGAAATGCCCGTTTCGGGCCGCATAGCGAGGAGGAGATTGAGAATCTGGGCCTGTACCGAGGTATCCAAGGCCGAGGTCGGCTCGTCGCAGACCAGCACACGCGGCTGGGGCGTAAGGGCGCGCGCAATAGCGACGCGCTGCGCCTGCCCGCCGGATAACTGGCTGGGATAGGTGTGGCGGTAGCGCTCCGGTAGTCCGACCTTGGACATGAGATCGAGGGCACGTGCTGCGCGCTCCTTTGGTGTGCCGATCCGCATGGCGTCCAGCGGCAGGCGCACGTTCTGCTCGACCGTCCGGCGCGGGTTGAGTGAGCCGAGCGGATCCTGAAAGATCGGCTGGACCTCACGCGCGAAGGCACGTGTGCTGCCGCCGGTCAGGACCGCGCCGTCCATCCGCACCTCGCCCGAGGTCGGCGTGTCGAGGCCGAGCATGATCTTGGCGAGCGTGGACTTGCCACAGCCCGACTCCCCCGCGATTCCGACGCTTTCGTTGGCACCGACGGCCAGCGTCACGCCGCGCAAGGCCTGTACCTGTTTGGGTTTTCCATCCTGTCCCCGGACCGCGAAAGACCGGGTGACGTTTTCGACTTCGAGCACTGAATTCATCCTTCGGCCTCGAGCGCCGCACTCGCCGGGGTCGGCGCGGCCTGCGCGGTTTTTCGGTCCATGACGCAGCGCCAACGGCGCGCGCCCTCTTCGCGGATCGGCGGTTCGCGGTGGCAATCGGCATGGGCCGAGGGGCAGCGGCTACGGAAATCGCAGCCGACCGGGGTCGCGGTGAGCGCAGGCACCTCACCGGGGATCGACAGAAAGCCGCCGTTAGACGCATGGGCCGGGGCGCAATCGACGAGACCGCGGGTGTAGGGGTGGATGGGATGCGCGAAAATCTCTTCGCAGGTCCCCTCCTCCACCACGCGGCCCGCGTACATGACGACCACTCGGTCAGCCATGCGCGACACGACGCCGAGGTCGTGGGTGATGAGCAAGAGCCCGATGCCGGTGTCGCGGGCGAGATCCTTGAGCAGCCGCAGGGTCTGCGCCTGCATGGTGACGTCGAGCGCGGTCGTCGGCTCGTCCCCGATCACCAGCGCCGGTTCGCACATGAAGGCGAGCGCGATCATCACCCGCTGCCGCAAGCCGCCGGACAACTGGTGGGGAAACTGCCTCATCCGATCCGCAGCCGCGGACACGCCGACCCGTTCGAGAAGGTCAATGGCGCGCACCTCCGCCTCTGCCCGACTGCCGCGTTTGTGCGTGAGGTAGGCCTCGCACAATTGCTCGCCGATGGTCAGTACCGGATTAAGCGAGGACATGGGGTTTTGAAACACGATCGAAACGCGGTCGCCGAGCAGGGCACCGAAGGCCTTGTCAGTGATATCGCGCGTTTCGGTGCCGTCGATCACCACCGACCTACTGCGCATCCCAGCCACGCGCGGCAGCAACCGCACGGCGGCGAGCGCGGTGATCGTCTTGCCCGACCCGCTTTCACCCACGAGGCACACGATCTCGCCCGCGCCGACCGACAGGTCCACGTCGCGCACCACGGCAACACGGCCTCCGGTAAGTTTCAGGTCGATGCTGACCCCGGACATTCTCAGCGGCTGGCTCATCTGCGGTCCTCCGGTGCGGCAATGTCGCGAAACCCATCACCAAGCACATTGATCGCAATAACGAGGCCGAGGATTGCGACACCCGGCGCGATGACCAGATGCGGACGGAAGAACATGTATTGCCGCCCCTCGGAGATCATCAAACCCCAGGAAGGGTTCGGGGGGCGCACGCCCAGTCCGAGGAAACTCAGCGCCGCTTCGATTACGATGGCGAGCGCCATTTCCAACGTCAGCACAACGATCACCGCATTCATCAGGTTCGGCAGCAGCTCGCGAAAGAGGATGCGAGCGGTCGAGGCCCCTGCGGCCCGCGCGGCCAGCACGAAATCCTGGTTGCGAAACTGCTGCGAGAGCGTGCGCACGACGATTGCATAGCGGTCCCAGAACAGAAGCGACAGGATGATAACGAGCGTGACGAACGAGCTGCCGAAGGCAGACACCAACGCGAGCGCCACGAGCAGCCCCGGCATCGCGAGTTTCACGTTGACGATATACATTACCACGGCATCAACGCGGCCACCGAAGTAACCGCCTAGGAGGCCGATGCTGGTCCCAACGATGGCCGACACGAGGGCTGCGAAGAACCCGATCATGATTGAGATGCGCGCGCCGAAGATCAGCCGGGACAGGTAATCGCGGCCAACGGAGTCCGTGCCGAGCGGATGTTGCCAGCTTCCCCCGTCCTGCCACACCGGCGGCGCGAGCTTGGCCAGCAGGTTCTGATCCAGCGGGTCGAAGGGTGCGATCAGCGGTGCGGCGACTGCCATGAAGACGTAAAGCGCGGTGACAAAAGCGCCGATGATGAAGCCCCTGTGGCCCACAGCGCGCATTACCATAAGCTGACGCGGGCTGAGCGTCGGGTTCCCGGCGCGGTCGGAAGGGTTGGCCATGGTCACCCCCTGAGCCTCGGGTCGATCCATGCGTTCACCGCGTCCGACAGGAGCGTTAGGAATACGTAGACGATCGAAACGATGACCACGATCGCCTGCACGACCGGGAAGTCATTGGAGAGGATCGAGGAATAGGCGAGAAGCCCCAAACCGTTGATCGAGAACACGCTTTCCACGATCACCGATCCACCGAGTAGAAAGCCGAGCGTCACCGCTGAGAGCGACACGACCGGCAGGATCGCATTCCGCAGAGCATGGCGCATGTACAGGCGGCGGGTAGGGATGCCTTTGGAGCGGGCGGTGCGGATGTAGTCCGCGCCCATGGCGTCGAGCACCCCGGACCGGGTCACGCGCACGAATTGCGGCATGATCGAAAGCGCGAGCGTAATGACCGGTAGGACGAAATGCGCAGCAGTGTCGTCACCAGCGACTGGCAGCCATTTGAGTTTGACCGCGAAGATCACCAGCATAACGAGACCGAACCAGAAATTCGGCACCGCCTGACCGAAGACCGCGACCACGGCGATCAACCGGTCGGTAAACGTATTGGGGTTGGCGGCTGCCAACACGCCGAGCGGCACACCAATGGCGACGGCGACAACAAGTGAGGCGAGCGCGAGGATAATTGTCGGTCCGGCGCGCGTAGCGATTAGCGAAGAAACGGCTTCGCCAGTGAACAGCGAGGTTCCGAAGTCACCGCGCAGCAGATCCCAAAGCCAGTTGAGGTATTGTATCGGCAGAGGCTTGTCCAAACCATAGGCGCGGGCCACTTCGGCCAGTTGTTCAGGGCCAGCCGTATCGCCTGCTAGTTCGCGCACTAGATCGCCGGACAGGCGCAGGAGCGCGAAGCCTAGGATCGAGACCGTCAGGGCCACGAGCAAAGCCATCGGGATACGGCGGAGTATCACACGGATCATTGTCTGGTTCCAATTGGTGGGATGCCCGGCCCCGATGGCCGAGCATCATGTCTGCCTGAACCAGCTTATTCTGCCCAGGTGAAATCGTTGAGATAGACAGTATAGGGCAGCATTCGGTTCCCGTTCATCTCGAGCTCCGCCTTATGCAGGAAGACGATCGGGATTCCGGACATCGGGATCATGTAGCCTTGCCCAACCGATGCATCGAGGACTTGTGCCACCATACTGGCCCGCTCCTCGCCCGTGTTCATGCTGGAAATCGCCTTGTTGATTTCGGTCACTTCTGGATCGTTGAGCAAATCGCGCGCGTCCGAATTAAAGAACGGCTGGAACGCGAGCATCGAGTCCGGCCCCTTACCGCCGTTCCACGCGGCGAGCAGGATTTGGAACTCTTCATCCGCTTGGCTCTTGCGGAAGGCCGCGAAGGTCTGGCCGATGATCTCGACGTCCACACCTACCTGCGACAAGTAGCCGCCCACGACCTCGGCGAAATCCTTGACCGAGTTGAAAGTATGGATCGTGACAGAGAAGCCGTCACCATATCCTGCTTCTTCCAACAACGCCTTGGCACCTTCGGGATCGTAGGCCGGAATCGGCGTGTTGTAGGCGCAGTCAATCTGGAAATCCCAGCACAGGTGATCGACCGTGCGCGACGGCTCCTGGCCGCCGGTGCGCGAGGTCTGGACCGCGTTGCGGTCCACGGCCTTGATGAGTGCCTGACGCACGCGGGGATCGGCGAGCGCCTCCTGCCCCGACTGCCCGTCGGTGTCCAACATCATGTAGATGTAGGCGATCGACTGCGACAGCGTCACCTCGTAATCGGGAGAGGACGCGATGGCCTGCGCCTCCTCGAAGCGCGCGTTACGAACGAAGTCGAGGTCGCCGGACATGAGCGCCGCTGTCTGCGCACCGATGTCGGGCACGGCGCGGATCTGGACTGTGCCGATGCTGGGGGCGGGCCAGTAGTCCGACGCCATGGCGTAATCCTCGTTCTCGGAGAGCGTCAGCTGGCCGTCACTGGTCAGCTCCGTCACCTCGTACATGCCGGTCCCGACAAGGTTGTTGCGGAACTCGGCCTTGTCTTCGAGCGGGCCGTGGATGTGTTCGGGCAGGATGTGACCCCCGGACGACAGGAGCGACAGGATATTCGCGGTCAGCCCATTGGTTTTTAGTTCGACCGTATGATCGTCGACCATCACCGCCTCGGCCAGCCAGCTCATCTCGCTTTTTTGGCGGACCTGAGTTTCAGGCGCGATGATCCAGTTGAGCGTGTAGACGATGTCGTCCGCAGTGAATGGCTCGCCGTCGTGCCACGACACGTCTTCACGCAGGTTAAAGCGCCAAGTCGTCTCGTTCACCTGCTCCCACGAGGTAGCCAGCATCGGCTTGTACTCTCCCGACTCCTCTTCAAAGGCCACCAGCCGGTCGAAGACCATCTGCGACAACATCTCGATCTCGGGCTTGTAGTCGGCATAGGCATCGACCGTGGAGATGGGGTATTCGAACGCCATCCGCAGAGTGTCGTCATCCTTCCCCGCGAAGGCGGGCACCATGCCGACTGCGAGCGCTATAGCTGCTACGGCTAACTTCGTTTTCATGTTCATTCCTCCCTGAAAAAACTCAAGTGTTCGTGGTTTCACGGACTGATTTGGTCAGCCTTCTGGTCAGCGCGTCTGCGTCTGGAGCTTCCTCCATCCGGGCGCGCAGTTTTGCGACAAGTCTGTAAATCTCGGAGCGCTCCCCGGGTTCGAGCCCGTCCAGAAGCCACAGGTTGCGGGACAGCATGATCGGCTTCACTCGGTCGAAAAGTTCTTGCCCCGCCTTGGTCACGAAAGGGGCGCCAAAGCCACGCTTCTGGCTCCCCGCCGGCCATGAAATCAGCCCTTCATCACGCAGGCGGCGCAACGCCCGGCTGATCTGCGCCGCGCTTTCGGCGGTGCGGTCGGACAGGTCGGACCCGTTCATTGGCCCGCGCACGCACAGGGTCGCAAGACAACGCCACTCCACCGGAGTGAGTCCGAAAGGCAGTTCGAGCAGCGCGCGGGTCTGGCGCTCCAACTCGTTGTTGAGCCAGTCGATCCTCACGGCGAGAGAGTCGGCGAGCGCATAGTCACCATCACTCAGATGACGCGGCACCTGCCCCTCTTCTTCACGCATTTTTGCCATCAAAACCTCTCCCCGTGCCGATTAATTTAACATGTGAATTTCTTCTTGCAACAACAAATTTCATCTGAAATAACAAATTGCAGACGAAATTAGAGGCTTTGGCCGTACACATGAGTGACCTGATAAACGTGCGCGTAAAGACGATGACGTGGGAAGCCGAGGGCATCATGCGAGTCCTATTGGCGCCGGTCACAGGCCGGCTGCCGCCTGCTGAGCCCGGCGCTCACGTCGACCTACATCTGCCGGGTGGCGCTGTACGGCAGTATTCGCTCACGGCCGGATCGACACCGGACGGATACGTGCTTGGCGTCCTGCGCGAAAAAGCGTCGCGCGGCGGCTCGAAGGTCGTTCACGAGGCGCTCAGACCGGGTCAGGTGGTCGAAATGTCGCCGCCCCGGAATACATTCGCGCTCGACGACAGCACAGCGCCGGTGCTGCTGATTTCCGGTGGCATCGGTGTCACCCCGATCCTCGCGATGGCGGACATGCTTGCCGGGACGGATCGCGACTGGTCCATGACCGCTTGCGCCCGCGAGCGTGACGTTCTGGCCTTTTCTGACGAATTGGCCGCGCTTGGCGCGCGCACCCGGTTCGACGACGAAGACGGACCGCCCGACCTGTCGGCGATGATCGCCGGCGCCACGCGCGAGACACACCTCTATTGCTGCGGCCCGACCCCGATGCTCGACGCCTTCGAGGAGGCCGCGCTGTCGGCAGGCTTTCCGACGGACCAGATCCATCTCGAACGCTTCGCCCCGGCGAAGCCCAAGGCGGGCGCTGGGGAGTTCATCGTGGAGCTCGCCCGCAGCGGCGAGTCCATCGTCGTTCCGCCGGACAAGTCCATCCTTGATGTTATCGAGGACGCGGGGATCGAAGCCAACAATTCGTGTCGGGTCGGCGTCTGCGGAACCTGCGAGACGCAGGTGCTTGAGGGCGAAGCCGACCATCAGGACATGATATTGACAGAAGAAGAACGCGCGGAGGGGCGGATGTTAATCTGTTGCTCACGCGCAAAGACCGGAACGCTTGTTCTGGATTTATAGGAGGAGGAAAGACCATGACCCTTCAGACCGCATACGATCTGAGCGAACCCAAACACGACGCTGCCCTGACCGAGGTCGAAAAGGGCACCCCGATGGGCGAGCTTCTGCGCCGCTACTGGCACCCCGTGGGGCTGAGCGAGGATGCCACCGCAACCCCCAAGCTTATCCGCGCTCTGAGCGAAGATCTGATCCTCTTTCGCGATGGCCAGGGCCGCCCCGGTGTCGTCCATCCACGCTGTGCGCACCGCGGCTCGTCACTCTATTACGGCAAGGTCGAGGATCGCGGTATCCGGTGCTGCTACCACGGCTGGCTGTTCGACGTCGAAGGCAATTGCGTCGAACAGCCCTGTGAGCCGAATCTGGGCGAACGCAACCGTGGAAACGTGCGCCAGCCTTGGTATCCCTGCGAGGAACGCTATGGCCTGATCTGGGTTTACATGGGCCCGGCGGAAAAAAAGCCGCTACTGCCCCGCTACGAGTTGCTAGAAAACCTCGATGAGGGCGAGTTCCTCGAAGCCGATGACAACGGGATCGGGATCGGTGGGCCGAAGGTCGCGGATTTCAACTGGTTCCAGCACTTCGAAAACGTGCTCGACCCGTTCCATGTAGTCGTGCTGCACGCTACGTTCTCGGGCACGCAGTTCGTGCCGGAGATGGCGGCGATGCCGGATGTGAAATTCACCAATGAAGATCTCGGCGTGCGCTGCACCTCGTTCCGCGACCTGCCGGACGGCGGCAAACTGCACAGAATTTCCGAGGTCATCTTGCCCACCTTGCGCGTCGTGCCGAGCCCGCGTCTGACTGCCGGTCGCTGCACCATCCTCGGCTGGGTTCTGCCCATCGACAACACGCATTTCACCGTCTACTCGGCGGGCCGCGTCAAGGCCGAAGGTGATCTGCGCCGTATCCGGTCGAAGATGAACGACAAGTACTGGGACGAACTGACCGAAGACGAGCATCAAGTCTATCCCGGCGATTACGAGGCCCAGAAGAGCCAGGGAGATATCACATCGCACAACCATGAACAGCTCGGCACAACGGATCAGGGCATCGTTATGCTTAGGCGTTTCATCAAACGTCAGGTCAAGATCGTGGAAGACGGTGGCGATCCGGTCGGCGTGGCCTTCGAGGACGGAAAGGAGTGGCTTGAGACGCCGGCGGGAAACTGGTTTTCCAAGGCTGCGGGCGCCGATTGAGGGCTTTATTGTTCTGGCTCGGTTCGACGACTTCAATTTGGTCGCGAAGCTATAGCGACAGTCACGCATGGTGCCAGGAGGAACCGACATGGACGACCAGACAGAGGACGCGACCTCGATCGCGGCAGGGGCGGCGATCTTCGGAAAGCTCAAGGCGCTCGGCGTCGATCATGTGTTCGCCAATTCCGGCACCGATTTTCCGCCCGTCATCGAGGGCCTGATTGCCGCCGAGCGGCAGGGCATGGACCTGCCGGTCCCGATCACCTGCCCTCATGAAAGCGTCGCCGTGGGCATGGCGCACGGCTACTACCAGATGTCGGGGCGCGCGCAGGCGGTGATGCTGCATACGAATGTGGGCCTCGGCAACGCCGTCACCGGCCTTATCAACGCGTGGTGCGACCAGATCCCCATGTTCGTCATTTCGGGACGCACGCCGGTCATGGAACAGGACCGCTTTGGCGCCCGCTCGACCCCGATCAACTGGGGGCAGGAGATGTTCGATCAGGCGGGGCTCGTGCGCGAAGTCACCAAATGGGACTATGAACTGCGCTTCCCCGAGCAGGTGCCCGACCTCCTCGACCGGGGCTACGCGATTGCCAATTCGACGCCCAAGGGTCCGGTCTACCTCAGCCTCCCGCGCGAAGTGCTGTGCGAGCAGACGCCGCTGGCCGGGATCGACGCGCCCGCGCGCCTGACGCCCGCCATCGTGTCTGCGGAGCCGGACGCGCTCGCCCACGCCGGCGAACTGCTGGCCGGGGCGAAGAACCCGCTCATCATCGCGCAGCGCGGCACGGGTAGTCAGGCCGCGTTTGACGCCTTCGCCGGTTTCGTCGACGCACGCGCCCTGCCGGTCTGCCAGTACTGGCCCAACACCATCGCGCTCGCGACGGACCACCCGATGTATGTTGGCTTTAGCCCCGACGCCTTCCTCGAAGAGGCGGACGTCGTGCTCGTCCTCGACGCGCTCGCGCCGTGGTGGCCGGACAGGGTGAAGCTGCGCCCGGACCTTCGGGTGATCCAGCTTGGCCCCGATCCCCTGTTCAGCCGCACCCCCGTGCGCAGCTATCCGGCCGACGTGACACTCGCGGGTGAGACCGGGCCGACGCTCTTGGCTCTAATCGACGCGGTCTTGGCGCTCCCCGCCGATGAAATCGCGCTCACCGCCCGCAGGGAACGGATCGCGCAACACGCCGGGCAACAGCGCGCGGCCGCAGCGGAGGTTGCGCAGAAGGGCTGCGCCAGCCCGATGACGAAGGCATGGGTGGCGCACTGCCTGAGCGAGGCGATAGCTGGCCGCGATACCGCCGTTTTCCACGAACTCGGCTGTCCCTTCCCCCATCTCACCCTCAAAAACCACAAGAGCTACTTTCAGGAGCCGCATTCCGGCGGCCTCGGCTGGGGACTGCCGGCGGCCCTCGGCGCGCAGCTTGCCGCACCGGACAAGCTGGTCTTCGCCACGATGGGCGACGGCAGCTACATGTTCGCCAACCCCACGGTCTGCCATCAGGTCGCCGAAGCCTATGACCTGCCCGTGATCGTGCTCGTCCTCAACAACGGCGAATGGGGCGCGGTGCGCCACGGGGTGAAGGGGCTCTACCCGGAGGGCGAAGCGGCGAAGGCCAACGCGGTGCCGCTCACCGCGCTCTCCCCCAGCCCCGACTTCGCCCGCACGGCCGAGGCGAGCCGCGCCCACGCCGAAACCATCGAGGACGGACATGGCCTGCCCGCCGCCATTGCCCGCGCGATCGAGGTCGCGACGACGGAGCGGCGGCAGGTTCTGCTCAACATCCGCATCGCGTGACCGCTACCGCCGGTTCTCTCACGTGTTCGCACACATCCCGCCAGCGGACATCTACTCGCGCGGGCTTGCGCGCGACGAAGGTGAAAGCCGCGGAGTGCTCTCTGGCAGCTGGTCGCGGATCTCGGCGCGGTCGGGTTGGTGACTAGGTGTTTGATCCCACGGTTTGATGTTGCGATCCTATCTCAGGAATCGGCGTAAGGGTGCCGCTTGCGTTTCGACCTTTCTGATCTCCATCTTGTCGAAGCCCAGCAGGCTGCAAATCTTAGCTAACGCCAATGCCCGAATTTCAGGGTAGCTCAGTTATTCGAAGGCCAGAGCGGTGCGATACTCGATCTCCTGAAGCCATCGACGATCCGCAGGTATGACAGCAAATGCTTGGACGTCGTTCCGAACACCCGGATCACATCCTCTTCCGACCGGTAGTCAGGCAGGATCAGCGGATCGCCCTGGTTCCAGTCCGCCGGCGTCGCGGCACGCGTTTCCTCGCAGACCTGCAAGGCCTCGAAGACCCTGAGGATCTCTTCTACGTTTCGTCCAATCTGCATTGGGTATTCGATGATCATGCGGATACGCATCTGTGGGTCGAGAACGAACGATTTCCGGATTGGGAAAGCTTCCGCTTCGTGCGCATGGCAGGCCCCGAAGAGGTCCAGCAGCTGACCACTTGCGTCCTGGCCGGTCGGAAACCACACATCATGACCGTAAAGGTCCATGACTTCCCTGTGCCAGAGCTGTTGCTCCGCGATGCTGGACCCCGAGAGACCAAGCGCATTGACGCCCAGTGCAGCGAAGTCTTCGCCGTTCGCCGCGATGGACCCAAGCTCGGTCGTGCATACCGGCGTCCGAGCGGCCGGGTGGGAGAAGAGATAGGTCCAGCTCCCCTCGGCCCAATCCCAGAATTCGATCGGGCCGTGCGTCGACTCGAGATGGAAATTCGGGAAGATGTCGCCAATTTCGGGAAGCCAGCGGACCTTCTTCCTGTATGCGTTTGGCAACCTCATGATGCTGCCATCCCAGCAACGTGGAGCGAAGAACTGAATCGTCATTTATTGCAACCTCTGTCCTGCTAGAAGCAATCCGGCACGTCTTGGTCGATGCCGTCCCCTTGCCTTCGATCTATGCAACTAATTGGGGTAAGAGTTTGGCAATACTTTTCCTTCAGTTGTTGAAAACCTCAGGAATCTTGCAGAGTATGGCAAAAACATGGCGCCCAAGGTTCAATTTAACGATTACTTACAAACTTGTGGCGCGGGCGCATCAAACGAGATCGAAACACATTGGGTGCAATTCATGTGTCGTATCGCACCATAGGTTGCATCAAAATTAGTGCGCCCGCGAGCGTCGAACACGTGACCTGCCCATAGGGTTGCCATCCCATTTGGATATGGTCATTCACCTGCTGGGCCAGCCGATTATGCAACTCATCAGCGTCCATTTCCCTGTAGAAGGCAGAAACGACTGTGTATTCAGTGATTTTGGACATTACGCCTCCTCCAAAGCTCGGTTCGGCGACAGCGTAGGGAAAACCGGAAAGCAAAGAAACCTTCGCTTCCTCCAAAATTGCTCTATCGGATCTTCGGGTCGTCACTCCACCCGTCGGATCGTGAACGGAATCGGCTCGCTCTGGGACTGCAGCGGTGGCTTCCCCTCGACCCAGCCCGGACAGTGAGTGTACCTCGCGCTGAAGGTAAAGCTGGCGCCCGGCTGCAGTCCGGTCAGAGTGCGGGCCGTGACATAGGTGTCTTCATAGGGCAGCCAGGCGTTGTGGCCAGCTGGGAAACCGAGCCGCTCTGCATGAGCGGAAATCTCGGCGCCTGCAGACTAGTTCGAACCAGTCCCAGCTAGGGCAACTTCACTGTCCCTTATTCCGCGCAGAGGCCGTGCCGCTCGGTCAGGGCGGCAGCACGGTTGGCTTGGAAAGAGCGCTGCCAAAAAGTCTTGGTTCCCAGTCAGAGCCGTTCGAGTATGGCGTCCGGAGCGACAAAGCCATTTTGCCTTCAATCCGATGTCGCGGACAGCCTTTCCAATAGGCCACGTACGCTGGACACATGCCAACGCCCACCTCGGCGCGCGAGAACGCCCCGCGCGTTCAATTCCTGCGCAACGGCCCGCAGGGTCGTATGCCCAGCCAGCCGGATCTCTTCGACAACCGGCGCCAGCGCCTCGGCAAAGTCATCCGCATTGGCAGAAACGGTTTCGCGGAGCGCCGCACCTCCCTTCCCCGCACGTCTCAGAGCAGACGCGCCATTCGGATTGCCCAGCTTCACGCCCCGCGCCTTTGCTGCTGCCAAAGCCTCCTTGGTGCGTTTCGAGATGGCCTCCCGCTCCTGCTGGGCGACCAGCGCCATGATCCCGACCGTGAGATCGTTGGCTTCGGGCATGTCGACCGCGATGAACCGCACGCCGCTGTCGCGCAGGGTCAGGAGGAACGCTGCATTGCGAGACAGGCGGTCGAGCTTGGCGATAAGGAGCGTTGACCCGGTAATCTTCGCGAGATGAAGCGCCTGCTGCAGTTCTGGTCGGTCTGCTTTTCGGCCACTTTCCACCTCGGTAAACCGGGCCACCAGCCTGGCGCCCTTTGACGCCGCAAAGTCATCGATCGACTTTCGCTGCGCTTCGAGCCCCAATCCCGACTTCCCCTGCCTTGCGGTCGAGACCCGCTCGTAGGCGACGAACTTCGGGGCGACATCGGCCATGTACAAACCTGCGCAACGTTGGTTTGGCAGGGTTGTACGATACGAGGCGGCGTTAGTGTAGACGCTTGAAGACCTTCACAGCCGGGCGGCATCCTCGTCGATCCGAATGACACCCGGCTCACGGGCGTCATCCTCCTTGTTGTCAGGATAGACCGTGACGATTTCGATCTTCGTGATCGGATCGGCATTCGGGGCAGTGTCCAGACCGAGGCGCGACCGGGCCGCTGGGGTCAGTCCCAGCTCCGCCATGAATCGGCCCATCAGTTCCATCTGCTTGTTGGCAACCGCGAGCCAGGGCGATTGCTGGACATAGCCGCTGGGCGTCTTGAGAAGCGCCGGGGTTTCCGCGAGCTTTTCCTCCGCCTCCACCCATCGGGCATAGGCCTGGCAGTACGCGGCCAGCACCGACCGGTCAGCAAGCGTCAGGATGCCTGCAGTGTGGAGCGGCGTGGCCAGGCGCCGCCATTCTTTGTGGGCCACCTCGTTCAGGTGGGACGGACAGCGCGGCAGTGCCTTGAGCGAGGATGTCGCGAGGCTGCCGGATTGTGCATAGGGTTTCCGGCCGCGTCTCATGTCTGATCCAACTCTTCGCGTGGTTCCGGCCTGGCTTCGATCTGCGCAATCTCCCTCTCAGGAACACCTACGCGTTGACCGCGCCGAGCGACGTCATCGAGCAAGAGGCTCAACCGATCCCGGGCGCCGGTGTGATCTTTTGGCGAAGCCGTCTGAGCGGGCGGCTGATCCCGCCAGCCTGCCTGCGTCTTGAGATAGAAGATCGCGGAGGTCGTGTCCCCTGCCCGGGCCTTCTGGAGCAGCCCGTTGGCGACGTGCGCGATGGCTTTGGCCTTCCCCTTTTTGTAGCGCGCAAGAACCTCCTCGTCGCGGTCGCAGATCGCGCGGAACGTGTTGCGTGCAATGCCGAAGTAGTCGGCGATCTGGTCCTGGTTCAGGAGCGCCGCGAGGGTCTCCACCTCGCGACATTGGTCCTCCGTCAGAACTATGCGCGGACGGGCCATCAGAGCACCAAACCTTGCCTGCCACCGACGAGCAGCGGCAGTCCGGCAAACGGAACGCCCAAGACGAGGCACAGGGCACTGGAGAACAAAGCAGCGAGAACCCGGACAGTGTGGGGAAAGCGGTGCATCAGCCCTCTCCCCGTTCGACTGCGACCATCTCGAATGACTGGCCAGTTTCTGCAAGCTGCGCGGCCTGTCCGGTGTAGGCTTGCCAGCGCAAGACGCAGACATCCACGTAGGCCGGATCCAGCTCGACGGCCAGGCACATGCGCTTCGTGCTCTCGGCCGCAATGATGGAGGTTCCGGATCCCGCGAAGGGCTCGTAAACCGCCTGCCCCACGCTCGAATTGTTCAGCATTGGCCGGCGCATGCACTCGACAGGCTTTTGGGTCCCGTGAACGGTTTGGGCATCCTGGTCCCGGCTGGGGATGGACCACAGCGTGGATTGCTTGCGGTCGCCGCTCCAGTGGCCCTTGCCGCGCACCGCATACCAGCAGGGCTCGTGCTGCCAGTGGTAGTGCCCTCGGCTCAGCACATGCCGGTCCTTGGCCCAGATGATCTGGGACCTTATATCGAAGCCAGCGGCTGTCAGGCTTTCCGCCACCGTCGTCGCATGCAGTGCCCCGTGCCAGACGTAGGCCACGTCCCCCGGAAACAGCGCCCATGCCGCCCGCCAGTCGGCGCGGTCGTCGTTGAGCACCTTGCCGGTCCGTTTGGTCTTGGAGGCGCCCGCGTCGTTGCGCCAGGCCGGGTCATACTCGACGCCGTATGGCGGATCGCTCACCATGAGATGCGGCTGCACGCCGTCAAGCAGCCTGTCCACGGTCGCCTTGTCCGTCGCGTCACCGCAGATGATCCGATGGTTGCCGAGCAGCCAGACATCACCAGGGCGCGAGATCGGCTCGGCCGGCACCTCCGGGATGTCCTCTTCCTTCGGGTCGACCTCGCCGAGGTTCAGGAGGTCATCGAGTTCAGCGCCGTCGAAGCCGATCGCTTCCAGATCTACTCCGAGCTCAGACAGGTCGCCAAGTTCCAGCGACAAGAGCTCCTTGTCCCACCCGGCACGCTCGGCCAGCCGATTGTCCGCAAGAATGTAGGCGCGCTTCTGCGCCTCCGTGAGATGCCCAAGCTCTATGACCGGGACAGTGGACAGGCCCAGTTTGTTCGCCGCGAGCAGGCGGCCATGCCCTGCGATGACGCCATTCTGCCCATCGACCAGCACCGGATTGTTGAACCCGAACTCCCGGATCGATCCGGCGATCAGCGCCACCTGGTCAGCCGAATGCGTGCGCGCGTTGTTGGCGAACGGAATGAGCGCCGCGACCGGCCGGTGTTCGATCTGTTCTGCGCCTTGAACTGCCATTCAGGCCCCCGTCGGAAAAATGCTGCCTCTCCCCTTACTCTATCACAAATCATAACCCATTGTAATATCGACATTAATTGAAATATGGCGACACAGACCGCCATCCGTCGTCACGAGGTTGGACGTCTTAACGCATGCAACCCGGCCTTAGGCCGCAGGGCCCGGGACAGATGGGACAGAAGAAAACCATTTCTTCCTCACGCGCGCGCACGGGGAAAAAACGGTTTCTATCCGTCCCATCTGTCCCACATCCGGTTCACCGGGGATCAGGCGCATTGACAGCGGCGCACGGAATGGTTGAATCCCAGTGGGGAGGAAGACAGGGCGATGGGCCACGTTCATCTCGGTGTCCTGCCACGGACACGCAAATGGAAAGATGTCGTCGAGTCCCTGAGTTCCGGCGCTGCGGATGAGGTCGTCGTAGCCACCAGTGCAAAAGCAGCCGAACGAGATCTGTTGTCCGCCACGGACAGCCCGGTATTCGTCGAGGCTGTCCGGCTGCTTCTTGCCATCCCTAACGCTGCGCGAGCGGACGACTTTGGAGATGCCCTCAGGGCCCTTGGCCTCGAGGTTGGCAACAGACCTGAACTCCTGGACATAACCATGGCCGTTGATAGGCGTCTGGACGTTGTCCGTCGCATGGCCGGCGGAGCGAACGACCTTGGCGAGATCGCGGCACGAGCGCTGATCACAACATTCTCCGAAACAGTGGGCGATCAGTTGCCGGGCCTGTTCGAGGCTACACCGGAGGATGTTCAGGCAGCGTCCAAGAAGCTTTCCTGGTCGCGCGGAATTGCTGGGTTGTCCCGCGCCTTCTATTCGCGATTGCTCTCACAATCGCTTTCATACTGGCTGGACCGGACCCTCGCCCAGCAGGTGGGGCCCGGGGATCGTTTCTCGGGCGCCACCGCGAGAGGGGCGTTCGACGTCGCCCTTAACCACTACGCCCATGAATCGACGCGCATCATCCAAGAATTCTCTGGCGGGTGGTATGGCAAGACCATTCACGACAAGGGAGGCATTTCCTCCCATGACGCGGCCGTGTTCGGGGCGGTTGCGCTGAAGAAGATCGTCTCGGAATTGCAGGTGAGGCGTAGCCAGTGACCGACGCGCTCGTAAAATTCGATCCGGAGAAGCCCCCGATCAACGTGCGGTTTCGTGGCAGATTTCCAAACTTCTTCCTTGATGCTGACAAGCTCAGAGCCAAGGCCTTGTCCGAGATCGATCCCCTGTGCGACGACTTTCTGGAAATCGCATCGACTGTTTTCGTGGCCGACAGCACCGTCAGCCGGGGCGGCGACAAACGTTCGGGGATGGGGCAAGACTGGCGTCGCGAGTTTTCTTTCAAGATTCCAGTTCGGCAGCCGGAGTTCTGGCAAAGACCGGATGTGACCGAAGCTTTGACAGATGCCGTGTCTTTCCTGACCGAGGACACAGTCCACTTCGCGTTCAAGGAAGGGGACTTTTCCCAACCGAAAGAACCCTTCCTCGAGTTCGACCCGGCTGGGCCGCGGTTCGAAGCAAGCGAGGTCATCTTGTTCTCCGGCGGGCTCGACTCCTTTGCTGGCGCGCTTGAGACGCTGGCAACGACCAGCGACAAGGTCCTCCTGGTCAGCCACCAGTCCGCACAGAAGGTCATCTCGCGACAGGATGAACTGGGCGCGTATTTGGCAGAACGGTTCCCGGGTCGCGTCCAACATCTTCAGGTTAAGGCTCGACGCCGTGGTGCGGAGGGAAAAGAGACGACCCAACGGTCGCGCTCCTTGCTCTTCACGGCCCTCGGGTGGGCCGCCGCCAAGGCCCTGAGAATTCCTCGCCTGAGCTTCTACGAGAACGGAACGATCAGCCACAATCTTCCCATCAGCCCCCAGGTTGTCGGGACGATGGCCACGCGGACGACGCATCCTCTGTCGTTGAAGAAACTGAATGATCTCTTGGAGCTACTCGGTCCCGGCCAGACCCGCATCGAGAATCGTTACGAATGGCTGACCAAGACGGACGTCGTTCGTAGGATCGAACAGAATGGCGGGACAGAGAAGATTGCGCGCGCGGTGAGCTGCACGAGTGTCCGTGAACAGGACACTCTTCGCACGCATTGCGGTGCGTGTTCTCAATGTTTGGACCGACGTTTCGCAATTCTCGCGGCAGGTTTGGAAAAATACGACCCTGCGGAGTGCTACGCCACCGACGTACTCTTCGGCGAGCGAGAGCGGGATCGGTCGGTCACGCTGGCGCTTGAATGGACGCGCCATGCACTCCGCTTTCGCGACATGGATGATCGCGATTTCCTGTCCACTTTCGGCCATGAACTCATGCGCATCCTGCGGGGACACGACGATCTGGAGCGAGCCGATGCCTTGCGCAGGGTCCGTGATCTCCATGTTCGCCACTCCGAAGCGGTCGCGCACGTTCTGGAAGGAGCATTGAAGGATAGGGCTGCCGACATCATAGCGCGACGGCTCCCGGAGTCGTCTCTTGTTGCGATGCACCTCGGGCAGCCGCGCGAGGGGGATCCCGGCCTGGCTCAAGACCCGCGCGCAGGTTCAGCGACTGTGCTTGAAACCAACGACATCGTCGAGGAAGACCTCGTTCCGGACCAAAACAAGCCGTTGAAGGTGGCTTTTTTCGAAGAAGAAGGGAAACCGGTCGTCGCGGTCCAAGGTCTTGGCCGCATCGCAGGCGCCCCGGCGCAGATTCCGCACGCCTTGAAGCCTCGTTTCGATGAGGCCAGGGCAAACGGTTTGTTGCAGGATGACCACCCGTTTCATCCCCTCCCAACGTTAAGCGCGTTGCGGGACATGGATCCGAAAACCATCCGAAAGAACGTCCAACGCTGTCGGGCGCAACTGAAAGAGTTCTATCTGGACGTCCACGGTGTCGAACCGGATTGCGTCCTGCTGATCGAGAGCAAGCCGCCGAAGGGTCACCGCCTCGATCCGGGCCTACAGGTGACACCGCGCGAACGAATCAACTGACCCCATTTGGCTGCGAGCAACCTACTCTGCGTAGCTCGATTGAGCGCCGAAAAACTGTGTGTCACGCCAAAAAGCCCCGAATGTCACGCCATCGCGCTTGACAGCCCTAATACACAGGCCTTTCAACCGTAGTTTTGTCACACCTACCGCCATCGAGCGTCACGGCGCCAAACGGGACTAAATACCTGATTAGTAATAATATTTCTGGGACATCCACACGAGACCCGGAGGTATTCATGACGACAGACCAACCGTCCAGAACCTGGGGCGCGGGCGATCTTCGCTCGGTCGCTTCCGAACGCGCGTTGGCCGAGCGCTGGAACAAATCTCTACGTACCCTGCAGAGGTGGCGGAGCGAAGGCTATGGCCCGGCGTACATCCGCATCGGCGGCACTGTTCATTATCGCTTCGAGGACGTTCTCGCTTTCGAGGATCGTCAGCGCCGCGGCGGGGAGGAAGACTGATGCCTCTCTCCACCGCAAATCCCAAGCAACAAGTCGATCCCGGCATGATCGACAGTTTCGTCCAGATCGTCTTCGGGTACCTCGACGGTCAAGTCCCGGTCCGGTTGCTCGCCGAAAAGGGCACGCCTGCCCAGAAACCAAAGGCTTTCACGCTCCCCTGCTCCGGCCTGTCCGAAGCCTTGGTCGCACCAGCTCAAGGCGCGGTCCGGAGTGCTCGCGCCGTCTACGTGGTCCCCGGCACGGTCGCCACAGGCAGCTCTGGAAAGGCCAAGGACGTCAAGAGCACGGGTGTGGTCCTCGTCGATCTCGACGACGGAGACATCATGAAGAAGCGGGAGCATCTGGAGCACGCCCTCGGGCCTGCGTCCATGGTGGTTGCATCGGGCGGACGGACCAAGGACGGCCAGGAAAAGATCCATCTGTACTGGCGCCTGACAAAAGCAGCTGAGGGGGCCGAAATGGAACGGGTCCGCTCTGTACGAGAACGGATCGCGGCCCGGGTGGCTGGAGATCCGTCCTTCAAGAGCCTCCACCAGCCGATCCGAGTTGCTGGCACGATCCACGGGAAGCACGGACGGTTTTCGCTTACGCGGATCGTGTCGATCAGCTCCGTAGAATACGAACTTGGCGACCTCGAGGACCGTGTAGCGGCCATGCCTCAACTCGCCGCTTCTTCGGGGCATTCGATGAAAGTCGATGCTGCCCGCGATGGCCCTGGCGCGCACGATCTCATGACGCGCACGATCCGCGAAGGCGCGGTCGACGAGGTCACGCGGTTCGAAGCGCTCTCGAAGGTCATCGGCCATTGGGTAAGAACCGCGCGGTTGGGCCGCTGCAGCATCGACGAAGCATGGAGAGCGGTCGTCGACCACAATGCTGCGTCGATCTCACCGCCCTGGGACGAAGCGCGGCTTCGGCGCGAATTCGATGCTTTGCTGGAGCGGGACACTGGAAACCACTCACACCCGAACCGGGCATACGATCCGAACAGCAGACTAACCACAAACTTCAGCGACGACACACTCGCTGCACTGTTCGTCGATCGCGAGGGTTCCGACTGGCGGTATGTCGCAGCTTGGAAGGCCTGGTTGATCTGGACTGGCGCATGTTGGCAGCGCGACGAAACCAGCCGCGTTCGCGAGCAGGTGCGCCAAGCATGTCGAGCCGCGGCACTAACATGCGAAAAGCCGAACGACGTACATCGAATTTGCAGCGACAAGACTATCTCGGCCGTGGTCCGGATAGCCGCGAGTGACCCTTCGATTGCCATTCGGACGTCGGACCTCGACGCCTTTCCGATGCTCCTGAACACGCCGGCCGGTGTAATCAATCTGGAGACGGGCGAAGTACGGGATCATGACCGGGACCTTTTGCTGACGCAGACAACCGCAGCCGCGCCGGGCCGCGGCTGTCCGCGCTGGATCCGGTTTCTCGGGGAGATCACAAACGGGGACGCGGATCTACAAGCGTACCTGAAAAGGCTAGCCGGTTACCTCCTGTCTGGAACCACCTCCGAGCAGATGTTCGCGTTCTTTCACGGTGCCGGGGCAAACGGCAAATCCGTGTTCATCCAGACGCTGGCCTCTGTACTCGGCGACTATGCTGCAACCGCGACGCTGGACACGTTCATGGCGTCCGCCACCAGCAAGCACCTGACCGAGCTGGCAGGACTACGCGGGGCCCGCATGGTCATCGTGCCCGAAACCGATCCGGGCCGAGCTTGGGCCGAAGGGCGCATCAAGAGTGTAACGGGCGGTGAGACAATCCGCGCGAACTTCATGCACCGGGATCATTTCGAGTTCGTTCCCCAGTTCAAACTCATTGTCGCCGGCAACCATCGACCATCGTTGACCGGCACAGGCGAAGCGATGCAGCGCCGACTGCACCTCGTTCCCTTCGAGGTCACAATCCCGGCCGAGCGGCGCGACGTGCACCTTCTGGCGAAGCTTCAGGAAGAACGCGACGGCATCCTCGGATGGATGCTCGAAGGTTGCGCCGAATGGCGCGAACAAGGCCTTTCGCCTCCGTCTGGCATCCTCGACGCAGCCTCAAGCTATTTTGCTGAGGAAGATCTGGTCGGCCAATGGATCGAGGAAAACTGCGAAACTGGTTCTCAATGCAAGGCAACCGCTCAGGCATTGTTCATGAACTGGTCCCATTGGGCCGAGGCGGCCGGCCACCCGAAAGGCACTAAGAAGAGCCTGGGCGAGGCCTTGAGACAGAGGGGTTTCAAGAGCGGCAAGGTCATGCGCACGAGGGGTTGGTTCGGACTGCGGCCCTCCGGAAAGGCACCGGAGTGCCGGGAGGGTCAGTAATGAACCCGCTTGCCCCCGGCCGAATGACCCCACAGGAACGCCGCGCTGCTCTCTGCAAGCTCCTGGCCCTCGGGTTGGTCCGTTTGCGCATGCGAGACAGCGGCCGAGTTCCCGCCGAAACCGGAGACATTTCCCTACACTCTCCGCCCGACCAATGCCGTCATGCAACTCCAACTCATGAGGAGACCACATGATGCCTGACCCGATCCCTGCCCGTCTGGCCGCGTTGAAGACGACCTCCACACCAGACCTGAAGTCCCAGTGGCGCGACCTCTTCGACAGCGAGCCGCCTCCGTTCAACCGGCGATATCTGGAAAGCCGGCTGGCCTACCGCATCCAGGAACTGGCTTACGGTGGGCTCAAGCCCGAAACCGTCAAACGGCTGGAGAGGCTGGGCGAGGAACTCGATGGCGGCGACCGCAAGAAGAGCCGCATCCGCGCGGACCTAAGGCCTGTCGCGGGCACCCGTCTGATCCGCGTATGGCAGGGCGTCGAGCACGTCGTCACCGTCACCACGGACGGCTTCGAATGGCAGGGTCGTCCCTACAAATCCCTGTCCGCCATCGCGCGCGCCATCACCGGCACGCGATGGAACGGATGGGTCTTCTTCGGGCTCAAGAACAGGAGAAAGTTATGACCGACAAGATCACCCGAAAGCTGCGCTGTGCGATCTACACGCGCAAATCGACCGAGGAAGGTCTGGAACAGGAGTTCAACTCGCTCCACGCCCAGCGGGACTCCTGCGAGGCGTTCATCGCCAGCCAACGCTCCGAGGGCTGGGTGCTGGTTCGTGATCAATACGACGACGGTGGCATCTCGGGCGGTACACTAGACCGCCCTGCCCTGCAGCGCCTGCTGGAGGACATCGAAGATGGGCTCGTGGATGTGGTGGTGGTCTACAAGATCGACCGCCTCAGCCGATCGCTCGCCGACTTCGCCAAGCTGGTCGAGGTGTTCGACCGCAACGGCGTGACCTTCGTCTCCGTCACCCAGTCGTTCAACACGACCACATCCATGGGGCGGCTTACGCTGAACATCCTGCTGTCCTTCGCCCAGTTCGAACGGGAGGTCACCGCCGAGCGCATCCGCGACAAGGTCGCGGCGAGCCGCAAGAAGGGCATCTGGATGGGGGGCGTACCGCCTTACGGATACCGTGTGGAAAGCCGGAAGCTGGTTGTGAACTACGCACGCGCCGAGAATGTCCGGTGGATATTCGCGCGCTTCCTCGAAGTCGGGTCAGCCACGATCTTGGCACGCGAACTCGACGCGCGCGGCATTCGCACGCCCATGGGCAATCGGATCGACAAGAAGTACCTGTACCGCATGCTGAACAACCCCGCCTATATCGGCGAAGCGGTCCACAAAGGCGACAGCTACCCCGGTGAGCACGACGCGATCATCGACCGCGAGACGTGGGACCGGGTTCACAACATCCTGCAGGAAAGCGCGCGAAAGCGCGCCGCACGGACCCGCGCAGACACGCCTGCACTGCTGAAGGGGCTCCTCTTCGGGCCTGATGGCGCTGCCTTTTCGCCCACACATACTAGGAAGGGCGACCGGCTCTACCGCTACTATGTCAGCCAGACGGTGCTGAAGCACGGCGCCGGATCCTGCCCGGTCGGCCGGGTGCCGGCGGGCGAGATCGAGATGGCCGTCATCGACCAGCTGCGGGCGGTGTTCCGCCAGCCGGAGATCGTCGCGGGCACATGGAAGGCGGCGCGCAAGCATGCCGACGACATCACTGAGGCGGACGCGCGGGAAGCCCTTCAGCAGCTCGACCCGCTGTGGGACGAATTCTTCCCCGCCGAGCAGGCGCGGATCGTTGGGCTGCTGGTCGAGCGCGTCGACATCGGCACGGACGGGCTCAACGTGCGTCTCCGCGTCGACGGGCTCAGCGGTCTGGCCCGCGAGATGCTGGCAGGCGACATCGGAGAAGCTGCATGACCCGCGGGGCTCCGATCCCGGAGACGATCACGCTCCACGTCGCGTTCCGCGTCGTAAAGCGTGGCGGCCGGAAGGAGATGCACATGCCCGAGGCCGCCACGCAACCGCGCCGGACCGACAGCACACTGGTCAAGGCGCTAGCTCGCGCCTTTCGGTGGAAGCGCATGCTGGAGTCGGGTGAATTCGCCAACGTCGCTGAACTGGCCGAGCGCGAGGGGATCGCGCCCTCATACATGACACGCGTTCTCCGAGTCACGCTCCTCGCACCCGACATCGTCGAAGCCATCCTGGACCGGAAGCAGGGGCCGGAGGTGACGCTGGCGCGGCTCCAGGAGCCCTTTCCGCTGATTTGGGCAGAGCAACGCGGCCGCTTCGGCTAACGGCCCAAAGCTGCCATCCAATTAAAAGATCGCAACGCTGCCTTTCGTTCACGGCGCAGCAATCCAATGGTTTGAATAACGGCAACGCGGACGAAGCTGACATCCGGCCCGAGCTCGACAGCGACCGATCCCAGCCCGAAGCGGCGCTGCTCGCGATGACCGTCACAACGTTGCCACTCAGGCACGATGAACCGCACCCGGGCAGCCCACCTTTCAGCGATTGGCAAATTCAGCCACACCCCATCAATATCTTGCGTCGGGAGCCCTCATGGATTCAGATAGCAGTGAGCGGTTCAGACCGGCGCGGCGATCGGTCGACAAGAATTTTGAGGGGGAACCATGGCGGAGGAATTTGTCCCGCTTACGATCCAGCAATACTCGACTGACGCGTTGGCAACCGACCGGCGCCGAGATATCACCTCACTAAACTTCCCGCTGCTTGGCCTGTTTGGTGAGATCGGCACGCTGCTCAGCGCGGTCAAAAAAAAGCAGCGCGATAGCATTGCCTTCAAAGCGTATGCTGGGGCGGTCAACGAGGAACTGGGAGATGCCCTCTGGTATCTCAATCTGGTTGCCTGCAAGGGTGGCATCTCGCTGGCTGAAATCGTCACCAATATGGGTCATGACGCAGAAGACTGGGTTCTGGCAACGGATGCGGACCTGACCTTCGAAGCGCTGCAGCCCCCGGTCATCGAATTTAAGACGACACCCACGGCCGAGTTCGAACGCACTCTGACCCGGTTGGCAGCAACCGTCGGTAAACTGATGCACGAGCAGGAGGAAGAGGAACTCATAAATGATAGGCGACGCCTCGGGCCATGTCTCGTCAGCGTCCTCGACGCGCTCGTCAACGCTGCAACCGAAGCTGGCGTGACCCTTGAGGCCGCGGCAGTTAAAAACCTGAAAAAGACCAATGACCGCTGGCCCGTGCACCGGCAGTATCCACCCTTCTTCGACGCGGACGCCCCGCAGGAAGAGCAGTTGCCGCGCGCGCTCGAGATCGAGGTTTTCGAGCGTGAGGTAGGCGGCAAACTCTATGTCTTTCAGCGCTGCAACGGCCTCAACATCGGTGATCGCCTGACCGACAATGCCATGGCACCGGATGATTACCGCTTCCATGACGTGTTTCACTACGCCTATGTCGCGGTCTTGGGTTGGTCCCCCGTCACGCGCTCGCTATTCAAACTCAAACGCAAAAGTCTGCCGAAGATCGATGAAGCACAGGACGGGGCACGCGCAGGCCTGATCGAAGAAGGCATTGCCACGTACATCTTCGGGCAGGCTATCGATCTCAACTTTTTCGCCGATCACAAGCCCGGCGATCTGCCTTTCGATCTTCTGAAGCAGGTCCGGCAATTCGTTGCCGGCTATGAAGCCGAGGACTGCCCGCCCTGGCTCTGGGAAGACGCGATTCTGCAGGGTTACGCGGTGTTCCGCTATCTAAAGGAACACCGGCGAGGCAAAGTCATCATCGACGCAGAAAACAGAAAACTATCCGTGGAGGCACTATCATGAAGACACCCCATAGCTTTGTCGCGGCCCTGAGCGATGTCAGCCTGCCCGATGTCTTCAATCCTTATCGGGATCAGTGTCCGCTCCATGACCGCCACGACGCCCCCACCCGTCGCCGCCAGAATCTGGAGGCTTGTCTCAGCAGCGCGGTCAGCCTCGGTGCCGATACCATCTGGATCGCCCGCGATCTCGGCTATCGCGGGGGGCGCCGGACCGGTCTGCCGCTGACCGACGAAGCGCATCTGTCCAATGCCGCCGACCTCTTCGGCGGCGTGGCTTTGCAACAAGCTACTAAGGGACCAGCCCTCGCCGAGCGAACCGCGTCCGTTACCTGGGACTTACTGGATCAGATCGGTCGACCGGTCATGCTCTGGAACGTGTTTCCGTTCCACCCGCATGACGCCGACGAGCCCATGTCCAATCGCTGCCACCGGAAATCCGAGCGGGACGCCACCTGGCCCTTTATGACGGCCCTGATCACCATGCTCCAGCCACGGACCCTGGTGGCAATCGGTCGTGATGCCGGCCATGCGTTGGCCGATTTGGACTGCCAGGTCGAAACCGTACGACACCCCAGCTATGGTGGACAGGCAGAGTTCATTAACGGCATTCGCAAGATTTACGATCTACCAGACACGCGCCGATTGGAAACCACCGCCCCCTTGCCCTTTGTGGAATTCGCCTAAGCCGCGACCGCCAGTTCCGCGTCCACCTGATCGAGCAGGCTCGTGATATCGCCGCGGCGCGTAGTGCCGCCGGCGCAGGTCCGCATCTGGTCGATCTGCGCGTGGGACGACAGCACCGTCAGCGATCCAACCTCGAGCCCCGTCTCTGCCGCCACAAATGACAACAGCCGACCGAGGCCGATAAGGTTACCGAGCAGCTTCTCGATATAGTAGTGGTTGCGATACATCGCCGTCAGGTTCACGACGTCCGGGCTGCCAGGCATGGTCTTGAAGCTCAGATAGCTAAGACATTGTCCGCCATAAGGCGACCGGTTGAGGTCCCGGGCCGGGTCAAACAACGCCAACTCAAACTTGTTCCGAGATGTGACCGCCGGATCGGCCATACGCTGCACCAGGTCCCATAGCGGGTTGTTGTGCGGCGCTCCGTCCCAGCTGGTCATGCGCTCGAAATAGTAACCCGACCACTTCTCCTTGTCGCGGACCTTGGGCAATATCTTCTCGTGAAACTCCGTGAAGAACTCCGGCGCGCCATGCCGGCGGTATAGCGCAGCGGGGAAGATCGTGTTGGCGATGGACTGCAAGGACTTGTCATGCTGACGTAAGAAATCGTCGACCGGCTTGATCCCCGGATCGGCAAGCCCGGTCCCGTTGACTGGGTCTGCCACCGACATGATTACGTTGTGAGCCTCATGGCCGGGTTCGGCATCGACGACCCGGACTGCCTCTCGCCAGGTGGTCAGGCAGGTGGAGTCAGGCCGCAGCGGCACAGTGTGGTACATCAGTCTCTTCCGTCAAAATCGCCATATCAAACAAGTTCTTCTCAACGAATGCCCGGGAAACCCAGGCATAGCCGTCCTGCCCCCAGCTTGATCCCCAGCTGTTGCGGATCAAAACGACATCCGTCGACCCCGTCGAACCATGTCCCACGGCGATCACTGCGTGCCGGGGCACCGGGAACACATCATCACCATCAACATAGTCGATGACCCCCTGAACTGGCGGCTGGAAGAATGCCATCGTGAGTTTCATCAGGGTGATGACCGGTTTTCCGTTATCCAGCGCGCCGGTAATCCTGTCGAAGCCGATGCTTTGGCGCCCGCCGTCACGCCCGAATATTTCGCCCACCGACGCCGGTGGCGCGTAACTCGTCAGATCAGGGGGCAGAGTTGCCAGGTATGGCCAAGAATATTCAAGGGGTTGTCCATCCAGCCGAAGCGCCTCGAGCATCGGTTCGAGATAGGTTCCCCGGTCTGGCGGTTGCCCGGCACGCTTCTGCGCATGGAAAAAGGCATATTCGCTCGAGAGCGGCTCCCAGGCCGGTCGGCACGCGGCATGTGCATCACTGGCCGCGAAAGCGAGACAGGTCGGACGATCACCTTGATCCCGCACCTCGCCGAACTGAGCCCGAAGGTCCACCACCGCCGTGACCATCATTAGGCCGCCTCCAAACGCTGTCGACGTTCTGCACGCGACAGGCCGGCTTGCTCCGGCCCCGTAAAGTCGAGATCGATCTCAAGCCTATTGCGACGCTGTTCGAAGTCCCAGGGACGTGCTTCATCGATGACCATACGGCCCCGGAACTCGTCGGGTGGTTGCGCAGTGATGCGGCGGATGCCGGGCTCGCCAACCCTTTCTTCCGCCTGATCCTCCACGGCGTTGCCAACAACTACGAACCCGCTGTCGCGCAGCTGATCGAGGTTCCATAGATAGCCGCCATTGCTGTGCTCCGTCAGCTTAAGCACGAAAAGATCATTTGCACTGCCATCGATGCGGGCACCAGCATCGCGCTCCGTCAGCAACCAAACATCACCGCGGTAGTTCTGTGGCCTGAACTCCGCGAGCAAAGCCTCCTTCATCACCCGTGGCCGGGTCTGCAAAAGATCGCGGGCCTGCTTCTGCGTTATCATTTTGTACCGCACAAAGGTCCAGCATAACGCTTCGTAGCTGGCCCCAAGCCGAAGGCTAAGCTGATAGACCGTACTTGGCCGATGGAGATCAGCCACCACCCAGCCCTGCAGGCGCATATGCAGCGCCAGGAGCCATTTCGGCATCATGAACCCGACGGCAAACGCGTCCGCTTCGACTTCCTGGAACGCATGACCCGGCTCGAGATTAACCGGCATCCGCCGCAGTATGCTGTCCTCATCATCAAGGCTTGGCTCATGGTCAAGCATGCAATGCCCAAGCTCATGGGCGGCAGTGAACCTCTGAATGGAAAGCGGTCGCTCTGTCGTCACCAGAATGCCGCGTGCCGGGATGCTGAGATAGGCCCCCAGCAAGCCCTCCAGCGGCCGAAGCATCAAGGGTACATTCAGCTGACTGATCAGACCGAAGACGTTCACCGCGCTGCGTTCGACTTCAAGCCTCGCTCGAAGGTCAAGCCGCTGATGCAGACGAGAGGCCGCCGCCGTTCCCTTTCTGACTGCCTGTGCATAGGGTGAAACCATCGATTACTCCGGTTCCGTCTCGGCACGGGTTCTTAGGTACTCGGCAAACCGACCAAGTTCGTCGCGATCCTTGCGGGACAGATCAGCGGCCTTCCGTGCTAGGTGAGCGACATCAACCGGATAAGACGACGCCGTCTCATCTTCGCCGGTGAAATAGGCAGCCGGCTGACGATATAGCTTGGCCAGTCGGTTGAGTTCCAGGACTTCAACACGCCGCGTGCCGCCTTCGATTTCCGACAGGGCCGTGCGCGGTATCTTCAAGTATTGCGCCACCTCATCCTGTTTCAAGCCAAGGTACTTTCTGGCCTCCCGCAGACGTTCCCCCAGCTTTCTCCGGGCTTCGCGATCCTCGTTATCGTCCTTCCTGCCACTCATCACTTGGTCCCACCCTGCTTTTTCTGCCACTGGTTTTCCAGCCGTGGCAGCAGGTGATCGAGCGCGTCCTGGACGCTGGCATATCCGCCGGCCCGCACAGTGGCATCCGGCGGCGGAAAGCCCAGCACCGGTTCGACGGAACAAAGGATCCCGACGGCAACCAGCGAGTCAATCGGTACCGGCGCCGTCACGGCCTGTGCCTGTTGCGTCGGCATCGCGATCCCTAGCATGCTGGCCTCCGTATCAGCCGCCAGCAAAAGTTCATCGGTCAGGAGCAGTTCGAGCTCATGAAGCGGGAAGACCATCTGTTCTTTGGTTGGGGCGGATGTACTACTCATATCAATGTGTCTGATGTTCCGGGTCCACACAGATATATCGTCGGATTTTCCAACATTCAAGTCTTTTCGTTCTGGATAGTCGACGTCGCGGACGCGATCTATCACGAGCTACCATCGTAACTTGGCTATGGGCATCAGAACCCGCCATCCGTGAACGTACACGTCGTTGCGGAGCCTGTGGCAGCAGATCACTGCATCGAGAAAGGTCAAATGGCCGGTTTGGGCCGGTCGCGACATGTGACGCGAGCCAACCATTGTGGCTTTGCAAAGACTGGTTCCTGCACAACTCGGTTGTTCGTGAGAGGCGCAGCGAACGACCGCTCTCCGCCCCAAGTGCTGGGCGGCCCGTTCCGGCCTATTCTGTTGAAAAACTCCGCTTGCATGAAGGGCTGGCCGCTGATTCAATTTGGCTGCGGCAGCTTGAGGTGAACGGCGATGATGGGGTCCCGACAGGAGGCGCAAGGCGCTCTCTTCTACGAGTTCTCGATCGAAACGCACGTTCCGCCCGACCACATGCTCAGATCGGTTGATCAATTCGTCGACCTGGCCAGCATCCGGCAGCACCTGGCACCATTCTACAGCTCGACCGGACGACCGTCGGTTGATCCGGAGCTGATGATCCGCATGCTTCTGGTGGGTTACATCATGGGCATCCGGTCCGAGCGCCGGCTCTGCGAGGAGGTCCATCTCAACCTTGCCTACCGCTGGTTCTGCCGCCTCGATCTGACGGTCCCGGTGCCGGATCATTCGACCTTTTCCAAGAACCGCCACGGCCGCTTCCGCGACAGCGACCTGTTGCGCCAACTCTTCGAGTCCGTGGTGGCGCGCTGCCTTGAGGAGGGCCTCGCCAGCGGCCAGCGCCTCGCCGCGGACGCCAGTATTATCGCGGCTGACGCGAACCGACAGAACTCCACGCCGAAGTCGGACTGGCAGCCGGGCAGCATCGACCCCATAGACGCGCCCCGGGCTGTCAGGGAATATCTGGACACACTCGATGATGCCGCCTTTGGCGCAGCGAGCCCGGTCGAGCCGAAGTTCACCTCCCATTCCGATCCCGCTTCGCAATGGACCGGGGCTCGAGGAGGTCCGGCCTACTTTGCCTATTCTACCAACTACCTGATCGATACCGACAACGGCGTGATCCTTAATGTGGAGGCCACCCGGTCGATCCGCCAGGCTGAGGTTGGATCGGTGCGGACCATGATCGACCGGGTGAACGATACCTTCGGCATCGCACCGGAACGGCTGATCGCCGACACCGCCTACGGCACCGGCGTCATGCTGGACTGGCTGGATCAGCAGCGCGGCATCGCACCCCATATCCCGGTGGTCGACAAGTCAGCCCGTAGGGATGGGACATTCGAGCGCGCCGACTTCGCCTATGATGCCGAGAGGGATGCCTACATCTGCCCGGGCGGCAAGGAGTTGAGGCAAAGCCGCCGGGCCTTCACGAAACCCCGAGAGATGAAACCCGATGACGATGGCATGCTTCGCTACCGCGCCGGCAAGGCCGATTGTGATGCCTGCGACCTGAAGGCGCGCTGCTGCCCCAAGGAGCCGTCTCGAAAGGTAACCCGATCAATCTTCGAGCCCTCCCGGGATCGGGCGCGTGCGATCGCTCAGACGACCGACTACGCGATCTCCTGCAAGCTCCGGAAGAAGGTGGAGATGCTCTTCGCGCATTTGAAGCGAATTCTGGGCCTCAGCCGTCTCCGGTTGCGAGGCCCGAGCGGCGCACGAGATGAATTCCACCTCGCAGCCACCGCACAGAACCTCCGGAAGCTCGCAAAGCTCCTTCCGACGCCACCGGTCTCCTGTTGAGGTAGGTTAGGCACAGGCACCGCAAATCATGGGCAAGGGTCAACGCGATCACCGAGCCGGGTTTTTCAACGGAATAGGCCCTTAGCGGACGTTCGGTCCAAACCCGTCCAATGGCTTCTTTATCTCATAACCTATCTAAGGCGTGAAAACCGGCAAGTCGGACGGGGCGCGCCTGCGCCCCGCCCTTCGGCATAGCAGGAAAATGCCGTTATTGCCCCGAGAGGGCCGCGTAGACCGCGCTCTCGAAATCCATATACCCTGGAAAGGAGACCCCATCTGCGAACGGCAGGATCTGCGTTGCCCAGTAGCCGCCGATCCCATTCTTTCGATCTATCCAATAGTAGCTGTTCGCCAGCCCGGCCCAGCCGATGGCGCCGGCCGGGCGCCCGGTGGACGCGTCTTCGGTGTTGACCATGAAGGTGTAGGACCAGTCCTTGGGTATGCCCGGAAAGAACTCTGCATCATTCGAAAGCGAGGGAATGACGCCGGGCAGCATGGTGACTTTCTGCGGTGGGACAAGTGCGCCCTGCACGGCCCATTCGACGGTTTCGGGTTTCAGGACCCGCCCGTTCGGACCGGCACCGTCGTTCAACCACATGCGGATAAACTTCATGTATTCCGGCACAGTCGCGTAGAGCCCGTGGCCGCCCATGTGGACCTCAGGGTCATCAGGTAGTGCGAAGTCGTCCATCGGGGTCAGCCCGCCATCCTCGCCCCGCGCGTGGATGGTCGCGGTCCGCTCCTTCATGTCGGGCGTCCGGGTAAAGGCGATATCCTGCATGCCGAGCTGGTCGAAGATCCTCTCTTTCATAACCTCGCCCAGGCGTTTGCCGCGGATGCCTTCGACGACCTGTCCGACCCAGTCGATGTTCGTGCCGTATTCCCACTTCGTGCCCGGATCGAATAGCAGCGGGGTTTCGATGCAGGCGCGGCTGCCGGTGACGACAGAGGGCTGGCCCTGCTCTTCGGCGAGGCGCTTATAAGTCTCGTTAAAGAAATCATAGCCAAAACCGGCCGTGTGCAGCATCAGTTGGCGGGTCGTGACATCACTTTTGGGGGCGCGCAGTCTGGGGGTGCCGTCCGCGTCGAACCCGTCGATCACCTTCAACTCACCGATGGCCGGGGCGTAGTTTTTCGCAGGCGCATCGAGGTCCAACAAACCCTCCTCGACACATTGCAGGGCTGTGGTGCCAGCGATTGCCTTGGTGGTCGAGAAGATGGCGAAGACCGTGTCCTCCGTCATTGCGTCGCCGTCCAGCCGCCGCTCTCCGGCCGCGCCGGCGTAGATATCGCCATTGCGGTCTGTTGCCATCGCGACAACCCCGGGCACACGCGACGGACCGGTGCCCAGTCCGTTCAGAACGGCGTCACACCGGATTTTCAGATCGTTTGGGTTGATGTCCTTCATTGATTCCTCCCTTGAAGATGTGAAGAGAAGAATGCGGAACACTGATCGGCCGCGCTGTTCGCAACCGGTATGTTCTGTCCGATTTCGGAAACGAAGTCAGTGCGGGCGGACGCGTCGTGCGACCCGACCACGCGTCTGCGACGGCGTTTCTCCGAACCTTTCTCGATACCGGCCGGCCAGAGCGCCGAAGTTCGAAAAGCCCCAGTCTGCGGCGATCACGGCGACGGTCACATTGGCTGGCAAAGTTTCAAG
>CXWF01033130.1_pt1 | contig 36017 bp, 28 predicted proteins | sample 468421 | NCBI WGS metagenome assembly CXWF01 (sample SAMEA2620812, study PRJEB7988) | marine metagenome | biome: marine biome (ENVO:00000447); feature: surface water layer (ENVO:00002042); material: "saline water (ENVO:00002010), including plankton (ENVO:xxxxxxxx)" | depth 5 m
CGCAGGTAGTGTTTGGGCAGGAGCGCAACAACGTTTCGGCTGGGGTAGTCCACAGAGTAAAGCCGCACACCACGGACGGGCTCTCCCCCGACGACGCAGGACATCGCGGGGGCGAGGCAGACGCCCAAACCCGCCTGCACCATGCCCAGCGCGACCTCGAAACTGCGCGCCTGAGCGAGCGGCCAGTTGCCCGGAAGAACGGCATTGTACCAAGCCTGAACCCGTTTCGCGTGCTGAGTCCCGAAGGCGAATTGGATCGTGCTCCTGAGCACGGCCCCCTGTTCCGAGCTCAGTCCGCGGTCCGGGTCTTCGACACCCGAAAGGTCGAGCGTATCGGGCACGGCGAGGACATACGGGTCCGCGCAAATCGGCACTTGCTGGAACCCGGCGCTTGCGGGTGCAATGGCGTTGGTGGAGATGAGACCCAGGTTGATGCGCCGCGCATAAAGCATCTCCAGCACTTCCGCCGGGGCGCTTTCGTGAATCTCATAGTCGATCCGCGGAAATTCCGCGTGCAGCGATTGCATCGCGCTTGGCAGCAGCACGCGAAGAATCGAATTGAGGCCGGCAAGGTGAACAGTCTGGCGCGAGCCGTCGGTAATCGCCGCAAGGCCGTCCTCCAGCACTTGCATGCTTTCAAGCACTTTCTCGACATGACGCAGCAGATGGCGACCTGCCTCGGTCAGCTCGAGAGTGTTCGAGCGACGGTCGAAAAGCTTGGAGCCGACGATCTCTTCAAGCGAGGCGATCTGTTGCGAAACGGACGGTTGCGCGAGGCCAAGCTGTTTGCTGGCCCGCGTGAGACTCGACAGGTTCGCTACCGCCCAGAACACCTGAAGGCGGCGCAGGGTCAGCCCGCTGGACGTATCTCCCGGCACCCGAACCTTCGGCTCGCTCCCCTGCCCCGAACCCGTCTCGCCTTTTGCCGTCGCCACGTCGTGCCCTCGCTCCCGATTCCGTGAAGGTCAGAGTGGCCCGGTTCTTCATAGAGGGGGCCAATAGGTGATATTGTGCGACGCTTGCCGGGACGCAAGGGCGCATGCCATATCTTGCCGGGAGGGAGGATCTCATGATCAGGATCAGCGCCAGCGCAACGTTATTGTCGGTGTGCGTCGCGGCGACGGCGGGTGCCGAGACGCCCTTGCCCGCGCCGGTGAGCGACCGCGACTACATTTCGATCGACCCGGGAGAAGCGGCACTCGGGCAGCTTCTGTTCTATGACCCTATCCTCTCGGGCAACCGCAATATTTCCTGCGCCACCTGCCACCACCCGCGTTTCGCAACTTCGGACGGATTGAGCCTCGGTCTTGGCGAAGGCGGCGTGGGCCTGGGCCCCGAACGCCATGTGACCGACGAGAACCGCCCCGAGCAGCGCATACCGCGCAACGCAACAGCTCTGTTCAACCTGGGCGCACATGAATTCACGACGCTCTTTCACGACGGGCGGATCGAGGCTGATCCTAAGCGTCCCAGCGGCATCCGCACGCCGATGGCGGAGGAAATGGTGACGGGATTCTCAGGCGTACTGTCGGCGCAGACCATGTTCCCCGTCCTGTCGCCCGACGAGATGGCCGGCCATTATTCCGAGAACGACGTGGCGAAAGCCGTGCGTTCAGGCCGGATCACCGGTGCCGGTGGGGCTTGGGACGTGATTTCGCGACGGGTTGCCGGCGTGGAGGACTATGCGGCGCGCTTCGCGGATGTCTATCCGCAGATCGACGAGCCGGATGACATCGGCTTCACCGATATTTCCAATGCGATCGCCGCCTTCGTCGCCTTCGAATGGCGGTCGGACAGTAGTCCCTTCGACGCGGCCTTGCGCGGCACGGCGCCGTTGGTGGGTATGGCGGCAGAAGGCGCGTCTCTTTTCTACGGCGAGGCCGGGTGCGCGTCCTGCCATTCCGGGCCGTTCCAGACGGATCACGACTTTCACGCCATGGCCGCCCCGCAGATCGGCCCCGGCAAGGCAGAACGGTTCGAGCGCCACGCGCGCGACGATGGGCGGATGCGGGTGACGGGGCGTGAGGAAGACCGCTTTGCGTTCCGCACGCCATCGCTACGCAATGTGACGCGCACAGGACCGTGGGGGCACGCAGGTGCACATGACGACCTAGCCACGTTCCTCGCCGACCACGCCTCAAGGGCCGACGGGCTGACGCGGTATTCGCGCGCTGTCGTTTTGCCAGACCTGCCCGACACAAAGCCCGATTGGGCGATCCTGACGTCGGATGACGAGGTCGCGGCCATCGCGGCAGCGGCGGGTCCCGGCATTTTGCTGTCCACGGACGAGATCGCCGCGCTCATGGCTTTTCTCGAGACACTGACCGATCCGGCGGCGATTTCGGGACGGCTCGGCGTGCCGGAGGCCGTGCCTTCGGGCCTTCCGGTGGACCGCTAAGGCGCCCGGGCGACCTCAGTGATCGCCCCCAAGGCGGCGGGTTGCCATGCGCTCGTCGTCCCGTCCGGCCAGATCACCCTGACTTCGGCGTCCTGCGCGGCGCCAAGACCAAAGTGGAGCGGACCTGCGCTCCCGCCTGCGTGCCCGCCACCGACGGTCACCTCCTGCGCCTGAACGCGGCCTTCGCTGCGAAGTTCGACCCAAGCCCCGACGGCACGAGTGTTTGTCCCAGGTTGGCTGAGCGCTACGGCGGCCCAGTTGCCTGTTCCCGCCGTTACGTTGCGCCACAATTCCATTGGTGCGCGACGGTTCACGACCGCGAGGTCAAGCAGGCCGTCCGCGTTCATGTCCACCAATGCCGCGCCTCGCCCCCTGTCCATCGTCGCGATTCCGGCATCGGCTCCTGCCTCGGTGAAGCTGCCATCCGGCTGTTGCATGAGAAGCGAATTCGGATCGTGCATCGCCATTGAGGGCATCTGATCCACATTTCCTTTCGAGATGAACAGGTCGGACAGGCCATCGTTGTTCACGTCGCCGAACTCGGCGTGCCAGCCGGTCGAAGGCCTGCCGTCGTCGCCAGTATGCGGACGGTGCGCTGTGGTGCCCAACTCATAAGGCGCGTCCTCGAATCCGTCGCCACGGTTGAACTGGAGTAACTGGTCGCCCATCGAGGTCATCATCACCTCCGGCAACCCGTCTCCCGTAAGGTCGCGCGAGGCGATCCCCATCCCCCAGAGAGAGACCTTATCCCATGCGTTGCGCTCTTCGAGCGGCGAGAGACGGAACATCTGTTCGTATCCCCCGCGCACATAGTAATGGCGGTCATTCGACAGGCGCAGTTCCGGCGTGCCGGTGCGTTGCCAGTCGGTAATGAGGGCCGACAGCGTACACCAGCCGGGATCGACCACATCGACCGCGCCGAAGCGGCGACCTTCGGGACGGGCGACCTCGCTCGTGTCGCAGGCTTCGAACGGTCCTTCCGGGTCGTCTCGGTCAACGTAGTTGCCAAAGAAGAGGGTGGGCCATTCCTTGCCATCTTCCCAGGTTGCGGCAAAGGCCGTAGTCCAGGCGTCACGCTGAGGCAGTCCCCACGCCCCGGTTACGTCCTCGAACTGGCAATTGCCTTGCCCGCGCAGGATCACGTTCGGTCCGACGCGCAGAACGGCAAGGTCCAGGTGGCCGTCCCCGTCAATGTCGATGGGATAAGCTCCGGTAACGCCGGTCATAGGGGCGATCTCGCCAGTCGAAAAACGCAAAGGGCCGCCCGGTTCTGAGGCGTTGACGTAAAGTGAAGCCGGCGCGGTGCCGCCTGCGGCGAAAAGCTCCGGCAGGTCGTCACCATTACAGTCGAACGCCGCGACACCGCCGCCCACGAAATGCTCCCATCCGCCGGAATAGACATGAGCTGAAGGAAGGCCGACAGAATTGTCTTCAAAGGCGGGCTGGCCCAGCGCCACGGCGGGCATGAGGAGGAACGAACTGAGCACTCTCATTGCGCTGCGAGGTCCCGGCCCGCACCGAGCATCACCTCGGTCAATTCGTCCAGCGCGAGTGCCGCCGCTCCGTGTGCCCAGAGCATGTCGCCCCAAGCGTGGATCTGCAATGTAGGTGCATCGCGGCCCGTCTCCAGCATCATCTTCTGCATCTCCGACAATGTTTCCCGCGCATAGAGGTAGTCGTAGCGCATCCGCTCGCCCGACAAAATGATGAGCTCGGGGTCGAAGAGGTTGGCCACGTTCGCAAGCGCGAGGGCGAGGTAGCGCCCCGCCCGCTCGAAGATGGAACGCGCGACCGGGTTGCCCGCCTTGGCCTGTCCGAACAGCGTTTCAAGAAGCGCCGCGACCGAGCGGATTTCGGTGTCCGGAAGGTTCAGGGCCGCCCGCGCCTCGCGCACTAGTGCGTAGTCGGCCAGATATGCCTCGAGGCAACCGCGCTGACCGCAGCGACAAAGGTCGCCATCCAGTTGCACCTTGGTATGCCCCAGCTCCATCCCCATCCCGCGCGCCCCGCGATAGAGTCGGTGGTTGATGACAAAGCCCATGCCGACACCATGTTCGATCGTCACAACGGCGAAATCGGACAGTGAGCGTCCCGCGCCGAACCACAGTTCGGCCAAGGTGCAAAGGTTCGCGTCGTTGTCGATCTGAACCGGGAGCCCGATGCGTTCGGACAAACGCGGGGCGAGGTCGATCTCTCGATGCTCGAGGATCGGCGACCAATGCACGACACCTGCCACACCGTCGATGAAGCCCGGGACCCCGAGCCCGACACCGCCTAGGTCGGACGGCTGAAGACCGCACGCTGCACAGACACGGTGGAGGAGCGACACGGCGGCGTCGATGACTTGCTCGCTGGTCATGGCACCGGGGGCGCGGGGGAGCGAAGCGCTCGCCACGACGCGCCCGGACAGGTCCACAACTACAGCTGAGTTTTCATGGTCCGAGAGCTTCATCCCCGCAACGTGAAAGCCGCCGGCCCGCACGCGCAACGCGACTGCCGGACGACCGCGCCCCCAATCGCCCTCGCGTGGCGCTTGGACCTCCTCCAGAAGACCGGCTTCGATGAGTTCAGACGTGATTGTCGTGACTGACGCGGGGCTCACGCGCAGGTCCTTGGCAAGCTGCACCCGCGCGATCTCGCCAAGGGCACGCACATGCTCGAAGACCTGCTGCCGCAGCGGGCGCTGTGCCGATGTGACCGGCTGGATCAAGGGGCCGCAACCCGGTGTATCCCGTCCTATTTGCATCTCGACCCGCCGCCCGGAGTTAGTTCACCCAGTGAATAAATAAGATTGGAAGTCACAACGAAACGGGGCAATATTTCGCCGCATCGCAGCAATACGTCCAAAAAACCTACGGAAGGGCACTGTGAAAGCCAATTTTAATTTTGACAACTAAAATTATTCAAGACAACCTGACTCTGTTCCGGCGAGTCAGCCGGGCTGCCCGATATGGGTCAAATGGGAGGACACAATGTACAAGACACTTTTGGCCGCGACCGCCATGGCGGTTGGCCTTGCCGCAACCGCTTCTGCGCAGACCGTTGGCGTTTCCTGGTCCAACTTCCAGGAAGAACGCTGGAAAACCGATGAAGCCGCAATCAAGTCGGCTCTCGAAGCCGCCGGCGCCGAATACATTTCCGCTGACGCACAATCGTCGTCGTCCAAGCAGCTTTCGGACGTCGAATCGCTAATGGCGCAGGGCGTAGACGCGCTCATCATCCTCGCGCAGGACACGCAGGCCATTATCCCGGCCGTCGAAGCCGCCGCGAACGAGGGTGTGCCTGTCATCGCCTATGACCGTCTGATCGAAGATCCGCGCGCGTTCTACCTCACCTTCGACAACGTCGAAGTGGGCCGGATGCAGGCGCGTGCCGTGCTCGAAGCGCAGCCGACCGGCAACTATGTGATGATCAAGGGCTCGCCCACCGACCCGAACGCGGATTTCCTTCGCGGCGGTCAGCAGGAAGTGCTCCAAGACGCCATCGACGCCGGTGACATCACCATCGTCGGCGAGGCTTATACCGATGGCTGGCTTCCCGCGAACGCACAGCGCAACATGGAACAGATCCTGACGGCCGAAGACAATAACGTCGACGCTGTCGTGGCCTCGAACGACGGCACCGCCGGCGGCACCGTGGCGGCGCTCACCGCGCAGGGCATGGAAGGCATCCCGGTCTCCGGGCAGGACGGCGACCATGCCGCTCTGAACCGCATCGCACGCGGCACGCAGACCGTCTCGGTCTGGAAAGATGCGCGTGACCTCGGCATGCGCGCCGGCGAAATCGCCGTCGCGCTGGCCGGTGGCACTGCCATGTCCGACATTGAAGGCGCAAACGAGTGGACATCGCCCTCGGGCACGACCCTTTGGGCCGAGTTCCTCGAGCCGGTTCCGGTCACCGCCGACAACCTCAGCGTCGTCGTGGATGCTGGCTGGATCGAGCAGGACGCGCTCTGCCAGGGCGTCACCGACGGCCCGGCCCCCTGCAACTGATCTTCACCTGATCCAAGGTCTCATCCGGCATCGTCCGGGTGAGACACACCACCCCCAAGCACCAGAGGTCACGCCATGACCGAGGCCAGCGCCTCCGGCACATCGACCGGCCGCAAGAACATCTTCAAGACCCTCGAATTCGACACCCGCCTGCTTGGCATGGTCGGGGCGTTCGTGGTCGTCTGCCTGATTTTCAACGTCCTGACGGACGGGCGTTTCCTGACGTCGCGCAATGTCTTCAACCTGACGATCCAGACAGTGAGCGTCGCCATCATGGCGACCGGCATGGTCTTCGTGATCGTCACCCGCCATATCGACCTGAGCGTCGGATCGCTTCTCGCCACCTGTTCGGCGATGATGGCGATCACGCAGACGCAGTTTCTGCCAAGTCTCGGCTTCGACTACTCGAACCCAATGATCGCGGTTCTCGCCATCGTCGTGGGCCTCGTGACCGGCGCCCTCATCGGCGCGTTCCACGGCTGGCTGATCGGTTACCTCACGATCCCCGCTTTCATCGTGACACTGGGCGGGCTGCTCGTCTGGCGAAACGTGGCCTGGTATCTGACGACCGGCCAGACCATCGGGCCGCTCAACGACACATTCCAGACCCTTGGCGGCATCGGCGGCACGATGGGCGTGACGGCGAGCTGGATCTTCGGCGCAATTGCGGTGGCCGCCACCTGTTACGCGATCTGGCAGGCCCGGCGCGCACGCGTGGCGCATGAGTTTCCGGTAAAGCCGGTCTGGGCAGAAGCCGTTCTCATGCTGATCTGCTCCGTGTTAATCCTCGGTTTCATCGGTATGCTCAACGCCTACGAAGTGCCCAGCCGCGTCCTGGAACGCGGGTTCGAGGCCCGGGGCGAGGTCATGCCAGAGGGGTACACCGAGGGCTACGGCGTGCCTTACTCGGTCCTGCTGCTTGTCGCGGTGGCCGTAGTCATGACGCTCGTCGCTCAACGCACCCGCCTTGGCCGCTACATTTTCGCGACCGGTGGGAACCCGGACGCGGCGGAACTGTCGGGCATCAACACCCGGCTTCTGACGGTCAAGGTCTTTGCGATCATGGGGACGCTGTGCGCGCTTGCCGCGCTGGTCGCTTCGGCGCGCCTGTCGTTCCATTCCAACGACATCGGCACCCTGGACGAACTGCGTGTGATCGCCGCGGCTGTCATCGGCGGCACTGCGCTCGCCGGCGGGATCGGGACGATTTACGGCGCCATCCTTGGAGCTCTGATCATGCAGTCTCTCCAGTCGGGTATGGCCATGGTCGGCGTGGATGCTCCGTTCCAGAACATCGTCGTTGGCGCCGTGCTCGTGCTCGCCGTCCTCGTCGATATCATCTACCGCAAACGGACGGGAGACGCCTGATGTCGGACCGCAAAGCCCCCCCTCTTGTCGAAATGCGCGATGTCTCGGTCGCTTTCGGCGGCATCCAGGCCGTCGACAACGTGACCGTCGATCTTTACCCCGGTGAGGTCGTGGGCCTTCTGGGGCACAACGGCGCGGGCAAGTCGACGCTCATCAAGTGCTTGTCGGGCGCCTACAAGATGGACGCGGGAGAGATTCTGATTGATGGCGAACGGGCCGAGATCGGCAATCCGCGCGATGCACGCGCCTACAACATCGAGACGATCTACCAGACACTCGCGCTGGCTGACAATCTCGACGCCGCCTCGAACCTCTTCCTGGGGCGTGAACTGGTCACGCCGATGGGCTTTGTGAACGATGCCCAGATGGAGGCGGAAACGCGCAGGATCATGGGTCGGCTCAACTCGAACTTCAAGAAGTTCAAGGACCCGGTGAAGGCGCTCTCGGGCGGCCAGAGACAATCGGTCGCCATTGCCCGCGCGGTCTATTTCAATGCGCGTATTCTCATCATGGACGAACCTACAGCCGCCCTCGGCCCGCAGGAGACCGAGATGGTCGCGGAGCTGATCAAAGAGCTCAAGTCCCAAGGCATCGGGATCTTCCTGATCGAACACGACATCCACAATGTGATGAAGCTTTGCGACCGGGCGTCGGTGATGAAGAACGGAAAGCTTGTCGGGACGGTGAATGTGGACGAGGTCACGGATGAGGACATTCTCGGCATGATCATCCTCGGAAAAACGCCGGAGGCCGCCTGAGCGCAGTCAGCCTTGCGCGTCGGTGATCTCCTTGATCGCCTGAAGGAACTGCGCCACTTCGGCCTCGGTGTTGTAGTGGCACATCGAAACCCTCACGCAGTGTTCCATGCCGAGCGGATCGAGGATGTTGCCTGAGTAGTGATCGGCCTTGCGGATATGCGTGCGGATACCCCGCGCGTTGAGCGCATCGACCAGATTCGGCGCAGGGACGCTGTCCAGCGCGAAACAGACGAGCCCTTCTCGACCTGGATTGTCGGTGCCGCCAAGGATCGTGACACCCTCGTATTCCGCCAGGCCCTTTTGGTTTCCCGTTCCGTGGATCATCGCGTGGCAAAGGGCGGTTTCCTGCGTATGGATCGCCTCCCCCGCCGCAACGATCCGCGACCGGCGATCTTCTGATCCGGACACTTCGCCACCCAGCCAGTCAAAATAGGATACGACGTCCGAAAAGGTCGCATAGGCCCCGGTGTCACGCGTGCCAAGTTCCCACGAAGCCGTAGGGGCACCCATGAGCGTATCATGGGGCAGCGCGGCCAGGCGGTCCGACACCCAGGCCACGCCATAGCCGTGGCGCGAAAAAACCTTGTAAGGCGAGATGACATAGCCGTCGATGCCGTATGCCGCGATGTCGAGCCGTCCATGGGCCGCGTGTTGGATGCCATCGACGATGATGAAGCAGTCGGGGGCTATGTCGCGGATCTGCGCGGCCACTGCGGCCACGTCCACGCCAATGCCCGTGACGGGCGAGGTGTGAAGAATGGTGGCCACGACCGTATCCGGCGTCACGAGCGGCGCGTAATCCTCGGCCGTGACCGTGCCGCGCGCGTCGTCATGGGCCACAAGGAAATGGGGCTTGCCCGCCACCTTTGACCATCGTGCGGCAGCGCTCCGACTTGCCGGATGCTCCAACGTGCTTCCAAGAACCCGGCCCAACGGTGTGCCAAGGCAGGCAGAGCGGATCAGGCGAAATAGAAGCTCGGTGCCGCTTTCACCGACGAAGAACTGCCCCTCCGGCGCATTGAAGAACACGCGCATGTCGGCCTTTGCTGTGTCGATCATGTCCTGAAGCGCTTTCGACGCCGCGTTGGAGCGACCCTGATTGTCCGGAATCGCCGCCATCCGGGCCGAGGTTTCAACCACGGAATTGAGCGTCAGCGCCCCACCTGCGTTCTCGAAGAACACGCGCTCGCCCTCGAAAGGGCAGTTGTCGACATGGGCGAAACGGGCACGTACATCATTCATCAGCGCGGCGGAGATATCAGGCTTGGTCATTCACGGGCTCCGGATTACGCGCCTCTCCTGTCACGTCGCCGCGACCCTTCGCAAGCCAGTTCAGCCCCAGCAGGACCACGATCACCGCCGCCCCGGCCGCCTCGACCTCGAACACCGGCCAGAAAACCGCAACGATGGCAGGGGCGAGAATGATCCGTTGCCAAAGGGGAATCGTCGCGAAAAGATATCCCTCCAGCATGGCCGCAAAGGCGGTGAGGGCGATGATCGCCAGCGCGCCGTTCCAGATCACGAGCGGCACCGGACCGCCGAGAATGATCGGTTCGTTGAAAACCATGAACATGGGGATGAGGTAGAGGCCCTTGGCGAATTTCCACGCCTGGAAACTCGTCTCCATGGGTTTCGATCCGGCAATGGCCGCGCCCGCGAAGCCCGCGAGCGCCACGGGTGGCGTGACGTTTGAGTCCTGCGAGTACCAGAAGACGACCAGGTGGGCGATGAGGATCGGGACACCGAACTCGCTGGTCAGCGCGGGGCCGACGAGGATGATGAGCACGATATAGGCCGCAGTCACTGGAAGGCCCATGCCCAGGATAAGGCTCGCGATGATGACGAGCAGGAGAGCCAGAACCATGTTGCCGCCAGAGAAAGCGAGCATCATGGCCGAGAACTTGAGACCCAGTCCGGTGAGGCCGACCACGCCCACGATGATGCCTGCCACGGCGCAGGCCATCGACACGGCGACGGCGTTACGCGCGCCTAATTCCAAAGCCTGAAGTGTGAGCGCCAGACCTCGTCGGGCCAATGCACCAGCCCCCGCCATTGAAGGTTTGTCGCGCAGGAAATCCCAAAGTGCCCGCGCGATCGCGGCCGCGGCGACCGAGACCACCGCAAAGAAACCCACGCGCAGCGGCGAGTAGCCAGAGACGAGAAAATAGACGAGCACCACGAGAGGCAGGAGGAAATGCCACCCCTGCGCCAGCACGTCGCGGACGCGCGGCAGGTCAATCGCCGGTATGCCCTTCAGCCCCAGCTTCACCGCCGCAATATGTACGAGAAGGTAGACCGAGCCGAAGTAAAGCATCGCCGGGAAGATCGAGACGAGCACGATCTCGATGTAAGGCACCTGTGTGAACTCGCTCATCAGGAAGGCGCCCGCGCCCATCAGAGGCGGCATGATCTGACCGCCGGTGGACGCCGCCGCCTCGATCCCGCCGGCCTGCGCGGGGCGGTATCCGAGTTTCTTCATGAGCGGGATGGTGAAGGCACCCGTCGTCACGACGTTGGCGATGGCTGAGCCCGAGATGGACCCCATTCCCGCCGACGCGATGACTGCGGCCTTGGCCGGCCCGCCACGCTGCCGCCCGGTCGCAGCATAGGCGAGATCGATAAAGAACTTCCCCGCCCCGGTTACCTCGAGGAGTGCTCCGAAAAGGACGAAGATGAAAATGAACGTGGCTGCCACGCCCAGTGGGATACCAAAGAGCCCTTCGGCGCCAAGGGTCAGCTGGCTCGCCACCCGGTCGATGGAATAGCCACGGTGGTTCAGGATACCCGGCATCAGGTCGGCGAGCCACGGCAACTCCCCGCGCAGACCGGCGAAGGCATAGACCACGAAGAAAGCGCCGATGATGGTCAGGACCAGGCCGACCGCACGCCGCGCGGCCTCCAGCACGACGAGCACCGAAACGATCCCGACGGCCACGTCGATGCTGCGCGGGAAAATCGCGTTGGCGATGGTGTCGATGTTGTAAGGCACCCAGAAGCCCACAAGGATGCCGCACAGGATGAGCGGCCCGTCGATAAGCCAGCCGACCAACCCGCGCGGCCGGTGCTTGCCGAAGACCGGGTAGATCAGAAAACACAGGACAAGGATGAAACCGAGGTGGATGGGGCGCTGATAGAACAGGCCAAGCGGCTGGATGCCAGCGGCATAGAGTTGAAACAGGGAAAGGGCGATCCCGACGACAGAGATCAGGCCAAGCACGAATCTGGGCTGCACGACTTCTGCTCGGGTCTCGGTCTGGAAGTCCGTCATTGATCCTCATCCGGTGTGAGCGCGATGCGCACCCGTTCATGTGCGGCCAGCGCAGAGAGGGAGATGACGGTCTCACCCGCGCGCAGCCTGTGATCGACATTCATGGTACCGGGTCGCAGGATATAGGCGTTGCCCGGCACAGCTTCATCCAGGTCTTCGATCCAATAGCCCCCCTGCCCGTCCGAGATCTGCCGCCCGCGACCGGGGATATGGTCGAGCCCGGCAGCGAAATCCGGCAAGTGGGAGCGGTGGAGCACCATCCGGCCCGACCGGTTTTCATAACAATCCTCCACCTCGAACCCCTGCACCGAATGGCGCCAAAGAACGCACCAGCCCGTGCCCTGCGCGACCTCGATACGGGCCAGCACCTCGCCCGTCGCCGCCAGCGACGCGGTGAGCGTTCCGGCATGGCCTGGCATAGCGGTGTGGAAGAGGAGGAGCGCGGCGAGCGCTCCTCCGGTTTTGGCGATCACGGACGGAGTTTGTCGGGAATGTCCGCGCCGGTTTCCTCGTAATACTTGAGGGCGCCGGGGTGCAGCGGGATCGGCGTCGCCGACAGGGTGAACTCGACTGTGGTCTGGTTCGCTGCCGGGTGCACCGCCTGCAGGTCCGCGATATTTTCGAACATCGCCTTGGTGATCTCGTAGGCGAGGTCCTCGGACATTTCCGACGAAGCGACGAGTACGTTGGGTACGCCGAGCACCGTCACATCCTCGTCCACACCGTCATAGATGCCGGCGGAGAGGGTCGTGCGCGCGAAGAGCGGCTGGGCCTCCTGCGCCGCCGCGATCTGCTCGTCCGTCAGTTCGATGACGACGATATCCTGCGTTGTCGCGAGGTTGAGAATCGACGAAGTCGGCGCGCCCACGCTCCAGAAACCGGCGTCGATGTCGCCGTTCGCCAGCGCGTCGGCGGTTTCGTTGAAGTTGAGGCGCTGTTCCTCGATATCGTCGTAGCTGATGCCGGCGGCGGTCAGCACCTGCTCGGCGTTCACCTCGGTGCCCGATCCGGGCGCACCGATCGACACGCGCTTGCCGGTCAGATCGTCAAGCGACGTGATGCCGCTGTCGGCGAGCGTCACGATCTGGATCATGTTGGCGTAGAGCGACGCGACGCCATGGACCATCTCGAGCTGCTGACCTTCGAAACGGCCCGTGCCGGTGCGTGCCTGATAGACGGTGTCCGCAAGCCCGATGGCGAGGTCTGCGTCGCCGGTGGCGACGAGACCCATGTTCTCGACGGAAGCGCCGGTCACCTCTGCGGTGGCAGAATAGCCTTCGACATGGTTGTTGATGACTTCGGCGAGGCCCCCGCCCATCGGATAGTAGACGCCGCCGGTGCCGCCGGTGGCGACGGAGAGCGGGGTTTGTGCGACAACAGGCGTCGCCGCAAGCATAGCTGTGGCCGCAACGGCCTTGAAAAGCTTCATGATTTCCTCCCAGTTGATCGGCCTCTGTCGGGCCAGTGTCCTGCCGCGCGTTTCCCGACCGGACCAGATTTCAGGAAACCAACCTGCGGGGCATCCGTCAACTGCCGTAACCGTGAAAACGGACGATACCGAGATGATCCGGCCAATCCTCGCGCCGGGATGGGAATGACTATTCCTGCGCAGCTCCCGGCGTGGTCTCGTCGCTCTCGGCGACGTCGAGGTGAACGAAGGGTGCCTTGCTGCGCGTGAAGATTTCGCGTCCCACATCGAACCAGAAGGTGGGCGGATCAAACGTGCCACCTGCCACGGCGATGGCATCGTCGAACAGCTCAAGCGTCCAGAACACGCTCGTCCCGCAGGTCTTGCAGAAGCGCGTCGTAAAGCGTCGCCCGCCGTCGGTCGTAAAACTGTAGTCCTTTAGATCCCCAGACAGGATTTCCACCTGATCCGCGTCGAAATAGACGGACACACCAAAGGCACTCCCGGTCCGGGTCTGGCAGAAACGGCAGTGACAGACACCGGTCCGGTGAGGCTGGCCCGTGGTGCGATACCGTACGCCACCGCATTGGCAGCCGCCTTCGTGTATTTCGCTCATGACCGTCCTCCCTTTTTCCATCTTGTCGCGCGCACCGGGAGGATCGCAACTGTCCAGTTCCGGGCCTTCTCCCGCCTGCGCCCGGCGACTGATCGAGGTTCGTCGTGTCAGGGCTGGAAGCCGCGACGGGGGCGCGGCATACTCCGCGCAAAGCTTGGGGGGGGAGCATTGATGGATAATAACAACGGATTACGCGCCGGGAAGATGGCGACGGCCCGAAGCGCGGCCATCGTAGACGACGTCGAGATGAAGAAAGCACCCGTATGACAAGAGTGATCGAAGGCCAGGAACTCTGGCGCGCGTCGGAAGAACGGCGCACGCGCGTCCACACCACGCGCTTCCTGCACTGGCTCGCCGCCGAGCGAGGCAAGGAATTCGACGGCTATTTCGACCTCTGGCGCTGGTCGATCGAGGATGTGCCGGGCTTCTGGCGCGCGGTCTGGGATTACTTCGACATCATCCACGACGGCGAGATCGACGAAGTCATGACCAGCGACCCGATGCCACGTACGCGCTGGTTCACGGGCACGCGCCTCAACTACGCCGAGCACGTTCTACGGCATGAGGCGACCGGCGACCCAACGCGTCCGATGATCGCGCACCTGTCCGAAACCCGGCCAGAGACACGCAACCTGAGCTGGGCCGACGTTGGTCGCGACGTTCGCAAGATGGCCACGCGGCTGCGCGAGATGGGTGTGGAACCGGGCGACCGTATCGTCGCCTACATGCCCAATATACCCGAGACCTTCATCGCAATGCTGGCCACCACCGCGATCGGTGCCACATGGTCCTCCGCCGCGCCCGAGTTCGGCGCTCAGACCGTAATTGACCGGTTCGGCCAGATCGAACCCAAGCTGGTCTTCGCCGTGAACGGTTACCTTTACGGGGGAAAGGACTACGACCGCACGGATGAGCTGACCAATATCCTGGGTCAACTGCCCAAAGCCGAACGACTGGTGCTTCTGGACTATCTGCCTGATGCAGGCACTCCCGATTTCTCCGGCGAGACACTCGCTTGGGACAGTCTGCTGGACGGGCCGGAGGTATCGCGGGAGGCGTTCAACTATACGCGCGTGCCCTCGGACCATCCGCTGTGGGTTTTGTTTTCGTCCGGCACGACCGGCTTGCCGAAGCCTATCGTTCACGGCCACCACGGAATCGTGCTGGAACACCTCAAGTCCGGGGCGTTCCATCTCGATATGCACGAAGACGCCGTACAGTTCTGCTATTCCACCACCGGCTGGATGGTGTGGAACACGCTGATGATGGGGCCGCTGCTGAATGGGCACGTGACGCTCTATGACGGTCACCCGACTTATCCCGACGCCCGCGCACTCTGGCGTCTGATGGCGGACACGGGCGTGACGACCTTCGGCGTGTCACCCACTTTTATGCAGATGGTGCGTAACGAAGGTATCCGACCGGGTGAGGAGTTCGACATCGCTCCCCTTGAGACGATCCTTCTCACCGGCTCGCCTGTGACGCCCGAAATTCTTGCCTGGATTCACGAGGCGGTGAAACCGGACATTTACGCGACGACCCAATCCGGCGGGACGGAGGTCTGCTCAGGAATCCTCGCAGGCTCTCCCCTTCTCCCGGCACATGCGGGCGAGATTCAGGCGCCGGCGCTCGGATGCGACGCGGCGGCCTTCGATGAAAACGGCAAGGTAGCGGAGACCGGCGCCGTTGGCGAGTTGGTCATGCGTCAGCCGATGCCTTCCATGCCGCTGTTTCTGTGGGGCGACGACGGATTCAAACGATATGCCGACAGTTACTTCGATATGTACCCGGGCGTCTGGCGCCATGGCGACCGCGTGCGGTTCAACGAGCGCGGCGGCTCCTATGTGCTCGGACGCTCGGATGCCACGCTTAACCGCTTCGGCGTTCGCATCGGATCGGCCGAGATCTACCGCACCATCGAAGGGTTCGACGAGGTCGCCGACAGTCTGATCGTCTGTATCGAAGAGGCGGACGGCGGATACTACATGCCACTGTTCGTTCAGATGGCGCAGGGTGTCCGGCTGACCGGGGACATCGAAAAAGAAATCGTTCGACGCCTCCGCTCGGAGCGCTCGCCGCGTCATGTGCCCGACGTGATCGTCGAGGTGCCCGAGATTCCGACCACCCTCACGGGAAAGAAGATGGAGGTTCCGGTGCGCCGGATGCTTCTGGGCGAAAATCCGGAAAAAGTCGCCTCAAAGGATGCCACACGCAATCCCGCGGCGCTCGACTGGTTCGCGGAATTCGCTGCGAAGAGGCTAAGTAAAAGAGAGTGACGTCGCGCAATTACTGTGGCTGAAGTGCGCCAGCGTCTCGGCAGAGCTCAGGCGCCTACAGGTGTCGCAGGTTGTGGATGATCCGGTCCAGCCCGTCGATCAGGACGGTCACCTGATCGTCGGTCAAGCCGGCAGACATCCGCCGCTCACTTTCGAGTGCCGAGGCACTGAGGTCTGCGACGACACCTTCGCCCTTCGCGGTCAGGAACACGGCCTTGGCCCGCCGGTCTCCCTCGACATCGCGCCGTTCAACGATCCCTTCAGTCTCCATCCGGTCCAGGATCGGAACGAGACTGGAGCGCTGAAGGCCAACGGCCTCGGCAAGGCGGTTCTGCGGGGCGCCCGGATTGGTTTTGATAATCGACAGGAGGCCCAGAAACCGGGACGCTCCACCGTATCCGGGATGCTGTTTTTCGAAATGCCGGAATGACAGGATCTGAGCCATTCGAATGCGAAAGTTCAGCGACCGGTCGAGGTCATGACCAAGCGCCAGAAGCTCTTCGGGTTCAGTACCTTCGAACGGCGCGGCTTTCGGGGTTGATGTGCCCTGTTCGCTCATATGCCACCATCGTCGTCGGCGTTGAATTGATCGATGCCCAATTGATCGATGTCGAACCATTGGATAACATCCAATCCGGAACCCGTCCAGCGGCGCGGCGAGCGAGCACAGGGCGAACGGAGGAAGAGGACCGGGACATGACGACGGTAGAAGATACCCTGGCATGGTGGCGGCCGGACGCGAGCGGCCCCGAGATCCTCGATGTGACGCTGGGCGATATGCTGGACCAGCAGGCGATTGCTTTCGCTGACAGGACCGCCGTCACGGTGGATGAGAACGGTGGCGCAAAAAGCACCTCCTGGACCTACGCCGAGTTGAAGAAGCAGGCCGATATCGTTGGGCGCGGCCTCATGGGACTCGGGATTGAACGGGGCGACCATGTCGCAGTCATGGCGCAGAATTGCGCCGAGTGGATCCTTTTGGAATACGCGTTGGCCAAGACAGGCGCGGTGCTTGTGACGGTGAACCCGGCGCTTCTGCAAAACGAGGTCGACTACCTGCTGACTCAAAGCCGCGCGAAAGCGCTCGTCTTCTGTCCTCAGTTCCGCACAAACGACATCGCGGCTCATCTTGCAGGGCTGATGCCGGACCTCGCCACGACCGAGGGAGGACGGCGGACGGGCAACCGGACGCTTCCCGACCTCGAAACGCTGGTCGCCGTGGGCGAGCCTCCAGCCTTCGCCATGTCGTTCCGGGACCTTTGTGACCACGCCGACACGGTGTCACCCGACGCCCTCGCGGCCCGACAGGCCAAGGTGGCAAGCGCGGACATCGCTCAGATCCAATACACCTCGGGCACCACCGGCAAGCCCAAGGGCGCGATGCTCACACACCGCTCGACTGTCAACAACGCCCGCCTCGCCGGTGATCGGGGCGGGTTCGGGCCTGACGATGTCCTGCTCTCTGCAATGCCGCTTTTTCACACTGCCGGTTGCGTCTGCAACGTGATGGCGATGCTCGTGTCCGGCGGGCATCTCGTCACGATGGACGGCTTCGACGCGCGCCGCATGCTGGAACTGTGGGACGCCCATGAGCCGACGATCCTGAACGCAGTGCCCACCATGATGATCCGGATGATGGAGCACCCGGACTGGGACTCCTTCAACACCCATACCCTGCGCAAGACCTATACCGGCGGAACGAACATCCCGCCGAGCCTGCTGCGTACAATGAAGGAAAAGACCGGGGGCGACCCGCTTGTCCTGATGGGGATGACCGAATGCAGCCCGGTGATCACGCTGACCAACCCTGGCGACAGTTTCGAGGATCAGGTCAGCACGGCGGGGACGCCCCTTCCCCACACCGAAATCCGCATCGTGGACCCCGACACCGGCGCGGTCCGCGGCTGGGGGGAAAGCGGCGAATTGTGCATCCGGGGCTACAACACGATGGCGGGCTATTTCGACATGCCGGAAAAGACCGCCGAGACCATCGACGCGGACGGCTGGCTTCATTCGGGCGATCTCGCGGAACTGGCCCAAAGCGGGCACCTCAGGATCGTGGGACGGCTCAAGGATATGATCATCCGGGGCGGTGAGAACGTCTATCCCGTCGAGATCGAGGAGTGTTTGCTGGATCATCAGAGCGTGAGCGAAGCGCAGGTGGTTGGGGTACCGGACAAGCAACTGGACGAGGAAATCTGCGCCTTCGTGGTGCCTGTGCCCGGGGCGACGGTCGATCCGCAAGTGCTACAGGCCTTTTGCCGGGAGCGGATGGCGCGGCACAAGATGCCAAAGTATATCGTTGGGATCGATGCGCTCCCGATGACTGCGAATGGCAAGGTCCAGAAATTCGCTCTGCGCGATCAGGCGACGCAGGCCATCACGGACGGGTCGCTGACCCCAGTGCGCCGATGAACACGCCCTTCCTTTTCGAGCGTGATGGACACGTTGCCACGCTCACCTTCAACCGCCCGGAGCGGCGCAACGCGATGAGCCCGGAGGTAATATGCCGGCTGGCTGACGCGATGGCGGATATCGCCGAAGACGGGTCGATCCGCGCCGTGATCCTGACCGGCGCGGGGGACAAGGCTTTCTGCTCCGGCGGGGACCTCGAACTCTCCTTGCCCCTGCTGTCAGGTGCCCGCGCGCCGGAGACCGAGTGGGACCACCGGTTTCTTGACGACCCCAGCGTCCACGCGCGAACCGCCTTGCGGGGCTTCGAGATGAACAAGCCCATCGTGGCTGCAATCAACGGCCCGTGCATGGCCGGCGGAATGGAAATTCTGCTCGCGACGGACATCCGGTTGGCCGTGCCTTTCGCGACGTTCGCCCTGCCCGAGGCGGCCCGCGGCGTCATCCCCTTCGCGGGCGCACTCGCGCGCCTGCCGCGTCAGATTCCGTATACGGCAGCGATGGAGATGATGGTGGCGAATGTGCCTATGGACGCGGAGACCGCCCTGCGTCACGGCCTGATCAACCGGATCGTTCCGCCCGAAGACCTGCAAGCAGCAGCAAGGGGCATGGCGGAACGCATCGCTGCCAACGCTCCAGTCTCGGTCCGGCAGATCAAGAAGACCGTCGTCGAGTCGATAGGCCGACCTCTGGAGGAGGGCTTCGTGCTGGAAGATCGCGCGAAGGCCATCGTCATGGAAACCGATGACGCACGGGAGGGACCCCGCGCCTTCATGGAAAAGCGGGCGCCGGATTACAAAGGCTCCTGACGAGGCGTTGCCCGAGTGCTCAGAGGCCAAACAAGGCCGCAGCGGTCTTGCGATGTGGCGCGCCGCTCGCCTCGAGCAATGCCCGGCGACCGGCCATGTCCCCGATGTTGTGCGGGTAGTCCGACCCGAAAAGAATCCGGTCCGCGCCCACCGTCTCAATACACAGATCGAGGGCGCCTTTTGAATATACGACGCTGTCGAGATAGAGACGATCGAGGAAGGCCGAGGGTGGCTGCGCCGTTCCCGCCGCGCAGGCCGGGATACGATCGTGGCAGACATCCAGACGCCCGATCAGGAACGGAAGCGTCCCTCCGCCATGAGCGAGGATCATGCTCAGTTGCCTGTAGCGTTCGAAGAACCCGTCATAGAGCATCCGGCTGATGGCAAGCGTCGTGTCGAATACGAACCCGACCGGCGGCGACAGGTTATGGTCACCAAGGCCCAGCTCCTGCTCCCCCGGCGGCACGGACGGGTGCAGGAACACCGGCAGGCCTGCGGTATCAATGGCTTCCCAGATCGGCGCGTAGGCCGGGTCCGTCAGCGGCCGGCCGTCCACGGTCGCTACGGCGAACACACCGGACGCGCCAAGCGAAACGGCGCGAGACAGCTCCTCGACGGCACCGCTCGGGTCAGTCCAAGGCAGGGATGCGAACCAGCGCAGCCGGTCTGGATGCGCGGTGCGTGCCTCGGCAAACGCATCGTTCATCAAGCGGGCCGCAGTGCGGCTCAGATCGCCGTCCGCGAAGATCGCATTGGGCGAGGTGAGCGAGATCACGGCCACGTCGACGCCGGCGGCATCCATGTCTCGGATGCGCTGATCGAAGTCCCACATGGCCGGGAGAAGCGTGAAAAACGGCACCCCATCCTTGTCGATCACTTCACCGCCAGCCGGAAGCGTGCGGAACGTGTATTTCGGACCGCCATCACGTCTCAATAGATTCAGGTAGTCCTCGGTCACCATGTGCGTGTGAACATCAACGATCATCGGACAGCCTCCGGCACCCGCACCCCCCGCAGGCGGTCGATCAGTGCGGTTGGATCAGTTGGCACCTTGTTGCTCCGCCATGCGATGTGATTGTCAGGCCGGGCGAGAACCAGCGCCTTGCCATATGGCTCCGGCGCATCCGGCAGGTCGATCAACGTGATCGGAAGCCCCGCCGCGCGCGCCGCCGAGAGAAGCGACTCGACCTCTGACTCGGGGTCGGTGCAGATCAGCGCGAACCCTGTGCCTTGCACATCATAGAGCCATTGCTCGTCGTCGATACGCACATTCGGCAACCGCGCGCCCGGCACTGTCGAGGCCGTGAAATCTCCCATGCTGTAAGGCGGTGGTGTCCCGTCCCGCACGATCAGGGGCGAGGCCTCGTAGTAATAACCGAAGTTGAGACCGGCGCAGCAGTATTGCTGAACGTTCAGGTCATAAAGCGCTTTGCCCGCCTTTTCTCGTGCGGCCGCTCCTTCTGGTGTGTCGTCATCGATTTCCGGCGGCACGGCCTTGCGTTTGCGGGCCATTTCATGCGCGTGATTCATCGCGAAATGGGACACCTGCTCGGTAATCGGGAGCCGTTCGGCTTCGTGAGCGTCGAGCGCACTGGGGTCAGCCCAGCCGGCGAAGACACCGCCCATATGCATGGCGAGGTTGTGCGCGTCCGCTATCCCCGCGTTCATCCCGTAACCTGCATAGGGTACCCAGAGATGGGCCGCGTCTCCACAGATGAAGACGTTTCCCTCCCGCAGTTTGTCGACAACGAGTCGACGACCGAACCAGTCCTCGCGCGTCAGAATTTCATATGAAAAGTCGTCATCCACGCCGAGGATCTGCCGGATCGCCCAGTCACGATCCACGCTGTCGAAATCCGCTTCGTCCTCCTTCAGGTAATTGTGGATAAGCCAGGTGTCGCGCCCGTCGATGGAATAGACGACACCGGTGCGCACCGGATTGTAAGCGAACATCCCCCACGTCGGCGGCCCGTCCATCAAGTCGATGAGTCCGGGCGCACGGATATAGGTGGATTGCACGCGCTGGACCACCGCGTCCCCTTGCAGCTTCGCGCCGATCGCGCTGCGCACCTCCGAGCGGCCACCGTCGCAACCCACCATATAGCGCCCTGACGCGGAGAACGTCCGCCCGTCGTCGCGCTCTATGCTGACCGTGACGCCACCGCCAGTGTCGGTGAAGCCCGTGACTTTGGCTTCGTTCACGATCTCGATTCCGGGGCGTTCCAGTGCAGCTTCGAACAGCACCGGCTCAAGAAAAATCTGGTTGATCCGGTGCGGCGGTTCCGGCGTGGGCCAGTCCGTATCGGGCCCCGGATCGCCCCGCTCACGCCCGGCGCGCGACGGGATCGGGACGCAAGTGATCTCACGTCCCGTCACGGTCGTTCGGTAGCTCACGCTGTGGGGATAATCATCGGGCAGCCCCGTGGCCCGTATGCGGTCCGCGATGCCAAGGCCGCGAAAGATCTCCATCGAACGTGCCGAGACGTGATTGCACTTCACGTTCGGCGGCTCTCCGGCGCGGCGCTTCTCGATGATGAGTGAGCTCACCCCACGCCGGTCGAGTTCCATCGCCAGCGTCAGGCCCACCGGGCCTGCGCCGACGATGACGACATCTGCGGACAGATCCGTCATGAGATGCCAAAGACCTTGCGCGCGTTGTCCTCGTAGAAGGCCTTGAGCACCTCCGGCGAAACCGGCATCGCGTCGAGATAGGCGGTTTCCTCGACGACGTACTGCCACGGGTAGTCCATCGCGTACATCATCCGGTCAGCACCGATGACATCCTGCACATACATGATGGGCTTGGGATCGCCGACGCCCGAGGATGTGTAGTAGAAATTCTCACGCAGATAGTCCGAAGCCTTGCGTTTGAGCGGCTTGACCCCGGGATAGCGGTTGGACTGCGAAATGCGTGTGTGCATGAAGTCGATCCGGTAGAGCCAGAAGGGCAACGCTTCGCCGGTATGGCCGAGGACGATCTGAAGTTTCGGGAAACGGTCGAACAGACCGGAAACGATCAGGCGCAGGGCATGCAGCCCGGTTTCACAGGAAAAGCCATAGACCGCAGCGTCCAGACCGCGTGAAAGGAACGGCTCCAGCATCTGCGGTGACGGCGTATTGGGGTGCAGGTAGATCGGCACGCCAAGGCTTTCGGCGGCTTCGAAGAGCGCCCAGTACTTTTCGTCATCCATGTAGGTGCCAAGCGTGTGGGAGTTCAGGATGCCACCCTTGAGACCCAGCTTGGTCACGCCACGTTCGAGTTCTTTCGCCCCGCCCTCAGGGTCGAGCGGCGAAAAGGCCGCCAGACCGACGTAGCGGTCCGGGTTCTTGGCAATTCCTTCGGCAAGTTCGTCGTTGGCGCGGATCGACAGGCTGGTAGCGGTCGCCGGGTCGAAAATCTGAACGCCCGGCGAGGACAGCGAAAGGACCGCAATGTCGATGCCGGCACGGTCCATGTCGGCCAATCTCTCTTCGCCGAGTTCGACGATGCGACGGTTGTGGGCTTTGGCGATGTCGTTGTCGCCAGCAAAGAAGCCCCACAAAGCCTGAAAGCCGGGTTCGTTGATTTTCTTGTCACGCACTTCGGCCCGGTAAAGGTCGAGGATTTCCTGCGGAAGCCAGGCTTCCTCGGTGGCGATCCGTTTGTAGGGCGGGTTTGGGTTATGATCGGGCATCTGGCGCTCCGTTTTCTAGGGTTTCTCGGGAAAAGGTTGGTTGAGCCGCGGCGCGGCGGGACTGCCAGGCCAGCAGGAACAGCAGAGCAATGCCTGCGATGGCCGCGGCGATGGCAATGGGATGGGTCGGGTTCACGATGGCCGTGGCGCTGAACAGGAGCAGCCCGCCAAGGCTTGCGAAAAGCCGCAGGAAGCCGCCGCCGAACGCACTCTTTCGCGCCAGCACCTCGGCCAGAACATGCCCGCCCGCGTAGACCGTCGCGCAGGACACGGCGATCTGGAACCATGTACCTTCCATGATGAGCGCAGGGTTGAACGCGAAGACGAAGGGCAGGAGATAGGCCACAAACGCCAGCCGCACGCCCGTCACACCAGTCTGCCACATATCGCTCTTGGCGATCGAGGCGGCCGCGTAGCTCGCGATGGCGACAGGCGGCGTCAGCATCGACAGAAGGCCGAAATAGAGGATAAACAGATGCGCGGCGGTGATGTTGATCCCGTTCCGAACGAGCGCGGGGGCGAGCAGCACGGCGACGACCACATAAACGCCTGAGGTCGGCATTCCCACGCCCAGAACGATTGCGATCACTGCGGTCGTGGCGAGGAGCGGCAGCACCCCGCCGAGTTCCGCGATCTTGCCCAACGCAAGCGTCAGCGCGAAGCCCAGGCCGGTGACGTTGATCGTGCCGATGATGATACCGGCAATGGCGCAGACGAGCAGGATCGGGATCAGCGTTTCCCCTGCCCTCACAAGAATTCCGGGCAGCTCACGCAGGCCCGAGATCAGGCGCAGCCCGGTCGCGAGGTAAAGCGCGAGCGCCGCGCCCGAGGCGTAGAGCGCCGACTTGCCGGGCGCATACCCGAGCCAGAACAGGAAATAGATCAGCACGCCCAGCGGCAGGATGAGTGGGGTGCTGCCTTTCAGCGCAGCCCCGAGGCGCGGCAGGGACTCGCGGGGTTCACCATGCAGACCGTTCGCGGCGGCGTAGCTGTCCACCTGGCGGTAAAGCAGCAGGTAGTAGAAGGCAGCCGGCAGGAGCGCCGCAATCACCACGTCGGTGTAGGAAATCTGCAGGAATTCCGCGATGATGAAGGCGGTGGCACCCATGACCGGGGGGGCGATCTGTCCGCCGTTGGAGGCCACAGCCTCGATGGCCCCGGCGTGGCGTGCGGGCCAGCCGCTTTTCTTCATCATCGGGATGGTCACGACGCCCGTGGACATGACATTCGCCACGGTCGAGCCCGAAAGTGTGCCGAAAAGCGACGAGGCGAGGATGGCGACCTTGGCCGGGCCACCCCGGCGGTGGCCCATCGCCGCCATCGCCAGGTCGGTCATCGCAGCCGAGCCGCCCACTGCCGTGAGCACCGCCCCGAAGATTATGAAGCCGAGGATCTGCGTGGCTCCGACGCCGAGGACGAGGCCCGGCACACCGTTGGAGTCGTTGTAGACGTAAAGCAGGTAACGCGGAGGGGTGAGGTAAGCAGCCTCGAAGATCCCCGGCGCAAAGTGGCCGAAGAAGCCGTAGAGCATGAAGCCCACGCCCAGAAGGCTCAGGACCAGCCCGCAATGTCGCCGTGTCGCTTCGAACAAACCGAGGATGCCGACCACGGCGGGGACCCATTTTTCAGGTCCACGATTGACCGGGTCGAGCAGCCAGTCCTGGTAGTTGATCGCAAGCCACCACCAGCCGGCAAGCGCTGCGAGGCCGAAGACCAGGTCTGCAACCATGGGCACAGGGGGCTGCCGTTTGACCATCAATCCGGCCATGATCGTCAGGCCGAGGATCACCGCCAGGTATTGCTCGGTGATATAGACCTGCCCGATCATCTCGGGGAGGTTGAACGTCCAGGCGATGCCGAGCACGGGAAGGCTCGCGGCAAGGACAGCGGCAACGGCACGCATGTTGGGGCTCCGGGATGGGGCGTGCGCCGGGTATCCGGCGTCACCGAACATCGCCCGCGGGGCGACGGAGGTTGGTGGCCGGAAGCTCCCCGGCCACCACAATCAGCTCACTCGGAGAAGGTGGCTTCGCGTGTGTCGTTCGCGTCCGACCACATGCCCTTTTCCTTGAAAAAGGCGATGGCAGCCGGGTGATACGGCACGGTGTTGCTGGCATTGCCCATTGCATCCTGCGCCCCACCGCGCAGCGGCGGATAGTCTTCGCGCAGCTGCGGGAAAGCGTCGTAGAGTGCTGACAGGATCGCCGTCGCCTCTTCATCCGCCACCGCCGCACTTGTGGTCAGGAAGATGTCGTAGGCCGACACGACGACCGGTTCCGTGATCTCGGGCATGGCCGGGTTCGGACCGACCTCGAGCGGGTAGACACCCGGCAGGTTCTCGTCAAAGAACGCCTCGGTCGCGTTTTCGCCGGTCAGACTCAGGTACCTGATACCGCCGGGGATGCTGGCGTTAGCCTGCTGCGTAAGCGGAATACCGATAGCCGCCGCCGTTGCGTCGAGGTTGCCTTCGACCAGCGCGTCGAGCCCGGCTTTGAGGCCCGAGACCTCGACCGCTTCCACGTCCTCGATGGCAAGGCCGCCGGCCTGAATGGTCGCGCGGTTCACGGCGGACACACCCGTCAGCGCGGTCATGTCGACCACGGTGCGCTTGCCTGCGAGGTCTTTCACCTCGGTCATACCGTCATTGGCGCGCGTGACATAGGCTTGGCGCAGCGGCCAGAGGCGCGCGAGAACGCGCAGGTCCGTCAGCGCCTCGCCTGAAGTGTCGCCGCTGTACCAGCCACCTGCGTCGATGGCAGAGTTCAACCCGACCGTCACTTCGCCCGCCGAGATCAGCGGCAGGTAGACCGACGACCCGGTGAAAGGCTGCACTGTGACGGGCCGCTGGAGCGAGTCCTGAAGCGCGGCCGCGATACCGCTGCCGATTGTGTAGTAAAGCGAGCCCTGCGGATTGGTGCCGATCGTCACGCGGCCCTGGGCCGCGGCGTCATCGGCTGCAAAACCGGTCGCCGCCACGAAGGTCGCCGCAACGGCGAGCCCTTTTATCTTGGAAAACATGTCATTCCTCCCTGCACCCCCGCCGTCTTGTTTTTCGATGCGACGAGGTGTGTGGGAAAAGGCTAATATGAACCGCTTGATAACAAAACTGAATTTTTGTAATTAATTCATGAACAAAATGAATGTATCAAATGTCGGTTTCCAGCCTGACTCTCAAACAGTTGCGCGCCATCCAGCAGGTCTACCGCACCGGTCAGATCTCGGCGGCCGCCGAAGCACTCAACATCACGCAGTCTGCGGCGAGTGTGCTGATCCGGCAGGCGGAAACGGTCCTCGGAGCGACTCTGTTCGACCGTACGACGCGCTCGCTTGCCCCTTCAGCGGCGGGCGAAAGCGTGATCGGTCTGGTGGAGCGTATTCTCGGCGATCTCTCTACATTGGAGGAAACCATCCGCGGACTGCGGGACCTGGAGCGCGGGCGCATCCGTCTCACGGCAACGCCCGCGACCGGGCTGACCCTCCTGCCCCCGACCGTGCGACGGTTTCGTGCGGCCTATCCCGCAGTCAGTCTGATCCTCGACGACTGCGCACCGGACCAGTTCTATTCCAACATCATCGAACAGCGCGCCGACTTCGGCATCGGAACTGAACCGGAGGACAAGTCCGCGCTGGACTGGCAAAGCCTCCATGCCGACCCGTTATGCATCATCTGTGCTGCTGAGCATCGCTTTGCCGACCGCGAGAGCGTCGGCTGGAGCGAACTGGTGGACGAACCTCTCATCTTGTCGCGCCGCGACTATGGTGTGCGCGGGATGGTTGAGACGACGCTTGCGAAACTGAACATTCGCCCCCGTGTGGTTGCAGAGGTCGGGTTTCTCGGCAGCGCGGCGTGGATGTCTGCCTGCGGCATTGGACTAGCGGTCCTGCCAGGGCGTCTGGCCAGCGCGCAGCCGGCGCCGGGCATCCGTAGCCTCCCGCTCGTCGACCCGGTCATCAAGCGCGACGCCGGTCTCGTGAAGCGCCGTCGGCACACGCTTTCGCCCAGTGCGGAGCGTTTCATCGACATGCTGGCACAGGACCTGCGTAAATGACTCCGGCTCACGGCCAGTCCGAGAACCGCTCCAACCCAACTTCGCTTTCCTCGCGCCGCCCGAGAGCCTGCTTGCGGAAGGCACCCGGCGTTTCGCCCGCCATCGATTTGAAGAAGTGGTTGAACTGGCTCGCGGAAGAAAAGCCGAGCATCGCGGCGATCCGTTCTGCGGACAAGGACGTGCGTTGCAGAAGCACCCGCGCCTCGTGGAGCGAGCGCTCACGGATCAGGCGGGCCGGTGGCTTGCCGACAAGGCGCACACAAAGATCATGCAGTCGGTCATAGGTAATGCCCATCTCGTCGGCATAGTGCCGCGCCGTCCAACGCGCCCGAAAATGCGCCTCCACCAGATTGCGGAACACATTGATGTCGCCCAGTCCCTGGCTTTTTGGCTCCTGCGGGATGATGTCCCGGTCAACACTGCGCCAGAGTAGAACGAGAAGTAGCCGCAGGTAGGCCGATAGTGCGATTTCGCTTCCGAACTGCGGCGTCGTCGCTTCGTTCGTAATTCGATCAAAAAGTGTGTCGAGCCGCTGCCCCAGCGTATCGCTGCGCTCAAAGGACGCGACGAGATGTTGTGTCGCGAACATCCTCAGATCGGCGCCCTCTGCGGCGAGACCGATGGCATCCTCGAATACCGGGGTGCCGAAGAAGAGATAGTAGCCCGCGCCGCCGGCGGAGACCCGCAATCGGGTATGCTCGTCCAACGGTCCCCAGCGCAGTGCAGGCCCCGACATCTCGAAATCGCCGTCGTGGGTTTCGGCCACGGCCTGCCCACTGTCGAGGTAGAAGACGAACCACTCATATGTCGCGGCCGCTGCGCGCGCACCGACGACGCGCTCCTGAAGCGCGCATTCAATATGGCCCGCTCGGAACCGGGACGATGGCGAATCGAACATGACGACCTCCAAAAGGTGCAGCCCTCCTGCACTTTACCCAACTTTCAGCAATACATGCCCATTTTTTGGCATTATTTCTGGAGCGATCCTCGGTCATGCTGATCTCCAGGGTCACGTCGGGGCACACCGGCGGGCCAAGGGAGGATCATGTTCGAAGCCAAGCTTCATATCCGCGACGCGGGAGTCGGGGCACGCGATGGTGCCGTGTTCGAACGCCTGTCGCCGGTCAGCGGCCAACCTGTCACCCGCGCGGTTGCGGCAGGTCCGCGTGACGCGCGTGACGCCGCCAATGCTTCTGCGGCCGCCTTTCCGGTCTGGCGTGCCACGTCAGTTGAAGAAAAACGCAAGGTCCTCGCCCGTGCGCGCGATCTTCTCATCGAACATACCGAGGAGTTCGTCGAGATCGCCGCCGAAGAACTGGGCTCTACGCCGGATTGGATTAGGTTCAACGTCTCGATCGCGGTCGATGTGTTCAACGAGGCGATGAAAATACCCGAAAAGATCACGCAGACCGAGGAGACATCCGAAAAGAGCGGAATCCAATCCACGGTTTTTCGAGAGCCGGTGGGCGCGGTTCTGGCCATCGCACCGTGGAATGCGCCGGTGACACTTGCGGTGCGCGCCATCGTCTGGCCGCTGGCGTGCGGAAACACGGTTGTCTTCAAGGGCAGCGAGTTGTGCCCGATGCTTCATTCGCGAATTGTGGACGTGATCTGCGAGGCGGGTCTTCCCGCCGGGGCGCTGACTTCTGTCATTCACGCACCGGAGATGGCCGAGCCCGTGGTCGATGCACTTGCCGGACACCCGGCGGTGCGACGTGTGAACTTCACCGGTTCGACACGAGTAGGTCGACGCGTGGCCGACATCTGCGCGCGCCACCTGAAACCATGCCTTCTTGAACTGTCCGGCAAGGCGCCGCTGATCGTCCTTGAAGACGCCGATCTCGCCGCTGCTGCAAAGGCCGCAGCCTACGGCGCATATTTCAATCAGGGCCAGATCTGCATGGCCACCGAACGTATGATCGTGGTCGACGCCGTTGCGGATCCGTTCCGCGCCGAGATGGAAGCGCAATGCGCCGAGTTGTTGACGCGCAAGAACCGCGACAAGGTCGGCGAGCTTATCAGCGCCGAGGCCGCGCGCCGAGTCGGACGTCTGATAGAGGACGCGCTTTCGAAGGGTGCGACGCTCATCGCGGGCGGCGAGGTGTCCGGCTCCTACGTGGTGCCCACCCTGCTGGACCGGGTGACCCCGGAGATGCAGATTTATGGAGAGGAAAGCTTCGGCCCCGTCGCCGCCATCATACGCGCCGGCGACGAGGCAGAGGCGATATCCATCGCGAACGACACGCAATACGGTCTTGTGGCTTCCGTCTTCACCGCTGACACGAGCCGGGCCCGCGCCCTTGCCGGCCTGCTCGAAACCGGCGTTTGCCACATCAATGGCCCGACCGTCTACGACGACCCGTCCAAGCCCTTCGGAGGGGTGAAAACCTCGGGCTATGGGCGCTTCGGCGGAACATCCGCCATTCACGAATTCACCGAACTCCGGTGGATCACCGTCCAGGAGCCGAGATCCGATTACCCGTTCTGGACGTAATCAAAGCGCGACAGACGCGCGAACTCAGGGAGGAAACACATGAAACGGAGAACACTCTTCAAGGTGACGACGACGCTGGCTGCCACGCTGGTGGCCGGTGCCGCATTCGCCCAGGACTCGATTGTCGTCGGGGCCGTGGCGCCCAAGACCGGTCCGCTGGCCGGCGGCGCCGCCGTGACCCATTGGCCGAACATCGCCCTCTGGGTGGAAGAGGTGAACGAACGTGGCGGTCTGAACGTGGGTGGCGAGCAGCGGATGCTCGAAGTCATCGAGTACGACGACCAGACCAACCCGTCCGAGACCATCAAGGCGGTGCAGCGCCTGGCCACGCAGGACGACGCGGATATTATCCTCGCGCCCTATTCGACCGGCCTGAACCTCGCCGCCGCGCCAATCTTCGACAAGCTCGGGTTCCCGCAGATCACCTCGTCGGCCGCGACTGACCAGATCGGTGAATTGACTGAGCAGTTCAACGACATGTTCTTCCTGCTTGGCCGGTCCACCGACCTCGCAGAAGATGCGGTCGAGGTGCTGTCTGACCTGCGTGAAGCGGGCGAGATCGGCAACAAGGTCGCGATGGTGAACGTGGCCGACGCCTTCGGAATCGAGCTTGCAGCCGTCGGCAAACCGGCCCTGGAAGCGGCCGGGTTCGAGATCGTCTATGAAACTTCGTACCCGCTGGGCACGCAGGACCTCTCACCCATCATGAAGGCCGCCAAGGCCGCCGAGCCCGACGCCTTCATGGCTTGGTCCTATCCGCCGGACACTTTCGGACTGACCGAGCAGGCGATGATCGAAGAGCTGAACGTCAAGGCCTTCTACACCGCCGTCGCCACCGCATTCCCGTCCTACGGCGCACGTTTCGGTGCGGCAGCGGAAGGGGTCATGGGCATCGGCGGCGTCAACACCGCATCGCCGGAGTTCCAGGACTACGCCGCACGCCTTGAAGCGGCGACCGGGTCCAAGCCGGACTACTGGGCTGCGGGCATGATGTATGCCTCGCTCCAAATTCTCGAAGAAGCGATCGAGACGACCGGGACGCTCGATATGGCCGAGGTCACCCAGTACATCAAGGACAACGCATTCGAGACCGTGATGGGCACGATCGACTTCGACGATCAGAACAACAACACGGCCTACTGGACTGTCGGCCAGTGGCAGGACGGCGAGTTCAAGGGGATCAAGGAGACGGGCCGCGAAGGTGCCGTCGAGCCGATGGTCAAGACCGGCTGGGAATAACCCCGTCCAACGCGAAGGGCGGGTCCGGACCGATCCGGGCCCGCCAGCTGTCACGGAGACCTCATGGACATCCTCATCACCGGCCTCATTCTCGGCGGGACCTATGCGCTGATCGCGCTAGGGCTGAACTTGCAATACGGCGTGTCGCGCATCATGAACCTCGCCAACGGCGAGATGCTCGTGATCGGCGCTTTCGTCGCGTTCACCCTTTTCACCGTTGGGCAGGTCAGCCCGCTCCTCACGATTTTCCTCGTGGCGCCCCTCGCCTACGTCCTGAACTGGCTGATCTACCGGATCATGCTCCGTCCGCTGGTGAACCGGGCCAAGAATAGGGGAATGCTTGAGGTCGATGCGATCCTGACCACATTCGGCCTGTCCTTCGTGATGGTGGGCATCATGATCTGGGCCTTCGGAGGCGATTACTTCAGCTATTCCTATCTCGCGCGGCCCATCGTGATTTTCGGTGACAATTTCGGCCTGAACCGTGTGGTCGCCTTCCTTTGCGCTGCGGTACTCTGCGCGGGACTCTTCCTCTGGCTCAACGTCTCGCGCGCCGGGATGGCGATCCGCGCCGTCGCCGTGTCGCCCGAAAACGCGCGACTCGTCGGTATCGACGTGCCCAAGCTTTCGGCCCGTGCCTTCGCTCTGGGTGGAGCGGTGACTGCAGTGGGCGGGGCCGTGATCTCGACCTTCCTGACGCTGGACGCCTCCACCGGCGTGATGTTCACCATGAAGGCGCTCATTATCGTCATCATGGGTGGCGTCGGTGACGTGCGCGGCACGATCCTCGCGGCCCTGGTTCTGGGCATCGGCGAAACCTTCGTCGCCTCCGTCATCGATCCGGGCCTCACGCTCGTCGCGGCCTACGCGCTGTTCATCCTGATCCTGCTGTTCCGTCCACAGGGGTTCTTCGGGAGGAAGCCGACATGAAGCGCGACGAGTGGAAAACGCTGGGTTGGGCCACTGCCCTGCTCGCCGTCGCAGCGCTCTTGCCGCTGACAGGTGACGGCTACCTAATCTCGCTCGGGGTTTCGATCGCGATGTACACGGTACTCGCGACAAGCTGGGCGCTGTTCTCCGGGCCCACACATTACATTTCTCTCGCGACGGCGGCGTTCTTCGGGATCGGCACCTACGTCATGGGGTCCGGGATCGAGGTCCTGCCCTACTGGGTGCTCCTGCCCATCGCCGGGCTGATCGGGGGCGTGCTCGCCGCACTCGTGGGTCTCGCCACCCTCCGCCTGTCCGGCGTGTACTTCGTGATCTTCACGCTGGGATTGGCCGAAATGACCCGGCAAGGGGTGACGTGGTACCAGAACCAGACCGGGCACAAGGGCACCTATGTTCTGACCGACCTGACCGACAACGACATCTACTGGCAGCTTCTCGGCCTCGCTGCACTCGTCTATCTCGTCGGCTGGGGCATCGGCCGCTCGCGCCTCGGCTTCGCGCTGCGCATCATCGGCGATGACGAGGACGTGGCGCGCCATGTCGGCATCAACACCGCGCTGTCCAAAGTGGCTCTTTTTGTGGTGTCCGGAGCGGTGGCTGCCATCGTCGGGGCCATCATCGCGCCCAGATATGTCTATATCGAACCTTCGACCGCCTTCACGCCAATGTTGTCTTTCCAGGTTGTCATCATGGCGCTTCTGGGCGGCACGGGTCGGCTGTGGGGTCCGCTCGTCGGCGTCATCCCCTTCACGCTGCTCTGGGAGGCGATCTCGTCCTCCTTCCCGAACCAGACGACGCTGCTTCTGGGCCTCAGCTTCCTCGCCATTGTCTACCTGTTGCCGGGCGGCTTCGTCGGTCTCTACGACCGTCTCAAGGGCCGCGCGGCCAAGCGGAGCGCAATGGCATGATGGCGAATACGGTCATATCGCTGCGCGGCGCGACCAAGCAGTTCGGCGGACTGGTCGCGGTCGACAACGTCAGCTTCGACGTGCGCGAGCATGAGGTGCTGGGGCTGATCGGCCCGAACGGGTCGGGCAAGTCCACGACGCTCAACCTCATCTCCGGCGCGCTGCCCGCCACGGATGGCGAGATCAGCTTGCGCGGCGGCACGATCACCGGACTGCCCGCCCGCCAGATCGCGCGCAAGGGCGTGTCTCGGACCTTCCAACTCGTGCGGCTCCTGCCCTCGATGAACGTGCTCGAAAACGTCATGGCCGGGGGCGTCTTTGGCCACCGCCGCCGCTGGGGGCAGTCGGCCGAACGCCACGCGATGCAGGTGCTCGAAAAGATCGGCATGGCGGACAAGGCCAAGTCGCGTGTCGGCCAGCTGACTTATATCGACACGAAACGGGTCGAGCTTGCCCGCGCGCTGTCAGGCGAACCCGAGGTTCTGCTGCTCGACGAATGGCTCGCCGGGCTGAACCCGACCGAGCTTTCCGAAGGCATCGACCTCATCCACCGGCTGCGCGACGAGGGGCGCACGATCATCCTCGTTGAACACGTCATGGATGCGATCCGCTCGCTTTGCGACAACTGCGTGGTCATGTCCTCAGGCAAGAAAATCGCGGAAGGGACGACAGACGACGTGCTGTCCGATCCCGAAGTCATCCGCGCCTATCTGGGGGATGACGATGCTTGAGGTGAAGGGACTTTCCGCTGCCTACGGCCAGCACCCCGCGCTGAACAACGCCTCGGTGCGCGTCGGCAAGGGCGAGATCGTCGTGATCCTCGGCGCGAACGGCGCCGGGAAGTCGACGCTCCTGAAGGCGATCAGCGGCATCTGTGAGGGCAAGGTCACGGGCACGGTTCGCATGAACGGGCATGAGCTTGTCGGCATGAAGCCCGACCGGATCGTGGAAGAGGGCATCGCGCTGGTGCCCGAGGGGCGCGGCATTTTCGGCGACCTGACCGTCGAGGAAAACCTGACGCTCGGCGCCTATTCCGAGCGGGCCAAGGATGCCGAACGCACGAACCTCGACCGGGTCTATGCGCTGTTTCCCAAGCTTCTGGAACGACGCAGACAGGTCGCGCGCACCATGTCGGGCGGCGAGCAGCAGATGGTCGCCATCGGCCGCGCCATGATGTCGAACCCGGCTATTCTGACGCTGGACGAACCCTCGCTCGGCCTCTCGCCGCTTCTGTCCAAGGAGCTTTTCCAAAGCCTCAAGGCGGTGCGCGACACCGGCATCGGTATCCTGTTGGTCGAACAAAACGCCAAAGCGTCGCTCGCCATCGCGGATCGGGGTTACCTGCTCGAGAACACCGAGATCATTCACGAGGATACCGGCGCCAACCTTGCCAAAGACCCGGCGGTGCAAAAGGCCTACCTGGGTGGCGCTGCAGCCAAGGGCGGGGCTGGCAAGGGGAAACCCGAGGCTTCCCCCATGCCCGCGCCAAGCGCCCCGCGTCCGGCAAAGGGGCCGTCGCCCTCGGACATCGCCGCGCAGGCCATGCAGGGGATCACCCCGGCGCGCCCGGCGAAACCCACACCGGCACCAGAGCCAGCCCCGCGCCCCGCGCCGCCGCCGGCCCCGCCAGCGGCCAAGCCCGCGCCGCGCCCCGCACCTGCCGCGACCTCCAAGCCCACAGGCATCGATACGGCAAGCTATGTGTCCAAGGCCGCGACCCAGTCGTCGCGCCGCGATGCGCCGCCCAGTCTGCCGCCGCGCCCCGCGCCGATGCCGGAGCCGCCGAAGCCCGTTCGCCGGCCCCCCAGCACGCCCATGCCGGACCTCGGCAGCCACAGCGACCGGCTGCGCGACGTACTGACTGAAATCGAAACCGCCGCCGCCCGGGCCCGCGACCGTTCGCGCACCCGGCACCGTGGCAAACCCTGAGGGAGAGGAGACACCGATGCTCGACAGTCCCAGCAAAGCGCCCACCATCAAGGGCATGTATATCGACGGCCAGTGGACGCCCGCGTCCCGTACCTTCGATGACCTGAACCCGTCCGACAATTCGCTTTACGCCCGCATCCCCGACGGCTCACCGGACGATGTGAAAAAGGCGATCGCGGCGGCCAAGGCGGCGTTCCCGGCGTGGTCCGGCCTCGCCTTTCACCAGCGCGCGCATTACCTGCTCAAGATCGCCGAGGTCTGGGACAAGCGTCAGGGCGACTTCATCAACGCCGCCGTGCAAGAGGGCGGCGGCTGGTTCGGCAAGGGCGTGTTCGAGGCTGGATACGTGGCAGAAGTGTTCCGTTCCGCCTCGGCGCTTTGCTACCAGAACATCGGCGAGGTGCTCCCCTCCGAGCACCACAAGTTCATGATGGCGACCCGCTTTCCGCTGGGCGTCGTCAGCGTCATTTCCCCGTGGAACATGCCCGGCATCCTGACCTCGCGCGGGTTCGCGGCGGCGCTGGCCGTGGGCAATACCGTGGTTCTGAAACCCTCCGAGGATACGCCCTATTCCGGCGGGCTCTACTTTGCCGAAGTGCTGGAAGAGGCGGGCATCCCGCCGGGGGTGTTCAACGTCGTCACCTGCTCACGCGACAGCGTGGGCGCCGTGGGCGACGAGATGATCGAGAACCCGACGGTCAAGGCCGTGTCCTTTACCGGATCGACCGCCGTGGGGCGTCACATCGCGGCCAAGTGCGGCGCGCATCTGAAGAAGGCCTGCGTGGAACTGGGCGGCAAGGACTCCATGATCATCATGGACGACGCCGACCTCGACCACGCCGCCAAGGCCGCCAACTTCGGCTCGTTCATGCACCAGGGTCAGGTCTGCATGTCGACCGAAAAGATCCTTGTGCAGGACGGTGTCTACGACGACTTCATGCATCAGTTCCTCGCCCGTGCCGCCAAGCTCAAGACGGGGCACACCAAGGACAAGGACAACGTGATCGGCCCGCTGGTCAACACGCGGCAGGCGCTGCGCGTCAAGGCGCTGATCGACGATGCCGTGGCCAAAGGCGCGACCGTCGAACTGGGCGGCAATGCGTGGGACAACTTCGTCGAACCCACGGTGCTCACCAACGTGAGCGCGGACATGGACATCTGGCATGACGAGACCTTTGGCCCCGTCGTCATCGTTGCCCCCTTCCGCACGGAAGAGGAGGCGATCGCGCTGAACAATGACACCGAATACGGGCTGACGGCGGCGATCATGACGGCGGATGAGGCCAAGGCCCTGCGAATGGCCGAGCATATCGAAACCGGCATCTGCCACGTGAACTGCCAGAACATCAACGACGAGCCGCATGTGCCGTTTGGCGGCACAAAGGCCTCCGGCGTGGGCCGCTACGGCGGGCGCTGGTCGCTCGACGCGTTCACCGAGTTGCGCTGGATCACCCTCGACCGCGGCGGG